>Ga0115005_10003479_pt1 | contig 12561 bp, 8 predicted proteins | sample ArcOceMetagenome_FD_87163 | JGI IMG/M metagenome (GOLD analysis project Ga0115005, IMG submission 87163) | Marine eukaryotic phytoplankton communities from Arctic Ocean - Arctic Ocean - Greenland ARC118M Metagenome | ecosystem: Environmental > Aquatic > Marine > Oceanic | place: Arctic Ocean... | reverse complement strand
GCAACTCCAAGCCCCCATTCAGCACATTTAATCCTGCGGGATCAGTCTGTGTTATCACTGGAGGAGCAAATGGCATCGGCAGAAGCTTAGCAATACATCTCGCTTCCCTTGGAGCATCCTACGTCGTATTGGTCGACCTCGACTTTCAATCTGCCCAGACTGTGGTTGATCAAGATTTGCCACCCAATATTGGCAAGGCAATGAAGGCAAATTGTGGAAATGAGAGGGACATCAGACATGTCATTAACAAAGTTGAGCAAGAATGTGGTCCGATTGACGCATTTTTTTGCAATGCAGGAATTTTAAGTACGGGAGGATTGGAAGTTTCACAAGATGAATGGAAAATCATTTGGGATATTAATGTGATGCAGACGCTTTATGTTGCTAGGCATTTGATGCCAAGATTCGAAAAGAGGAAGAAAGGACTTCTGGTGGTGACCGCAAGTGCCGCAGGGTTGCTTTCCATGCCAGGTGCTTTGCCTTATGCAGTTACAAAACATGCGTCGGTTGCGATGGCGGAGTGGCTCGCCTTTACATTTGCAAAAAAAGGAATTCAAGTTGCCTGCCTCTGTCCACAGGCTGTAAGGACAAATATGACTGCCATAGGAGAAAAAGAGGACGGAGGTCCTGCTGGTTTGGACGGCATCTTGGAACCGCTTGATGTAGCCAAAGAGACAATGGATGCGATTACAAAGGGAAAATTCCTGATCCTTCCTCATAAGCAAGTCTCCCTGCATATGAAGAGAAAAGCAAATGATTATGATAGATTTTTGGGCGCAATGGGAAAGATTGATGGCATGTTTGGAGAGGAGTTTCGTCACGTTCCTCCAAATTCAAGGCTTTGATTCGGCTGATCGCATTATAATTTTCCTGGAAACAATAAATTTATCTGGAGAAGAGTTTACAATTCGCAACATGGGTGGCACCGTTTCATCCACTTTAGTAGCTGTAATTTCAGGTAAACATACAAAGGGAAAATCAGCGTTATTAAGATCTAATATTGATCATCCTTGGCAAACGGCATTCTCGTGACTTTGCAGGGATCTTTTAACAGTGTTGTTTCAAAAGATAACGGCATACCTGTCCCTCTGCAAGTATGATGAAAACGGTTACAAAAAGAGGAGGTCCCGACGACTCATAATCGGCACGAAAACTGCATCAAGAATCAAGTACGTGTGCCACGTTTTGCAACGTATGGTTCTAAATACTGTGGTAACATGTAGAAGATAATTTCATATTTCAAGGCCTAATAGTTCAATTCTTATCAAGTTCTGTCAGTTCCGCACAAACGTCCCATAAGCCATCGTCCGACCCATTCAAGTCAAGTGGTAATCTTGGCTCAGTTGAACAATAACCGATAAATGGTCCCAGCATTTCCATGAAAGGTAAAGGCACTTTGTAGTTCCTTCCTAAGCCAAATAATTGTGATGCCTTCTTAGCTCCATTTTTGTTTAATTTTGACGCAATAGACAAACTTCGAAAGGGTTGCCAGTATGGCTGGAGATAAATTGTTCCCTGAGGTAATTTTGCAACCGAACCAGCAATCGATGTCGCTGCACCTTGTTGTTGGTCAATGTAAATTAATTTGAAAAGCTTCCGCACATGCTCTGGATAATGCCTCCATATGTCACTTGCTACCGAGCCAGGATTCACGGCAACGGCCCTCAGGCCTTCGGCACCAAAGCGCTCATTGAGGGCACGAGTGAACACAAGAGCTGCTAGTTTGGATTCCTTATAGGTGTTGTTACTCGCATCTGGGATTGATGCCGCTTTCCACCAAGCATAATCGTGTTTTTTGCTTCGGTTGGTGTATTGTTCCTTATTGCGCAATTCATTGCAGCCGGAAAAGTGATGCGTGACACTTGACAGATTCACCACACGTCCAGCCTCTACATCGTCCCCACTCTGGTATAAATTCTTTGCTTTTAAAAGTGGATTGATCAATAACCTCGTCAGTAGATAGTGACCCACAAAATTAGTCTGGAAACACAGGTCCATCCCATCTATTGATTTCCCTGTACTATTGATTCCAGCATTATTCACAAGTATGTTAAGATGAGTATATGTTTTTCGAAAATCTTTTGCAAAGGATCTGACCGATTGTAACGAGGAAAGATCAAGTGGAGATAGAAACTCGGCTTTACCCTCGGGTTCTCCCGCTTTGATGGTTGCTCGAATCTTGTGGTTGATGGCGTCTGCGGCTGTCACTCCCTTTTCTTTGGATCTGCAGGCGAGAATTACTGTATATCCCTGTTCAGCGAGGGAAGTAGCAGTCTCATATCCAATACCTGTATTACTTCCAGTCACAATTGCCACATGTTTAGACTTTGACTCTGCGGGATTTGAAGAAATGGGGACAGCAGCATGTGGTCGCGAGGGTAGAATGAATCTCTCGGGAGGCAGTTTGGGAGCAATGTTGACGCGAAAGGGAAATGGTTTCAACAACAAGAGAGCAACGTGAGCTAGAGCCGAGTAGAAACATGCAACTGGAACCCATAAATTGAACGATTCATTGCTGTAATAAGGATCATTCCCGAAAGAATGACGAGGATCTGTTGCAGAGGATTCCATCTTGGTACGATACTTCCTTGATATGTGTGGGGTGTGTGCCGTGTGCCCTTGTGTCCTCAAGCTGTTATTAATAGTTGTTATTTATTGAGTACGTCATTCTCTTCTAAATGTCAAACTTGACTCCGATTTCCCCCCCACAATTTCGTAATTTACTTGTAACAAAGAATAGTATTGTGAGCGAAACAAGTAGAATGCTTTGAAAGCATCATCAGACTCTTTATTATTGAACCATGACGGATAGTGCTGCGTGTAGAATCCTCTTCTTCTACTATCCTCCTGTCTGCATGCTGTGTGTGAACTGCGTTTTATTACGGTTAGAAATAGAACTTTAGCTATAGCATCTTCTTTTTCTAACGCCCATTTTAATTTACCGTCTCCTCAAACTAACATATTATATCATCGCATTTGCAACTTGAAACTACTGTATCCATATTCAATAGGAATGTACGTACAACTCAGGTACACTGCCGACGAGAAGAAATATGAGATTCTGGAGGGTTTCCTGACTCCACTATTAATAAACTCAAGTTTCCCATCGTGTGTACTGATGTGACGCAACAATAGGAATACAGTTCGAATTTGACAATGAAAATAAGCACATTAATTACTCCTCATCCTCTCTAAGTTGAAAGATTCGCTGAAGGAGTTTGTGAACAGCTGTGCGCACGCTTCTATCATCAGTCTGAATGCACGCGCTTAGTGTTGGAGTAAGGCTAGAGATGGAAGAGAGACGAACAGAATCGAGTTTTGTAATGCCTTCCAAGAGATTGCAAACCATCTTTGTCATGTGTTCGAGCTCAAGAACTTGACCAGGGGAAGCAGTTCCATTGGATGCTACAGCTTCCTTTTTAAGGTAGGAATTAATGAGAGAATTCATCTCATCCTTTAGCAAAGATTTAGATGCTTTGTCAGAAGTACTATTGGGTCCAAACAGGAAATCTTCTCCAGAAATCAGTTTCAGCAGAAGGCGCACCATCCATTTGCGCGCATACAGCGAGTTTTCAGCATATTGTGGTCTATGGTGCAACAAGTTGACGTCAGAACAGAACGGACGCGATAAGAATGAAATTGTAGAAAGAGGGATGACTTACGGTTGAACATCAATCGTCGACTGATTGCTTTGGAGGGGATGCACGTCCACAATTTCTGCTGCCTTGTCCCATGTTCGGATTCCCAATCCAAGGCCTGAATATAGGAAAAGATACCACCGAACACCCATGCTGTTCGCGATCTCTTTATCTGTGAGCAGAGAACCGATAATGCTTGTTGCGTTGCTTCCAAGATACCGACGCTGGGGAAGAAGCTGTTCTTCTTGGAGGAAATCGTTGATAATTTCGCTATTCAATTCGATTTCACCCTTCTTTTCAGGATTGAAAGGAAGGCCGCTCACTGCCAGGCATCGTCGTAGCATATGGCTGACAGTAGCCCATATGTGGTCCGTGATTCTTTCTAAAACCAAGTCATTTGCCAAAAAATGGTATAGGCGCTTCAAACCACGAATGGCCAAATTGGAAGAGTCTGAAATCAAGCAGGTGTTGAACATTGCAAGGATCTCTTCGACTAGAACATCCTCGCCATACACTTCAACGGATCTAAGAGCAATAGCAACAGCTCCATCCATTAAATGGTCAAATGTTGTGTCCAGCCAATTGTTTCCACCTGCCTCCCCAAGACCCTCAATTCGATCCTTTCTTCCACCCTTGACCTCTGGCAAAGACGAACCTCTGGTCATGAACCTAATAAAACCATCTGGAAGAGACAGTTTACCACTATTCGCATTAGAGTTATAGTCCGCGTGCTCAAGAGAGGGAGTTAGAATGCCTCGGAAAATGAGCTGTAGAGTTTGCAAATCACCCAAAACTGATGACGATTTCGACAAACCAGGAGCAACAAAGAAATGCTGATTAATGATGGCAAGAAGCGTGACAAGCCCCTTGATTCGGATGTTTGGTCTTCTATCTCCAATGCTCTTTGACAAACCAAGCAAAATGGGCCACCACAATTCCAACTCCTCATTTGCACTCAACTTCGAAGAATTGTTCGGTGATCGAGCAGCAGCTGCAGAATCTGAACCATCAACGCGTTGAGGATGCAAGTGGCTTGGTTTGGTATTTCGCGGAAGAGGAATGCTGTCATCGGCTAAAAAACGACACAGAGTAACAAGATGATCAATAGATTCAGTGCTCATATTCTCTCTCGATCCTGATACATACATCAGTAACGCCTCGACAAGGTCAACGAATTTGTCTGCCCGCATCGGCACGGTAGCACTACTTTCGGTTTTCGAATTCCCATCGTCTGTCGTCGTGACCCTCAAACTTTGGCGCAGTTGTGAGGTCAGCATCGAGAAACCGAGCTTTGCGATCACATCATCGTCGTCGCTACTGGCTTGTCCGATAACAGCAAGCAATGGGCGCCAGCCACTCTTCAAAAGACCAGCGTTGCTAGACCCTTCTTCAGCATTCGTCGCATCTCCATACATTACAATAATTTGCTCCACAGACTTCAAGAGAAATTCTTTCACGCTGGTATTTTTGCACTTCAGCATAACTCCCTCAAATGGCTTGATAAATTTTCGTTGAAACTCAAATACACCCAACTCTTCACGCTTTAAAAACTGCATGCTGAGTTGGCGGAACGAGTCCACAGCATATATTGCAACCGCAGCATTTGAGTGAAGAGCCGTACTTGTCAAATGCCCAGACACATGATTCCAAATGTCAGAGAACACCAAGCGAGGTCTTGTATCCATGTTGTAGTGAGTGACTTCGATCAACTTCTGCAAGCAATAAATGTCAGGCTGGTTTTGTTTGCCGGTAACCCCTCCATTGCCACTAACAAGAGAATGCTGTTTTCTATAGTGAACGGCAGCCAGATCTACATCATTTGCTTTATTTCCCATTCCACCACCATAGCCCGCAATTTCCATTCGAGAAACCCGACATAATTGAAAGGTAAAATCCTTGATAGCAGGAGTAGAAAGTGATGACGATCGACTAAAAATTTCATCAGATAGGTCGTCTGGCAAATGTTCATGGACGGATCTGGCATTTATTTCGTCGAGAGCAAGTTTATCCAATTCATCGTCAAAGCCTAAATGCCCGTCATACATTTGATGTTCTAGCATATCGTCAAAGTCATCGAGATAATCACTATCATCGCTCTCTGAGGGATCATTCTCCTCGTCATGATCTTCCGTAGACGAATCACCTCTTTCTAAAACCTCGGCGGCCCTTTTCGCTTCAGCTTCTCGTTTCTTCTTCTCTCTGGCCTTTGCTGCCAGCTCTGCACGTGCATATTTAGCACCTTCTTCGTAGACTTGATTCAAGCGAGAAACCTCACTGAGCGCCTTGAAAATGTATTCCCACGACGAACCAAGCAATTCGCCATCATAAAGACCCAACTCGAGAAGTGCTTGGACACAACGAATGTGTCTATGTTCCAACAATCGTCCACTCCCAAGGAGTGAAAAGTTTGATAGAGCGTGAACATATGCACAACGTGCAGTATCGTTTCCACAGAGGGCGGCAATACGGATAGCTAATGAGAATCCGTCAAGGCATACTTCGGTGGCTTCAGCAGCATTTTCAGCAGCAGATTCAATTTCATTGTCAGTAGCGATTGAGAGCAGAGCGCCCATAGTTCCATTAGCAGACTCAATTACAGTGGAGAAGACGGCAAGGGCAGGTCCCCAAGTAACATCAAACATGGGGATAACATATTCATCTTTTAAACCAGAGTCTAGAGTGCTAACAAAATGCTTAGACCCTCTGAAAGAACCAGATTTTCCTTTCCTTGGCTTTCTTCTCAGTAAAGATTCAGTGTTTCGAAGGATTTCATCTCTTTCTCTCTGATAATCATTCTCGCGTTTCTTGTCCATTTCCTGATAATTGTTTGCAAACAAGCCCGATGCAGCACTTTTTCCATCGCCTGGCTTGGCAACGCCAACTTTTTCTCTCGCATCATCGTCCTCTTTGAGACTAATTGGACTAGTCTTAATGCGGTCGAAAATACCAGTAAGGAATTCCGAAGGAAGATCCTGCCCATCGCAAATACCACTATTGTTCCGAACAAATCCTTCCCTTGTCATCCTCCTGTCTTCCTTAATTGCCGGGTTATGAAGATCTGTATTGAGCATAATCACGGAGAATGCTAAAATAAAGGCAGCGTCTGCAGTAGGGAAGACATCTGAATTTTGCGTGGTGTAACGTTCCGCAAATTTTTCCATGATACGATCGATCTAATTGACAGAAAACGCTGTCAGAACGAGCAACAAATAATATCTAAAACAAATACCACCAATATTTTTACTCACCTTTTGCGCCTCGCCGGGTAATCTGAAGCCGCTCAAATACATCTTGATTGCATCGTCAAACGGAAGACCAGTAAAATCCATACCATAAGCATAGTGATTCAGCACCTTCAACATGAAACCGTTTTTATATTCGGCCTCCATACCTAGGAACTCTCCAGTTTGTGTCTTATCAAGAGAGTCCCTGTGGGTAAGAAGAAACTGAGCAACATCAGCAGGATCTTCCTCATTAATAAGCCCAATTTCACCTGCTAACTTAATACCAGCCTTCGGTTTCTGATTAAACTTCAGGATAATTTTGGCAAAGTCTTCTTTCCTCTTCTTCTTCGAATCGTAGATTTGTACCAGGGACTGTTTCTCGACACCGCCAGCTTCATCTCCAGTTGAAATTTTCGCATCCGGATCGTTTCCGATCAGAAAATTTGCCCCATTAAGCGCTTTATCATTCTCATTTCGTAAAGAAGACTTGAGTGTCTGATCGTCTTCCACCTCGACATCCTTTCTGCTCACAGACGTTGCAACAATGCTTGTATATAGGCTCGCAAGAATCTTTCGCACTGCTTTCATTGCTTCTAATCTAAGCGCTCTATGATCCTGCCTGATTTTCTCTGCTCTGGTAGCACCGGCATTGCCTACAAACAAACCCGTGGATTCCATCCCTTGGTCGTGAAGACCGATCTTCGCAACTCTAGCCAGTGTGTTCACAATTCTCTGGAACAAATCAACAGCACTAAGATCGCAATCATAGTTTAAAAAAATTTCTGCCAAAGTAGCTGTGTCGCTACAAATCTCTTCAAACAGGACCACAACTCTCAGTTTGTGCTCGATTGTACTGTTCTTAGAGTCAAGAATTACAAAGAACACATTCGTTACAAAGGCTTCAATTTCTGTCTTCAAATGAGAGCGAAAATGCCTGATGAGAGGGACAAAAAGTTGTAAACTCAAGTTCACAACATACGTGTTATCGACTGTGCAGTTCTTCAATAAAGAATGACAGAGATAATTCCTCACTGCATAAATCAAATGAGGGCCAGCATTCATGAAAATCTCAGTCTTCGTCCTCTGCAAAATTTCGAGGATAAGATCAAGTGCCAATATCTTAGAGTCAAGGGCAGGGTCCATCAAAATAGGCTGGCTAGGGAAATCGCGGGAAGACTTATTATTGACTGCTTCAGCGTCTGCTCCAGAGCTCTCATTTCGAGACATGACAACCGGAGTCGACATGTAAGACGCTACATCAGGGTTTGTAGACACGGCCTTCATACTTAATTTGCATAAAGAACGCAATACCAAGTACGCATCTTTATGCTCATAAGAGGGGAAATTCCCAGCAGCGCTTTTCATTGTCGTGTCGTCAGTTTCCGTCGGCTTCAAACGTATATCTTCGTCAACATAGCCGGCATGAGAAAATGGGTCTTCTCCCTCAGCAGCCAAAGTCATCCTGATTGATTCACTAAGTTGCAGACCTGGACTCTCGTCAACTTTGCCATTTTTGGATTCAAGTCTTTTGAATGTGCTAGTTACAATCTGACGGAGAGCAGCTTTAGCAGTAGTTTTGTTCGGTGCACTATCTGTGCTCAAATACAACCTATAACATACGCGTATGGCTTGTAACAAATGCGCACCCTTCAGCATTGCTTCCGTGGCTTCGTCTCCATCTGCATTGGAAGTTAACGTACGGCATCCTGTTGTTAACAAAAACTTGAGTGTCGCCAACTCGACCGCTTCATTCTCCAGGAAGCAGTTGTAAATCGATCCGCACAAGACCGACACAGCACTGATGTCCTCCTCGTCGCCAATGCTTATCGTGTCCGATGACATGTTCATCCCTTTTTCTTCTTCTCCGATACCTAACATTACACCATCAAAACATCCATGAGCAACTAACCCTTCCGCACAAGTCAGCACCGCTGCCATGACTTCACTAGTCACAACACTCGATTTAGATCCAACGTATGCTGAATCAATGTCACTGAAGGAGTAAAAATTACTCTTGTTCACAAGATCTTCAAAATCTTCAAGGTCTCCACCAATTTGAATAATGCTAATCCTCTGTGTTTCGAGGCACCAAATTTCAATCAGGGAACAAAAGGATGCAATAGCAGACCTAGCTTTGGACATTGTATCTCCCGACCCCCCAAGAATACTTTCAATCACGGCATCATTTTCTTCATCATCAGTATGACTCTCAGGAATATCATCCTCTTCGTCATTATCAATCCCCGAAAGCAGAATATCCACAAGGTTCTTGTATGCTGTAGTGCACTCATCTTTGTACGAGCTTCCGCCGAAGAAAAAGCTTAAAATTGAGGAGGGCTTGGTTCCTCCACAAGAGACTGGAAAATATTTCGATGTTTTCGAAATGAACTTGCGTAATAGACGCAAAGAGGAGTCAGAATTAGGAATGGGTGTAAAGGGCTTTACAAAACAGGGAATTTGAGTGATGGATCCGTCGGGGGATTTGCTATATTGGACAGAAAGGCTCGGTGTTTCTTCAGTCGTATATGATCTTGGGCTAGCAAGGATAGATTCGTTCATGCTAACGGCTGCATCATTATCAATATCAGTATCAGGTTCAATGCCGAATTCGTCATTTCTTTCAATGATATCATCATCTGAAGCGATGATTCTAGGGCTAATATCCACCTCTTCAGACGCTTCAGGCTCAAGGATTGGCGGTGCGTAGGAGGATTTCTCAGCAACTTCATCACTCTCTTCTTCCTCCACACCCATATCATTGGCCTCTATTTCATCATTGGTATCGATAACTGTGGAAATAATTGCTGTCAATACCTCTTCCGGTGCTTTAGACTCAAGGGTGGGTGGAACATAAGAGAAGTTCTCTTCAGCATTGCTCATTTCAGGTTCTTCACTTTGCTCGTCATTCACAACATCATTATTTTCAAGTGCATCACCATCACCATCACTATTAAAAGATGACGAATCACTGTTATTCGAGATACTACCATCGTCGCTCTCAACTTCTTGTTCGTCAGAGTCATTATGACTGATATTCGCTTCTTCGCAAGCTACAGTATCCGCCTCTACAGCTGCTTGTTCAGTGCTCAACTCAGGAGACGCAGTATCACAGACCTCCTGAACAAATGCATGTTTTTCCTGAACTGCATCGTGGAATTCATCATCCGAGGCCCCATCATTGTCATCAATTTGGAGAACAACCTTATCCTCAACGGTATCCTCGATGGGTGTCTGTACTTCTTGGGTATTCTCGCTAGCAACAGAGTCCTCGTCGCTCCCAGCTAATTGGACAACTGGCGCCATTCCTGCTGCTTCGTCAGGAGAAGATGATTCACTCATCAATTTAACACGTGTGTTTATTCAGCAGTTTGCAGTCCCGCTGGTGTATGACCACTATGCAATTACTACTTACTGCTCCCTGCTCTTCTTGGGAATTAATTTTCTTGGGGGTGGAATACTACTGTTTGCGTTTTTGCCCGTTGAAATGAAATGACTATACTAACTACCGGTATGCTAGCTAGCAGCGCGGTTTTCTTTTCAGCGAGGGTACTTTTAACGGCTGATTAACTTTTTTCAAACGCTCATATGATCTGGTTGTTATTTCATTATTTAAAATTACCGTACATCTTCTTGTGTTCCTTTGCACTACCCAAAAATAGAATGTTCGCAGTGCCCACAAGTCCTGCGGCAAATTTCGCGCACACCAGGCAGATTACATCTCTCTTCTATCAAGCTACTCGTTCCCCTTACCCATGCGCATCCCTTTAATTCATTGTTCGATTCAAGTTGAAGAAAGCGTTTTTTGCCATCTCTACAGTTTTCGTAACCGCACGTTCCACACCTAACGGGACACATTGAACTTACACCACCCTTCTTGCAACGCCTTGCTGGATTGAAGTCGACCCATTTACAATTTTTTAGCTTGTAGTTTACAATAAATTTCTTGTCAGTATCCACACATTCACCTTCCGTCGCGTAACAAGATTCATGCGTTTTTCCATCTACAAATGAAATAACTTTGGCTACATCAGGAGTTCCAGAAGTGATGGAACAGACCTGGACAACGAGCGTGCCTCCATTCCAAACCTTTTGGGTGTACATATCCCCAGGGGCAAGACTAGCCTTGACAAAGCTGTCTGCACCATCTTCACTCTGCTCCACAATTACAACGTGGTTATTGAAGGTCGCTGCATAATCGCTGTCAATTTCCAGTGTGATTCCTTCAGTCTTTTGATACATCATGAACAAATCAGTTTCTCCAGAGCTGGATAGTTTTACCGTCATATCTTGCCCAGGAGAAATTTCATCATTAACAACGTCATTAGTACCAACCAGGTGTCCAACGTAAGACTTCGTTGAAGGGTCGACGTCCTTATGGTATTCTGGGAACCATCCAAAGTAATACGTCTGAGTAATGACGGTGTGAAATTTATTCATTAGATTGATTGATTGAGTGAAGAAGGGATAAATAGAGAAAAACAAATGAGTTTACTTACCTTTGCCGCATTGAAACACATTTGGCCAAGATCGTCGTTACTACCATTGGAATAATCAGCCGCCTGTGTAATACGATCAGTAAAGAAATAAGATCAGTTCTACTAGGAGGAGAGGATACAATCGATAGTAGAAGTTGACAAGACCTTCCAATGTAACTTACTCCCATTTGACATGTTGGATCACCATATTCATCAGCTTTATATCCACTGTGCGATTGACCAAGGTTATGTGAAACCTCATGTATCAAATAAGTTGGGTCAGATCCATAAGCATCTCTGTACCACGAAGTTTCACCAGGGATCCAAGCTCTTGCTCCGCTCAAGTAAGGTTTAATACTGTTTGGAAATACAAGGACTTTAAAGGTGTAATCGTCATGCACAGCAGTTCGATCGGTGGGGATAAGATCAAGGACTTCATTCCGGACATCGTCATCATCAGGATAGCTGCTTAAGGTTTTAGAGAGAGTTACATCAATGACTCCTCTCTTCACCTTACTTCCAGTAGCGGGTATGAAACCTAACCGATTCTTTGAACAAGCTTGAGCAATAGTGTTCTATAGACGATCGAGAAAGAAATTGTAAGATGAAGTGAATGTGAATTTCAAACCAATATTCTTTGCCGCACATTATAGACAAACAAATAGAATAGCAACTACAAATATCAGTGATAGACTTACCAAATTGAGAGCATCATAAAAGATATCTGTCCCTAGTGCCCATTTATTTTTCGTCGGTGAATCTCCAGTGGAATCAATAATTCGAACCACAAGAACCTTCCATATTCCTGTTCTACGATCCCTGCGTCGGCTCTTCTTTTGGCTTATCAGGATCGACTCAGAGGCCTGGGGATCGTTTAGGTCGAGATGCATGCCATCAATCAACGAGGTTGGGATTGAGAGCTGAGTCTGGCCCAGCTTAAGATAATAAGGCGACTTAGAGAAGAATGCAGAGATGTCGCCATCAAGAACGAGGTAGCTTTCGTTCTGTTCCTTCTTACATGCAGTTTGGTGTGGGATTGGAGGTTGTCCCCTTTCAGGCAAGGATGCGAGCATACGAATGGTGCACTCGAACATTTTTTCTGATGCTGCTACTAACCCTGACATGTAGACAAGGACCAGTAAGAATGAATACATTACTGTAGGCGGTGTCATGATAGAAACTATGGAGATAGAACTGAAAGTATTATGTATTGTACCTCACAAT
>Ga0115005_10003477_pt1 | contig 12565 bp, 10 predicted proteins | sample ArcOceMetagenome_FD_87163 | JGI IMG/M metagenome (GOLD analysis project Ga0115005, IMG submission 87163) | Marine eukaryotic phytoplankton communities from Arctic Ocean - Arctic Ocean - Greenland ARC118M Metagenome | ecosystem: Environmental > Aquatic > Marine > Oceanic | place: Arctic Ocean... | reverse complement strand
AGTGCATCAGCCCCAGTAGTTTTATACAATAATTCAGGCTCACTTTCGACTTCTCGAAGCATTTTTTTAATGTGCTTGCGGCGCACAGCGTTGTTTGCTTTGATATCGGTTTCAATCACTTCTAATTTTGTTTTCGTTTCGTTCTGGTAAGCCAAGGCCTGTAGTACTTCTATGTTCAGCGCTGTAATAGTTTCTTTCACGATATCTACCTTCGTGTTATACGCATCACGCCTTCGAATACAATGGGAAATTTCTCTTTGCATTGCCTCATACTGATCTTGAAGTTCCTTCAACCTTTTCTCCTTCAAAGCCATTTCTTTCTGTACACGCAGTTTTTCGGCTTTCACTTTACCTATCCTAGCCTCCTCTTCTTTTGCCTCTGCATTCCTAGCAGCCTTTACATTCCTAGCAGCTTTGGCCTCTGCAATCCTAACAGCTTCTTGTTTGGCAATCTCTTCCTCCTCAAGTGACTGTGATTGCTTATTCTCATCTTCTTTCGATTTGGCTGAATCCATATCGTCACTAAAGGTAGAATGAAAGGTTTCCTCATCATTACAATCGCCATCCTTCGTCTTTCCTTCTTCATCGTCCGAGTCGAAACAATTGGTATACTTGTCGCCTCCCACAGAACTTTCGTGAGATTTAGAATCTGATTGCATACGCCAATTGGATAACCATGCCTTGTTTGTCAACCTGGTGCTAATGTTGGTAACCCTTTTCGCTAAGGTCATTCGTGCTTTACATTCGTCGATAGAAGGTAATTCTTCATGCGCCACCTCTTCAACTTTAATATTGGACTTGCTAGTACTGACATTTAATTCTGAGATGGCACTTGTATTCCCTACCTCGCGAGTGTCTTCCATTCCAGTTTGATCATGCTCTTCAACGTATAAGTCTGTAGATGGCGACGTAACACGCTCACGCGATTTCTCGTCTACTTGCAACCTCATTAAAGAGATGACCATGTTAACAGCTTCCCATTCAAGAGCTATCTGCTTGTCCACACTTGACTTCACACTAGCTTTCCTCTCGCGAAGACCAATCACAACTTCTCTCATTTCTTCCAATTCCTTCACGAGATTTCGCTTTCCCTTTTTTTCGAATTTTTCATTAACGGAATAGCGTGTTGATATCGTTGAATCGTCACTGTCATTCATTGCTTCTTCTTCGAAGGTGGAATGGAGAATTTCGATCACCTCTTCGCTGAATTCGTAATCGTCCGTATTCATAGCTAGCTCGAGAGGAGAGAGACCATCGTTGTCTCGCGCACAGGCAAGAGACTTGTTGTGTTCAAGAAGAACGGGCATAACAGCAGGACTGCTTACTCCCCACTGGGCGGCGAGATGAATAGGCAAGGATCCATTCAATTCCACCCGATACGTATTTGCATCTGGGTGGTGAAGTAATAACAATTCGATAATTTCTGCCGATGCTTGATTAGCACAAGCATAGTGCAATGGATACATCCCATTGTCATCAATGATCGACGACGCTTCTGAATACGCAGTCAGAAGACTAATAACGATATCTAGAGGAGGCTGGCGTGCACACGCGGAATGCAGCGGTAAAAAGCGTACTGCATCATCGTCTTCAGAACATGGATCACTTTTCACTACCCACGTTTTTGATTCAATGGGATTTCTTTCCAAAGCAACTAAAGCGTTGTCCCAATCACATGCACAAATACATGTATAGAGGTCAGTTGGATTCAGGTCGTAATCAACCTCAATGTCTTCCAATCCTTCCATGTCTTCCATGTATTCCAATCCAGAGTCCACGTATTCCAATCCTTCCATGTCTTCCATATCTCTGATATCGTTTTCATTTCCCATTTTTCTCCTTGATGTTCACTGCAATTTTTGTTGTTGGAGTACGACGTGTTTGTTTTGCTTGTTTCAACGGAAAGGCTGAATTTATTCGAATGAGGAAGGGCTTAACGGATGAGTCGTCTTACTTTTTTAAATCTACAGTAAACATCCGATAATAATTATTATAGCATAATATTCAGAGTAATATCTAAATGTGAGCTATTTTATCGAATAGAGGCGACAAATACGAGCAAGAGAAGAAGAGAATTAGGAATTCAAGAATAGGAATCCTAGAAATCCATGATAAGTAAGGACTTACAAATAAAATGAGCTATTTTATTGAGAAAGATTATCCGTTCTTGTAATATTTTGATAGAATCAGTCGCCCTCGCTCCCGCCCGTTGAACTTCTCGTCCACGACTGACTCCTTGTAATCGAAAGCTCTGATCTTTGCTGGTACCGTATGATACTCCAGGTATGATGTCAGTATTGCAAATTGCTATCACCATTTTTTTAAATAGGTTTTAGATAGGTTTAGGGTATAGTTTCTTCTACAGTAAAATGCACAAAATTGGGTACATTATCTGTGGAGCAAGTTTTGCCCTTCCATCATAAGAGTTCTTCAATCACCTATCCACCCTATAGAGTACACGTACCGGTAGTGATCTTTTGAATGAATGATACCTTCTTCCCAGCACTGAGCTTCTCATCTGAACCTAACACACCCGGCTCGACACAAATCATATCATGATATTCTTCATCTCCAAAGTCTCCCATCAGTTTGCTCTTTTCAATGTGCGGGTTCCAGACGACTGCACTAACCGGAATGATTTCGCCGTCGACCGCAGCAGTTGCACGGACAGAAACTCTTGAGTTAATTCCAGTAGTCACTTCAACTTCAATTGCTGGTTTGCCTTCTGGCGGTGTAAAGATGCAGTCGACCTCACCGTCAATAAAGATTGGCTCATCCCCTTGCACACTCTCATTATTCGTCAATTGGTTCAACCTCTTGTAACCAGAAAGACCAGAAACATTGCACACATTCTTATCGAGGGCTTTGCCCCCCTCTATCTTGAAGTAGGTATGAAAAAGAGTCTGATAGTCAAACTGATTATTGCCAACGTTTTCAATTGTTAAGATAGTCGTGAGGCTGTCCTCAGAAACTGTGACAGTGAAAACAACTGAACAATCAACTGTGCTCTCATCCTTCCACATGCCTTCACCTCTGCCGTTGACAACATCCTTCAAAGCTAGAGTAAACTCACAGCTAGCCTGTAGATCTTCGTCATTTACTTGTTCGCACTGCCAATAATTGTTCCTCAGAAATCCGTGCTGTGGCATATCCTTGTTTGGCTGTCCAAACTGCGGGAAGACGAGAGGGATGCCACCTCTGGTAGCTTTGGATCCATCTAGTTTTGCCAATTTGGAAAGGAACAGGGTTTCGTGTCCTTCAGCGTTAATGAAAGAGCTGATCGTAGCACCGAATGGTAGAACTGTAGCACTCGCACCTGACGCAGAATGCTTGATGATGATAGGTTCGTTCGACATGGCGAGTTGGTGATAAGTAAAAGAAGTGAGATGTTGCTTGTGCATGTGCATGTGACATGATGTGTGATGTGACTTCTCGTTGATTGTGACCATGTGTTCAGTGTTCAGAGAATGCGGAGAAATTATGATAAACCAATTTAGCCAAAAATATCTTTTGTGATCCACATAGATCAGAATGACAAAATGACTTTAATCAACCCCTTGCTTTAATGCAATTATGAGGAGGGATTTATTGTGTTGTACGGTATGTTCCAATCTTCTCTTCAACGAAAGACTGTATTACTGCTGAAACCTCCCATGACCATGGTACAGAAGAAAGTGAAGGGATAGGATCCCAGCAGATTCTTTGTACAACATGAATTTTGATTATACTGGTTATTTTATTAATAAAATATATCTTTCCCTCTGAAATTCGATTGTTTTAATAAGAAATTTCATCTACATTCCTTCATCACTACTCTTCTAGTATCGCAAGCGAGCAAGCAAGTGCAGCCGGTAGGATAACAGAAATATTTTTTGTGAGCGTTAAAAAAGAGGTTTGAAGAAGTTCCAAATTTCTGAAATTGGAATTCAAAACAAGAAGACCAAATGAAAACCAGGCCGCCCGCCGCCGCGCAGGATGCTTCGTTTGGGGGTTTGCGCCTTGCGACTTCCCACTCAACACCTGTCCACCACACTTCCCATAAGTAAACGTCTTTGCTACACCAGCAAGTATGGAAGGCAAAGATTCCACCTCTCTCCAGAGGAAGCGAAAAGAGCTTATTACTCTTATAAACCACATTCGCTCGCGCCCAGGACACGATGAAGATAGCGAGGCAACCAACGTTGTCTTGTCTCGTCTCCTAGCTGAAGTTCGCCGTGTCGAAGTTGAACAAATGAGGAACCATATCCTTGATTGCCCTGGTCTCAGCTCCAAGAGTTCTGCATTGCAAACTGCACTACCAGCATTGGAGGAAGCAATTGATCATATCAATAGAAACAGCGATCGACTTGATAGTTCTCTTTTGTCCACGGCTGCATTGACACACAGTTTCTTGGGGGAAAGCGTTCCTGAAGATACTATGGATGACATCATGGAAAGCTCTTCCAACGAGTCATCAACGAGCGGCTCTAAAATCGATGAAGAAAAGGAAGCGCCTCTTATCAAAGAGCGACGCCCCCCAGCGAAAATGAGAAAGGCATCTTTTCTTGGTAGATTCTTTGGCCCGATTTTTCGTTGCATTTTTCTGGATCTGCCACTTGCTTCAACTTGCCTTTTTCTAGTCGCGTCATATTGTACGCAAACTATCTACCATACGTATTACGTGTCTATAATGGATAGCTTAGTCTGGGACGATGCTAGAAGAGAAGTCGAGTCTACAAACTACATGCGCTCTTGCGATATCAATGATATTTCAACCCTCAATTCTGATGATTTTATTGTTGACCCTGACTCTACGACAGCAGAAGAAGCTGTCGAAATGGCAAACAAACACGGTATGACCATTTTCCCTAACTTGCTTACACCCGAGACCGCTGCGGCGATGAGGGAATACGTCTTACGCAAAAACCATGCGCTCACAGAAGATGAGGCTATTTGGCTGATTTCAAACAAACAAAGGTGGTCTTTCCCCATTGGGGCAGATGCTGATCCGTCCGTACCTCCGGTATTGCAAGAGATTGCCAATAACGAATCCTTCAAGAATGCTATCAATAAATTAATGGGAGATGATCCAGCGATGGTTGAGTTCACTGCTATTACAAGCGCATATGGAGCAGGAGATCAGCACTGGCACGCGGACAATGATTTCACTGCAAGCCAGATGCATTACGGAAGAAGTTTTGTCAGCATGTATTCTTTGTTTGTACCACTTCAAGATACTACTAAGGAAATGGGAGCCACAAGCGCCTGTCCAGGAACACATTTGTGTGGAGATGAAACAGGTCTTTCTGATCTTTGTGAGAAGTTGAACTTCCAAGTTTCTGATAGTAGGGGAAGACTGGCCGAAAAGGAGGAAGATCACGTATGGAAGAGTGGAGATGGTTACTTGATGCATTTAAATACTTATCATAGAGGCCCTGGACACACGGACCCCAACGGAACTGAGCGTGTCATGTTGATTATAACTATTTCTCCAAGACCAAATGGACCACACTACGACCGCCGTCAGATCAGTCTCGGTACAAGCTACTCCTGCAGGTACGTATTTAAAGAAAACAATTCATCTGCTCCAATTATTTGATTACATGCGATGCATTATTAACTTCTAATTCGCTACGGCAGATGGGACATGTGGGGTATGACAATGAAGGACCTTGCTATCATGGACAAGATCAAGGGGTTCCCATGGAAACAGCTTCGTGCTTTGGGTATTTACAAACCAATGGGATCTCATAAAAACAAAGCTGAGCTCTGGGGATGGGATTATCTTACGACCATGTGTTCAAGAATTGTCAATGAGCAAATGGGATTTCGCCCTGACGACATTGACGTCGTAACCAAGAGGATTCAGAAGAAGAGCAAACTGTTGTATTATCTCATTGGTCAGAAACCCGACGAAGATGACTTGGAAGACACCGAAATTTGGCCAAAATACTTTGAAGAAACATTTGCCCGTTGCGTCAGTTGTGGAAAGATAGCATTTGGCGCTTGCTCTCTATTGTATTTCGTCTCATCTCTTTTTCAGAGAAGGAAGGTCTCATCAATTGTACGTGGTCTAAAAATAACCGCAACAATCGGCGCAATTGGCGCTCTTTGGCTACATTACATCTCAATAACGCCGTGGGGTAAAGACATTCGATCAGGGGTAGCACAACAATCCCCATTCCCGGAGATTGGCTTAGTTAAGACGGAGAAACTAACTCTTCCTGTGAAGACAGATATTTTGTTTTCAACCAGGCTCGACAGTCCATTCCTCGCTGGACAAAACCTCATTTACAATCATCAGCCAGGTAACGCAAATTATTACGACTTGCTTTCAAAATATTCTGCGCCATCAAGTACACCTACCTTCATTGCTTTGGATATCATCAATGTTATCAAGGCCGGAGTAAAGAAGACCGGAAGTCGTTTTCTTGCCCAAAACGATTTTGGTGATTGGGAAGTAATGGAAGACCAGGAGATCCTTAGCCGCATTCAGAAGGACCTTGTCGCAAGTAGCAATGATATTACAAGCTCTTTGGCTCAGGAAATTAAATATCTGAAGTCTGACAGTAGGTATGGCCGAGAGAGACATACAATGATGCGCAAACATGCGAAAGATAACCTTTCCAAACTTGAGAGCCGCTTGATTGGAATGATCCTCCCAAAGAATAAGACAAAGACCACACATGCAATTTCGAAGCCCAGCTCGTATGTCAGTGTTCCCAAGACACAACGCTCCACATTTAAAGAGGATGCTTCTAATAAAGCAAATCTTGACGCTTTCAAGATGGGAGATATTGTAGAAGGGTACATTGAAGGCGATGGATGGTTCAGGGGTAAAATTACCAGCATTTTGAGGACGAATAAGGTCGCCGTTGCATTCGATGATGGCGACTATCAGGTAATGCCCACGCATCAAGTCAGGAGATTCAATCATTTTGAGGTAGGAGAAAAGGTCGTAGTGTCGGGGGAAGGAATTGCAACTATCTCATACATTTCCGCACAAGGCGTTGTAGCTATTCGACGCGATGACGGCGACGAAGTCGAGGTACACATATTTCAAATCAGTAGAATTTCTTAAGTTCTTGGTATTAAAAACGAACGTAACTGTTACACATTCTCTTATCGATCTTTCACTACGGATACCGTTATTAAAAAAAACAGTACACGTGCGCATCAATTTTATTTCATTTCTAGCATGGAAGGAAGCGAAACAGATTCCAGATAGGTATCCAACAGACCAAGCGCGTTCCCGTATGATGCCTTTACGGTCTTCGCGTCTTTCTTTTTCAAAGCTTTTTGCATGGTTTCAAGTTCAGCTACAACAGCCTTCCATTTTTTAACAGTGGGCAGTGAATCAGGTGGAGTTGTAGAGGTTCTGCGGAATGCGTTTGCTAACAAATACCCAGCAGCACTTGAATCTTTCCACCCACCGACGTCATCAGTCATGAAAAATGCTTTTGCAGCATCAAGGCTGCCAGAATCTATACTGCTTTCGAGTTCTCCGAATCCTTTGACTCCAGCCTTGACGCGTTCGTTGTACCTTTGCTTTGCAGAAAGTAAATACACACCACCAGCTGTTGCTCCCCCCGACGCACTTGCGGGTTCTGCATACGAGGACATCAATGTCACAAACGGTACAATTGATGCAATTGAGAAATTCTTCAGAACATTTCTGCGAGACACATTTGAGTTCTGAGCCTCCAATCTTGTTGTCTGAGGAGTTGAAACTTTAGTTGAAACAGAGGAGGGAGCGAATGCCTCGGAGTGCATAAATTGCAACGCAAACACGGAAAGGAGAGAAAAATGTTTCATACCAACTGAGTAATGAAATCAAGAGGTTGTGTTGTGTGTGTTTGTGTTGGAAACTATGAAATATATCGAAACTGGGAATTGGTGTCAAGAAGTTCAAAGTCAAGAGATTTCGGAAGATTCAAGATACATTTTTACTTCAATGCAGGGAAATTACGGTTTTAATAAAATATAGAATAAGAAAGCCGTTATATGTAAAGATGGATTTTGTACCAAGTAGGTTGTCAAACATTCAAATCGTGAAGAACACGAGTGTGTGGCAAGTGGCAAACCCATCGCCCATCGGAAACACAGTCTTTTACGAGTATGATGCTACGGTTTTGTGTACGTATAAGGAGACTGCTGTGCGTATTTATGGTGAAAGACAATCTTCAAAATTAGTTCTTTTGCTTACTAGGGTTAAAAAGCATCATGTCAAGGTGCCTATCGTAACCCAAACTGGTATACATAGGAGTTCTCATCAAATTTCAACTTATTTCTTTACAAATAGTGCCTCGCTTTATAAGGACAACCCAGATTTCCCGAATACATTGCACTTATAATAGCCATTATGCATGTACCCAGACCCCTACTGGCTATAAGTACAACAACAATGGACTTTGCTGTCCTTATAAACGGCCGACGCTTATAAACGATGTCCTTTGCTGGGACTGTTTATAGCTTGGACAAATGGTTCTTCTTCTTGAGATCTTTATCGGCTATAATTAGAGCCATAAAAATGCTCTGAGCTTCCAGGAGCCTTCCCAACACATCCCAACACATCCCAACACAAGCCCACACCTTGAACCTCCTACAATGCTTAGATATGTGTGTGTGAATTTTTTGATATCTTTGTACCTAATATGTGTTACTTTTTTCAGGAAAACAGCTGTTACTAGTATGTTACAAGGTTTATGTTACAAGGTGCTGAACGTGTAGTCGAGACACTCAACTTTGTGAGGTTGCCTCTTTTGTTTAGGGTTCGTATTGGTCTTTAAAGTGAACACCGCAACGTAACCTCCTACTGTAACTTCAAACTTGAATTTCAAATTGTTCGAATAAAAATGAGCGCTGATTGCTCTCTACTCTAGCTAGAGCAGTAGAGGCTTAATCTTAATATTAATATTCTCAACTCGTCTCGTCAACTACCGTACAATATCTGTGCAAAATCAGATTTAAAAAAATTTATATTGAATATACACAGGAACAAATTGAATTCCCTTGCCCAACCTTTTCATAGTTCATGGAAAGTTAAAAGGACGATTCACTGAGGAGCCTTGATTTTATTCACTCTTCAGCATTAGAGGAAATTTGGACCGTGAAGGTGTAATTATCAAAGTAAAGTGCAAGGGGCAAGAATCCCGAATGCAAGAAATACATGACAGCACCTGAAATAAGCGAGTTCGAAAAATGATATGCCCCGCAAAAAGAACTGGTGGTATCGTTTTCCAATATAAGTGATGCTCCAACCACGAACATAAAGTTAGCTATGCATGAAAGGAAAAGGGAGATGGAAAGGAAAAGAGGCTTTCCACCTTCCTTCTTGAGCACCATGATAATTTCATAAGTGATGACGCAGAGGTTTAAAACACTACCGACAATCCAAAGACTTCCAAACGCAGAAGCATCCAAGGTTTTCTCAAACGTAAATATGGATCCAATGAACCAAAACACGCCAGCTAGAATACCTGTAGTGCATGCTACAATTTCAGCAGATCCGTTGGATTTTCTCTTATGCATCTGAATTCCTGCGCTCCCAATGTAACACAACGCACCAATGAGTAGGAATACATAGGGATTGCGAATGCGACCAAGAAATCGTGGATGACTTAAGGCAGTACCACAAATGAAAAGTATGGACATCACAAAGATGAGAGCGCGTTCCACTATGTCTAGAACCAACGCAATTGTTTCACCTCTGTCGGCCGATCTATTTTCCTCCTGATCGGTGTCTCCGTCCTTGATACCAATCTTGGTACTTTTCCCATTTTTGTTATCTTCGACCTCGATCGACGTGATCTCTTTAGGATTCTCAGTGTCAGCAGCTGGTTCTTCACTAGTTTGTATCTCTGCAGCATCAATAACTAATACATCTGAAGCATTAACAGCGTCTGCCGTATTGCTGATTTCTTGGTCGGAAGTCTCTGATTTACTCATGGCTTCGATTGTCGCCGCAGTGCTCCAAATGAAGATAATTGTGTTCTTTGGAATATGATGGTTCTTGAAATTTGCAGAACACAATTCCAACCTCGTCGCGCAGCTAAACAGCCTCGAAATTAAAACGACTGACACTAAACTAGATTGAAAATTGATTCTGAAACTTATCTCTTATTATTCTAGCTAGTCTACACGACGTAGCTAGCACAAATTCGAAAATGAAAAAAGTTAGATCAAATTTAAAAATGTAGCATCAACAAGCAATACTTAAAAAAAGTCACTCGCAATGATGAGAATGATATTCGCTCAGTAACCTCCTAATCCCCTAGGGATTATGCGAGCTGATTGGCGCTGATTGGCATTGTTGGTGATGAGATAGGTACAATCTATTGCTTTTGGTGCGCCAACGTTCATTTGAAAAGTCTCTGACTGACTCCAATTTAATCAGCGAATTGATATTGATTCATTCAAGAGTTGTAACAAACTTGCATAGTTCGGTGTTCTGTTTTATTGACATATAACAACGTTTTGTAAAAGGATGACTTTATTAAATTTATTCTGTATTTTCTCAGAGCCTCTATTTTGAATTTCATATCGAATGGTGTTATCTTCCTCCTTGCCGATGACGTCGGTTCAGCTCTTGTTGAACAGTTGGTTGTCTCCGTGAAAAAAAAAACTGAATTTCAAGTCAGCTGTAGTGTAGTACATGGCAACGAGTGCACATTATTTATGAGATTTCGAATAATTTTACAGATCTATAAGTTACGTGGTTATATTGAATATGTGTGTCCTAAAGTTGGGGTTTCGATAATCTTGCTGGGATAAGACAATCGAATGAGGAGGGATATACTGAGTGATGTTATGTTGTGGTGTAGATCATAGTCGGTGCATGAGGAAGTCATACATAGCAAACGTTACTGAATGATTAATAGCAGCTCTGCCCATCCGAGGCAGCAGACCCTCCCAGAATCCCTCCAAGCCCTGACCTTCATAAATATCGGCTACGACGTCTTGCCAATCTGCAGCTGAATGCTGAACAATGGTCTTCACTACGTCCACCGGATGAACGGGAATGACACATGCTGCTCCTGCAAGTGCTCCAGAAACAGCTGGGGCTATAGATCCTAACGTTTCGGCTGCAGAAGACATGAGGGCGGCATACAGAAAGAAGTAGAGGGTATAAGCGGGGACTTCTCTGAATAGAGTAGGGACCAAACCAGTGAAAAGCAATCCTTTCAGGCCTTCTTTATCTATGACAGATCTGAAGCAATCATATTCAGTTTCAAAGGATTCGGTTTGCATGAGGACCTTGATGCGATCGACGGGGACGGCTAAGAAGGCAGTGACGAGGCCAGCAATGGCAGCAGCGTATACAAGATCGTAATGCGCTTGAAGGGCTGCATTGTTAACGCTGAAAGCCGTTGCTTTGATGACTGCTTGACCCATCATACTTGTTTGGACGCCTCCGTAAAACCCTTCAAAACCGTCAGAATTCCATATGTCGGCTACCGTTGATGGCAGACTGCGTTCTGACACTGCCACTATGGATACCTCACCTGACGGAGAAAGCGCATAATCTATTCTAGAGCGAGAATCTTCGTTGTTGTTTACTTGTTGTTTTGTCTTTATTGTATCTAGAGGAAATGCGATCCCAACACCAATAGCACCGGCTATGGATCCAGCAAGCACTGAAGTCGCAGCATCAGGTAGCATTCTCAGACCAGAAGTTGGGCGAGGCCGAGACGATAAAGACCTCATGCCGGGGAGAATGTTTTGAGGAGCCCAAGCCCTTGAGGCGACAACTAGACTTGAGATGAGTATTATTCTGAACATGTGTTATTTATCTTGGTGTTAATAATGTGTGCGTGGTATTGTGTTTGTTTGGTTAGTGAGATGTAAGAAGTGAGAAGTGAGGAGTGAGAGTAATCCATACAGTGATAGAGTCTACACGTAGCGAAACTTTTGGGATTTGCATTGAAGAACTTCAAACTAGTGGCGGTCGAAAGTTGAAGGTGCGATTGTTACAATGTGACGGGATGATGACATCATGGAAACGTCACGATAACGGTTTGAAAGCTAATTGACGTCAATATGATGCATTTTCATTGATGTTTCCTCCGTCACCGTTCACAATGTCCGCTTACGTCGTCACGGTTGTTTCCCTGTGGACCTGGTAACTTGCGTCGTAAAAAAACATTCCTAAGCATCCAAAGTGGATAAATATAGGTCTCATTATTATATCTAAATTAGTCAACGCGTTGATCGCTGTTATCGACCAAACTAAATTTAATAGAAGAACAACTGATCTACGCGCGTGGGAAACTGAGCCGCTCACTTAATTTTTACCGCTCAATTTCACTAAAAAAAAAACAGTACATACAGTACGTGGTAAACTTCATCAAACACTCACTCATCAAACACACACATCCTATCTTCCTATCTTAGATTACTCAGAGATCACGTTCTACCACCACCCCACTTTCCAACAAAACATTCAAAACCAGGGTTTGAAGAGAGATTCTGATGAATACCCATCATCAAATCGAATAATTTCTCAAAGAAGTAGCAGACCATCCGATGCTTCTTCTCTTCTAAGGAGTCCCCTGCACCGGGAGTTTTCCTTGCATCAAGGAATTCT
>Ga0115005_10003476_pt1 | contig 12566 bp, 3 predicted proteins | sample ArcOceMetagenome_FD_87163 | JGI IMG/M metagenome (GOLD analysis project Ga0115005, IMG submission 87163) | Marine eukaryotic phytoplankton communities from Arctic Ocean - Arctic Ocean - Greenland ARC118M Metagenome | ecosystem: Environmental > Aquatic > Marine > Oceanic | place: Arctic Ocean... | reverse complement strand
TTATTGCATATTTAAGTACTTGGTAGAACTAATTACATCCCTGCCTACACGTACATGTACAATTACCTGGTACTTGGTACCGGGTGTATCTGTCTGGGTGGCAAATTAAATTTTCATCTCATTTTCACAATATTTTTATTTGCCGTACACTTTACTCTTTACAGCTAGTAGTACTATAGTAGTGGTACACACATTGTATTATACATCAACACTTTACAAAGTCTACATGTACCGGTAACGATACACTTTTACTAATATTACTCTCTAGAGAAGACTCTCTACTACTACCTGGTGCGGTAAATCGTTTATCGAGTAATTTTCAATTTTGCTGGAAAAAAAATTTTTTTAAACTTGGGACAAAGATACCTGGTATGCCTCCGTATTAGACTTTCAAACCACGTTGGAAAGATTGCAGGTCAGATATCTACTCAAATATTATGTCAGTGGCAATTGGCCGTCTTTGTTTTGCTTTCAGAGGACAACTTTGTGCGCCCTCCATTCCTCAGAATATACTCGTCCGCAACAAAACTATTATCGGCAAGGCCCATGCTTTTTTGAACCCTGGCCGTCGCTTCTACTCATCAACACTCGTCCGCAACAAAACCATATTTGACAAAGCCAGTGCCTCTTTTGCCCCTAAGATTCCTCAAAAGATCGATTGGGGAACTGTTGTCATGAACGTTGGTGCAGTCTCGGGGTTATGTGGCTTTATGATGAGCGATGTCCTTTACCTTCGCGTACTCTCGATCTGTGGTTCGTTGTGTGGGGTTGGGTATAACATCACTCGTACGCCAAGACAGATAAATGCTTGTTTGTGGGGCGGCGTGTTCATCACGACAAATTTGTTCATGATCGTTCAGTTGATTCAAGAAAGAAACGCAGAAGGACCAAAATTTAATATCCATGAACTGCACTTGTGGCAGCGTCATTTTAAAGAATACGGTGTTGATGCCAGAACTTTTCAAAAAATGATTGCAAAAAGTTCTTGGAAAACATATGCAAGGGGCGATGAAATCGTTGCTGCTGGATTACCATTGGATGAAGTATTAGTGATACACGAAGGGGAAGCGTGTGCCTATAAAACAGATTACGACAAGGAAGGTGAATTGCAATTTAAACAAGAAATGTATCGGTACGAAGGAAGAGGTCGCAATGGTTGCATTGTCGGTGGTACTGCATTGGTGGATCCTCGGACAACGGCCGGTTCTTATCCTCATAGCGTCGTGTCTGAGATGGACGACACTATGGTTGTGTCTTGGGACCGTGAAGAATTGAAACAAATGATGAAAGAAAATCCCTTGGTGGAGAGTGCGCTGATTCACACCATGTACATTGATCTGATTACTGGGTTGCGAAGACAGCAAGGTGAAGTTTTTGAAAACAAGTCAATCGTCGGCAAGGCCAAGGAAGAAGGAGCAGCAATCAAAATGGAACAAGATGATAGCGTGGATGATGGGATGGTGGAGGGGAAAGAAGAAGAATGGAACAAGGCAATCACCTTGAAAGGGAGTTACAACAAACAACTTGAAGTAAGGAGAATGTTGAGAACCTATCTACATTTATTGGAAGATGCGATTGAGCCCGAGAAAGGGTTAGTATTGGATCCACAAAGAAAACGAATTGCCAGGAAATTTGCGTTTCACACAGGGGTGAGTTTAGCACAACACGTCATAGCCGTACATTCTTTGGGGTGGAGCCGTCATGAATGGCAAGATGGTATTAAAGAGGAAAATGAAAAGAACATCTCCCCAACAGTGAGGAAATTGAGACATAGTTTAACAAAGAGGAAAAGGCTTGCTTTGGAAGTGGAAGAGGTGGAGGAGAAAAAAAAGTGATAGTAAAAATTTTAACATCACACATCACCATCCAGGAATGGTGAGTTGTGTGCATGTACGTAGGGTGTACACCCGTGATTTAAATTAAAAATGTTTTTCTTAAAAAAAAATAATAAATGTACCCGTCGACATGTGTGTACCGGGTAGTCTTAGGGACCCTTAGTAAAATTAAAATAATTTTTTCAGTACCCTGTAGTATAAAACGCAACACTGTAGTACACCAGTACCGGTATACATGTAGTCGTACCAGATAATACACACTAGTACAACTTATAATGTTTAAAAGTAAGTGTACACAATACCTCATCCACTGTAATTTACTGTCATCTGTGTAATTCATGTATTTACAAAGATGTAGAATTTAACATTAACGCAACCCCTTGTAGACTCCATACACTTTCATGTAACTCGGTTGCTAAATGGGCATCGAACACCCATCCAACACCCATCGCGTTTCGACGATTTTGTGTCACATATACTGGTGTTAAAAAGATACCATGTAATTTCAAACGATTTGCTTCAACTGGAATGACTTGCAACACCGGCAAAGCAGTGACCAAAACTTTGGGGTCTTGATAGCGAAGCATATTAGTTTTCAAATCCCAAGCACCACCTTCCAACCATAATCCGGTCACATAACAACCATCTTCTGGTTTTTCAGAGATATCATTGTAAGCATCAACGACATCTGTCACTCTTGTAAACATAGTGGATCGATCCAAACTCCAATTGCGTCGTCGGCAACAAGTTTGAATCAGGGCTGTCAAATAAGATTCGGGAATGCCTAAACCAGACAACCACATGACCGCAGGTTCCCCGTTGTCAATCCAATCGTTGTATTGGTCCATTCTTCGAGTGAAATGTGCCATCCATGATCCCAATTTCATTTGTGTATCTGGTGCTAAAAATTTAAAGGATTTGGGTACAAATCCATTGAAGACTTGATGCGGGGGGGGAGAGAAGAGAAACACGGTTTAGAAAAAGAAGAAAAAATCGAATGCCAGCAAACAGGGAAAGAATTTGACTTGTAGCAGGAACTATAGCCCCTACCACACCACACCCCAACAAAGATTTTACTTACTTTCAGCACCTAATTCATCCAATGCATCTGACATCCCAATTTCACCAACCAATGCTTTTTGTAATTCCGATAAACTTCTTGACATCTTAACAACCAATTTGTTCCATCGTTCTAATTCTTGCAACAATACAATTTGTGCCGGTTGACGGTTCAAACCAATCTGTTTGGCGATCAACATCAAATCAAATTCTTTGGGTACTTTGTTTTGAATATCACGAGCAGTAGCTGATATGTGTTCCTCTCGGGACATTCCACTACCACCAGCAACAATACGAGGTTGCAAATCAATCAAATTGCGCCACATGTCATCGGCAGCAATATTCAAGTATGAAATTTCTGCATTTGCATGCAAGCCAAAAATACCAGGGGGATTAATCAATGGTAATGTTTCGACCATGTCACGATAGACACCAACCTCTGATTTAGTACCAACTTTTCCCGGCAAGGTATAATCAAAACCGACCTTGCTGAAATAAAATGTTTGAAAAGTATCAAACAGAAAATCACCCATGTATTCGTTCAAATAAGTACGCAAGACACGGCGATCAAAATCATCGGTGACACGTCCACCATACATAGCATCACCAATCAAATATTTAATAGCACCCCAGGGAATGATTCGGGCGTCGCCATCACTGTATTCGTACGATTTGTTCAAATACAACCGTAACAATTGTTGAGAGATTTCAATATCGCTGTCATTAAAATCATACCTGACATTCCATCCAATTTTACCATATTTTCTTCTTTCTTGAACAACTGCATGATAAAAACTCAACACATACATCAAAGGTCGATATGCTGGATGGTCGCAAGAATTTAAGACGGATTCGGTAATGGCAGCATACGAAGAACGCATGTTTAATTTTAAACCGTCTGGTGGTTCTGTCACAACTTTTAAACTACGTTGCAATATACCCAATGGAAATTTGTTGGTTGGATTTGTAGTCAACCATAAACGATAATCGTTGTGCAAATTGGTTTGGGCTTCTAAAAACGCAGATAAACGGGGCAACCAAGAACTCAACAAATGACAATTTTGTAACAGCACCCAATGTCCACGGTTTGAACCGGCAGTCATCAAAGCTTCGGCTGCTTTGTCTTGACCTTGCCCCAACGATAAAAATTTAAATTTACTCGTAAAATTCTTTTCATCGGCCAATTTTTCAATCGAAGATTGTGGATCAGCCCCAGGACTCAAGACAAAAATCACGGGGATTTCAGCCGCACTTTGTTTGAAGACATTTTCATAATTCAACGTCGGTGGTTGAACATAACGATCGCCCACTTCTTTGATAATAAATAATTTAACGGCATTGTACACCCGGTCTGGGCGAAAACAGCGTAATATTAATAAAGATTGCATTGGGCTTACTGTTTTACTGTAACCACAGGGCAAGTCAACGTTTTCTGGATCTTCTAAATCATACCAATCTCGCCATTCTTGGGGTGCTTTGGTTTTAATGTCAACCAGAATGTTTTCAAAAACTGGTTTTAAGGTTGATAATTTAATTAAATTTTTCCATCCACTGTCCAACAACCATTCTAAATGCACTGGTTTCACTTCACTGGCCTCGTCTAACGATGTATCCCCTTTCAAAAAGAAATTCAATTCGTTTCGGTCCAAAGTACCGTCGCCATCCATAATCATTGTGGTCAATTGCATACTAAACATTAATTTGTGGTTTTCAAAGATACCTGTGCAGGCATAGTCATACGTATTAACGGTACTTTCGTTGATAATGTTCTTTAATCGATTGTCTAAATTGACATCTCTTGTCGATGTTGCCAAACTTGATTTGAAGACTTGCAAGAAACTGCCCAAACTAATGGTGTACATTTTGGAAATTGTTGATAACCCTGCAATTGTAAAAAACAAAATGGAACCACGTTTGGCAGCACTGGTGTATTGTGCTCTTGATTTATTTATTTCTGCATCTGTGAATTTTGCTTGTTCAAGTTTGGCACTGATTTCAACAGCTTTGGTTTTTGTATTGTCCAAAGTAGCAATCAATTCTTCGTTGTCTAATATATCACCTGTACTGTTGGACAGTTCTCTTAACAATGTATCTTCTAATTTCAACAACAACGCATTACTGGCCGACATTTCCACCACTAAATCGGCGTACTTCTTTTCTAAATCTGGTCTTTCTTTACCAACAACAACATTCAACAATTGGTTTTCCAATCCTTTCATAGTCACACTGTAATTGATAACAATACATTTACCACTTACTTCGGGTGAATAATGTGGGTTTGCCAATTTTGAAGTCATGTACAAGACAAAATTTACATCCCATTCAATCGCTTTGTCACCCAACTTGATGTACGTTTGCCCAGATTGTTGGTAGGTTAATTTTTCCAAAATTGGATCAATGACGGGATCAATGTAATTTTCAACTTTTTCAAACAAAAAGGGACGACCATATGTAATAGCCAATTCCATGTGTTTGATGAAATCACCGTCATTAAATGTTTTTACAATCAATTGATCGTCCTTGTGTTTTCTTTTAATCCAACTGACGGCTTGTTCTTGGGGATCAATGCACAATGGAAAGCGACTGGCCACTGTAGTTAAAATACCATTTTGCACGGACAATTCATCGGCTGGCAATCCTTCACTCACCCATTGTTGTTTTGTTGCACCTGATACCAATTGTTTTGATAAATCATAGGGCAATGTTAAGGGAATTTTTTTCAATTCAATGTCTGGCATCCATATTCCTTCTATAACGCGTTTGCGGAAAACGCTGTCAAAGGCACCAACGTAGGACAAAAATCCACTACTCAACAAACGGTCGCCGACAACTTTGGTCAACGTGTCACTGAGACCTGACAAATCACCCGTCCATCTTGATCTTTCAGAACTTAACCCATTGATTAATTTAGTAGCTGCATTTAATTTTCTTTCCATAGTGTTCGCTTCGGTGGTCAATGATTCCAATTCTCCACTTGACTTCTCATAAGCGATACCCAATGTATTCAACAACTGTGTGATTTCAGTCAATTGCTCTTTTAAATTTTTTAATTCCGCGTTTCCTTTTGCTTGATCTTTTTCTAATTGTCTTACACGTTTTCTTAAAGGTTCCACATTTTTAGCGACGTCGTAATATTTAACGATAGCGACCACCCAAGTCAACATACCAGCTGCTGCTTTTGACACCGCTTTCATGCCATCTGGTGTAAATGAAGGATCCCGGTAATATTGCTTGACTTTTCTTGCCATACTAGCAGTGACTTTGTCTTTGTCGTAATTTTGTAATTTTTTTAAGAAATCCCCTTCGCCCATCATAACTTTACCACCTTTCCAACCATCGCTTTCTTTTTCTTTACCACCAGGTTTCAATATCATCACGCACATGACAACACTTTGCACTTTTTCAGGTGGTGTTGTGAATTGTTTCACTTCACCAATGTCAGCTTTGTTTAAATTTTTCAGTGCTTCTGCTGCCATTTCTAACGCAGGTAAAGCTTCGCCCAATTGCTCTTGTGCTTTGGCCGATTCGACTTCAATGATTCCAGCCATTTCTGTCAATTCTTCTTCTTTGGCCAAAGCAACGATTTTCTGTTCGTCGGCCACTTTTGTTTTTTCTTGAATTTCTTTAATCATCTTTTGACAATCAATCGTAGCTGCATCCACAATCACTTTTTTCTTTTTAAGTTCGCCAGACATCACAGCAACAGCTTCTGCCGCTTCCACAAGTTTTGCCAAACCACCACTTAAACGTCTTGTTTGTCGAGCATTATCATGTCTTGCTGCTTTCATGCCACTTCGATAATTACTGATGTAATCCAAAAAATTCTTGGGTGTGACATACATGTGTCTTCTCAATTCAATTAAAAATCGATCCATTTGAGTCATCATCGATTGATGTACAATCACCATGTGTTGAACTATATTGGTTCGATGTTCTTCGGGTAATTTTTCTTCTTGTAAAAAATAAGTTGCAACTGCTTCCAAGGCTTCAGGGGGCCAAGGGTAATACCAATCAATCACAGTATTACTGACCATACCAGGAAAGGAACGACATCGAATGCGCAACGTATCGCCAGCTGGACTCATTGCCAAGACAATGTGCAAGTTTGAACGGCATTTATTGACAAAATGTGTCCAACAATTTTCATTTGTTTCGGGTATCCCTAATGCTGCGACTTCAGCTCTGACCGAATTGCAAACACCATCTTTTTCATCACTTTCAAACAAAGCTGGTACCATTCCAGTAGTTAACATGTTGTTCAGTACTTCCATAAAAGATTCATCCACTACATGAGCATCTGTAAACAACATGACCGCTGGTCCCGTGGTTAATATCTTGTACAAACCTTTGATGTCTTCTTTGAACTCCTCTAATCCGTAACCACGGACCAATGTAATTTCAAACAAATCGTACCCCGCCGTAAAAGTAGCTAATTTGGTCATGCTCTGTTTGCCACTACCACCAAAACCAACCAACATAGCATTTCCTCGATCCAAACGCATGATACGATACACTCTGGTTAAATGTTCTAAGGCGGATTGAAACAGTACCAAGGACATAGGTTTTTGAAGTATATTGTATTCTTCCAAAGCATCGTCAAATGTTTTTCTTACTTCAACATAAGTTCCCTGATCTTCGTACAGTTGTGGGTCTTCGTAAGAATCACCTTCGTCCGTTCTCAACCGTTCAATGGCAAGAGAAAAATCCCCAAAGACCAAAGGATCCTTCATTACTTCATCTCTAATACTTCCAAAATGATCATTGATTTGTTCTTCAATTTTTAAACTGACAACATTGATATCTTCCGCGGTAGTGAGACGATCGCAAAACAAACGTGTGCATTCATTTCTCCAGAGACGAATGACTTGTGAATCTTTGATAAATTTATCCGGTGTAGCTAAACAGCATCCTTCTATAACACGACCAACATCTCTGATTGTAAAGATATAATGAAATTTGGATGGTGTTGGTGGTAATCTCTCTTGAACGTGTGTATAGACGTTCAATAACATTTTCACCATTTTAGTTGTGCAATCTTTCACACTGCTTTTGAATGTAGGTTGATCGTAATAATTGACAATTATTTTTTGAAATATGTTTTGTAAAATTTCTTCTGACGGTGGTGTTAAATTAAACGTAACAAAACGTGAAACAAAACGTGGGTCAGTGGGGTTTCTACCGCCACCTGGTGGTCCCATAGCACCAATATAACGCATATCACGATAAGATAATAACTCCACGTCTTTTCCTAATCGATACATTAAATTTCTACCGATTAAAAATAATAACAAGGCAATGGGTTGTTGTGTACCATAATGATCGACTTTCGGCATATTCATATCATCAATAAAAACAACCAATTTTTTACCAGCAGGTGCACCGTATATTTTTCCACTTTTTTTTTCTGTGTTGTCTTCAATATTGTTTTGTACATCCCTTGCACTTGTTCTGGAACTTAAATTAATTTCTAATCTCTTGCACAATGTGGGTGGTTGAGAAAACAAATAATTTTGTACGATTGTTGTTTTGGCAGTACCTGGTTCACCAACTAATAAACAAGGTTTGTTTCCAGCGATCGCGCGGTCCAACAAATAAGTGTACATGACACTATCTGCTGTTGGTACTACAACTTGATAAAACTTAAAGGGCATTGGTTGTTTGTAACTGGGTACTCTTTCTTCCCATTTTTCCCATCTTCTTTCTTCTGGGTTATAAATATGTTCAAACAATTCTTTGCCACTGCCTTCAACATAAATGTTTGTAATTAAATCATTTAATTTGATGCGACTTTCTTGTATCAAAGCACCACCACAGGCCCACATTAAACAAAAGACAAATACACCTTCGATTTGATCGGGTTCACCAAAGGCTTCATTTATTTTTTCACTGTCACCTTCATTGCCTTCATCTTCCTGAGATAATTCTAAATCATTGTGTACTAATATTGTGTGTAATAAAGAACACAGTTGTTTGATGATGCTTAAATCACTGATTGGAACGACTTGTTTCAAACGATCTTCGTCGCCTAACATTTCACCATCTTTAATACCTTCCAATACTAAATCGATGCATTTTGGTACATATTTATCAAACAAATCTTTCAACAGTTGAAATTTTTCACTCGTGCTGTCACCTTCTTCCTCTTCTTCTTCCTCTTCTTCATCATCATCTTCGTCTTTGGTGGTTTTTTCCGCAACAACACCCCCCATCATATCAACCGTCAGCGATGTCAATTGTTCGGTCACCCATTTTTCCCAATAAGGACGATAACCCAAAAATTTAGGATCAACCCACACCATACCACAACGACTGATTGTAGCTGGACTGGCAAATTGTAAATCATAAGTTTCAATAATTAATTTTGAAAAATCTTTCAATTGTATTCTTTCTCCATTTGGCAATGTTAATAAACGATTGTCGTCCATCACAGAATTCATGTTTTCGACCCATTCTGCATCCACGTCTCCATCAAACAATAACCAATGCCTTTCTTTACCTTCTCTGTGGACGGGTAAGGGTTGATTCATGTCACGAAATAAATTTGATAAAATACCGTCTGTCCAATCTCTTGTTACGGGATCCATAAAACCATACAATTCATATAATTCAATTGCTTTTGGATTCAAAACATTTGTTTTGATTTGAATACCAAATGCAGGTAACAAAGCTCTTTTCAATGTTTCAATTACCACGGTTTTACCACCGCCTGGTGGACCCACAACTTGACTGGTATGTCTGACAATCATTGTCTCATACAATTGTACAATTTTGTCCACTTGGGTTTTAAACACTTCTTCGTCACTGTGTTTGTATCCTTGTTGTTCTAAATCATTGGTAATTGCTGCAACCAATTCTTTGTAACCAACTCTTGGTGCACTCAAATTTGGAAATAAATCTTGAATCAATGCCAAAAACAAAGGTACATCATCAAATATAAATTTGGGCATATTCATATCCCGCAATGCACGCATAAGTATAACGTCTTCTGTCAAATCACGTTCGGACCTTTTTAAAGAACCTGCCATCACAAGTACTGTTTTCATTTCTCTTAAACCAAAACCATAGTGGTATTGCTTCGACAATTGTTCACCAGCTAATTTATACAACACGGTCATTTTTCTACCCAAGACTCTTGCCTTGTTAAAACCTTCACTCATCAACATAATTTCAGCAATCGCACCCATATCTGGTACAATGACTGCAATGGGTCGAAACAATGCTTTCAAATTATCGGGCAATTCAGTTCTACCCGCATAACCTGGATTCATGGTAATAAAAATACCCACTGTAACTCTGATACGAATTTCTCTGCCCATACCAATATCTCTTTTTTTTTGTCCTAAATGTAATGCTGTTTGAATGTTTTTTAATTGAGCGGAAACAACACTTAATACTTCTACATTAATACGATTGAATTCATCAAAACATCCCCAAGCCCCAGCAGCGGCTAACCCACTAAAAATAGCACCAACCGCTTTGTAATCCAAGCCCTCCCCGCAATTGGTAACAAAACAAGGCAAACCCATTGTTTTGGCTAAATCTTTCACTGTTTCTGTTTTACCAGTACCGGCGGGGCCAGCAGGTGCACCACCTAAATGAAAGGTTAAAGCTTGGGTCAACGTCATGACAATACGATCTGTCAAGGGTGTAATGACTAAACGACCATTCAATCCTTGGTATTCATAACCATATGGAAAAACACCTGTGCATTGTTTAATACGAACATCATCCGTTTCTAAATCCCAATAAAATCTTAATTGAGATTCCCATTCAAATGCTCTTTCGTCTAAAATTGAATCACGAACAAATCCATCAACAATATCACGACCGTGTACATCTAAGATAATCAAACAACCCACTTTTTTTCTCATATGGCTTGTCATGGACATATCTCTTGTTTTATTAATTAATTCATTCACTTGTCCACCTAATCGATCCAACAATCTTTTTACTGCGTATTTATCACCTTTTTCAACTTTCGTGAAAGCATCTTCCACTTCCCATGTCCACCACGTTTGTGTACCCATAATGGAAACCATTCCAACGACGGAATTAATCCAATCAATGCGAGTCAATTTATTGCCACCTCCTGGTACAGTACCACCATAATTAAACACGGCTTCTTTCGTAATGGCACGTAAAGAGTCCTGCATTTCCAATTCAACTGCGCATAACCAATCTTCAACCACAGCATCCGTAGATACCGGTGTTCTCATGTCATATTGTTCTCTTTTAGCACTTTGCATACCAACTACTTTTTTACCACCGTTGATAAAAAACAATTGTCTGCAATTGGCAAACATTTTAGCCATATGTATTTGAACACTTAATGGATCTGAACTGCCCAGAATCGATAACAATTCGTCGTCGGAGATGAAATAAAATCGAGGAAAAATATTTCTCTTTGTTTCTAAATAATCCGATAAACTTTTTTGACATCGATCTAATCTTTCAGTGTAAGATACCAATTCATCGAGACGTCCAGGTTTTTCACATTGAGACAAAACATTTGAATCACTGTTGACTCCTTTCATCAAATCTTTAAAGGCTTTGTCTATGCGATCAAAATTTTTAGCGGCTTCTGGCAATTGCATGCGAATGTCTTCACTACCAACAAAAATTGATTCTAAATATTGCCATTTTTGTTGCACTTTAAACCATTCATCAATGCAATCCAATACATTATTTAATGATTTCGACCATTTCGACACTTCTGCTAAAAATGGTCCTACAAATCTAGAACCACCAATCGAAGTTAGATTTAACAATTGGTCGTCTAAATCAACTTTAATTTCTTCAGTACTACCTAATACAAATCCTCGAGCAACGCCATCTTTCGTATAAGCACGCACTGTGAATTCACATGACTTCCAATATTTTTTCAATGTTGCCACTTGGGTTTCAATTTTTAATTCTTGGCCAGCTTTATAGGCAATTTTGCTAACTTCATCGCCAAATCGTGCTAAATTCATAGCAAAAATATTTCTTAATTTAAATGTTTTGGGGTCCATGTTAAATTTAACACCTGTTAATTTCATCAATTCGTTCCAATGCCTTGGTTTCATTGATGGATTTTTTAATTGTTCAATCAAAGGTAAAGAATCTTTGAACGCTCCAACTGCATTTACAACAGCTTCCAAAATCGATCGTGTTGGTTGAATTGTTTTTTTTAATTTCGTTGCTTTTTTATCTAAAAATGTAGCACCTTCCAACAATGATTTGATATTCAATTGAGACCATAGTGTACCCGATTGACTGTTACTGAATTGTTGTAATTCCATGTACAAACCATATATAATGTTTAAATCATCGATTTCTTTTTTCATTGCATTCATTTCAATGTATTCGGTATTTGGTAAATCAAACAATCTTTCCGCCGAGACTAAATTTAATCTTTTTTTTTCCATTTGATTTAAAATTTGTTGAGATTCTTCCAACATCTCTAACCCTTTTTCTAGATCATCCGCCGCACCACTGCTGCCGGGGCCATTCTCTTTCATTTTACGCCATTGTACTTTGATTTCGCTTGCATACACAATGACGTCTTTTTTTGTTGTTTCACAAAAATCTTCTTTCAATTTAACTTGCCTCATTTCTAATTCAGTATCCATACCCATTTCATCGACTTCCCTGATTTTAGACAATAAATATTTGAATTTATCTAAATCGGTT
>Ga0115005_10003474_pt1 | contig 12571 bp, 13 predicted proteins | sample ArcOceMetagenome_FD_87163 | JGI IMG/M metagenome (GOLD analysis project Ga0115005, IMG submission 87163) | Marine eukaryotic phytoplankton communities from Arctic Ocean - Arctic Ocean - Greenland ARC118M Metagenome | ecosystem: Environmental > Aquatic > Marine > Oceanic | place: Arctic Ocean... | reverse complement strand
TTGAAGGACGAAAAGTAAACTGTTCTCTCTCGTCTGGAGATTCGAGAATATGTATCTTTTAATTAAAAGTACAAGTGACAATTTGTACACATATTTGACGCATCATGATTGATTGATTCATTCATTCTTTTGAGGGTACACTACGGAGGGATTTTCAAATAAGTGTTCTTGTTTAGAACAAAAATCGTGCCAGGTTCATCTTTAAAATCTGTCTGTCACTCGGCAGTGCCGTGCCATCGTTCATGCTGTTTTTCTCCACTAAACAGAATTTCGTACCGGTTGCAAAATACTCATACATACTTAGATTCAGTGTAGAATTCTACGTCGACTTGAATTGATGGATGCATTATTCAAATTCATGCACACGAACAAAGCACATTCAACACGCTACTGCGAGTATTGACTATGAAGAACTACGAATATGACACCTCCCTCAGATGAAATGAAGGCGTACACGTACTCTCATTTTTTTAATTTTTAATTTTTTATTGTGACTTTCATCTTGAATCTGTCTGTCACTCGACCGTGCCATCGTTCATTTCTTTCTCCACAACAACTCAACTTCTTCATCACGACAAGAACAATGGACAAGCGAGCTAGCAAGGGCCGTCTTGCGCTTTTCGCTTTCTCCGCTACCCACCACAAATAATCAATCAGTAATCATTATTTATCTGTGATCATTATCACACAACATCAACTTCAAACTCACAAACAAATCGTTTAGGATTCCAACAACCATTCAAGCCATGTCCCTCATCAACACCCTTCAAAAACTCACCACTACAAGACAATCCCTCCTGAGCCGGTCCGCCATTCAAAACATCTCCATATTCCAACCAGCACAATCGAAACACCAAACAACACAAATAAGAGAAAGATCCAACCGATCTAAACGAGGCCTCTACGACGGCCGCGACATCCGAGCCGGCAACAATGTCCCCTTTTCCCTCAAAAAGACCAAACGAACCTTCAAACCCAACGTTTTCAAAAAACGCCTCTACAGCGAGATCCTCGATCAGATGATTCCTTTCCACGTCACCACTGGAGCACTGAGGTCGATTGATAAATTCGGAGGATTGGATGGATATTTGTTGGATAGCGGGATGGTGGAGCCGGGGGATAATGAGGGGTGGATGGCGAAGCAGAGGATTCTGCAGAAAATGAGAGTCTTTGAGAATAAGGGATTGGATGTTTTGGAAGGGGTTGTTTTTAGGAATGAGATTGGAGATGTGAAGGAATCCGAGGAGAAGGTTGGTGTCGAGTCTGTGGCGGTGTAGATTTCATGTTTGGAACGGATTTGGATTGCAGGATCGATCGTACATCATACGTGCTCGCACTGCAAAAGGAAGGTGAAATTAGAAATTATTAATAGTATGGTTGGTGCAAGGTTGGTGCTATAATATCGCCAGGTTCCAAGCTAGTTGAAAGTCACAGAAAAATGCATGAACAGCACATTCGAAAGCACAAAAAGGACATGACCAGTTTATTTAGTGCACAAATTAAAAATATGTTCATTTTTTTATCCCCAGTGATCCTCACACGGCCAACTATATACACGGACCATTCTTAGTGAAATTGGGATCAAACGTTTGACTTTTTTTACAAGGCCAGAATGATGATAGCTCGTACCAAATTTTCTTGACATTATCAAAAGATAGCTAGTGTACGTGTAACACGCATCATATCATTACAAATGCTTCAATCTCTTATTTTGCACAGCCACAAAATGACCTCCTGACCCGTAAGGAAATTCAATGAATGCGTTGGATCTTTTCCCAGCCGATTTCGTAGTACACGTATGATACAGTGCCAATCTTGAAAAGAATATGCGTTAGAACAACTTGTAGTGAAGGAATCGACATCGTCCATGGATTCAAGAGATTTGAATCTGTTCTTAGAATTTCTTTTGTTGCTAAAATAATGCGTATTGCCAGACATGAGAAGGGCGATGTAAAGGTGATTGATTGTGCAAGCGAGAGCCAAGCTCGTACCTGATACCACGTATTTTATTCATCAGAATAATACAAATACAACTGAATACTGAATACAAGTTCAAAAGTACTATCATATTATTGTACACACTACATAGCATGAAGGAGTATGAGTGAAAAGGCTGTGAAAAGTGAGAAAAACTAACCGTCGCCAAAAAGGGGTTTTGCAAGTTTTGCATCAGGTTTTTGCACCCCAAACCCCAATAACACAAAAGAACTACTGTACAATGCATTACATCAAATTTGAATACCTTCGTCCATACCATACCACTAAAACCCACACTACCACTTGTACAATAAGATGTCAGACTATCCCCCCTCATCATCAGACTCTGAATCAGATGATGAAGAATATTTATTATCGTCCACAGCAGATGAGAACCGCGAGGCTATGATCCGTCGCAAACTCTTGCAAAGCTTTTATGGCACGTCCGATCATCCCGGCACTGCTACGAATAGTGCCAATGGTGACGATGGCGATGACGATCATAATGATGATGATGCAGCCAAGAAGACTTCCAAAGAACGCCTAAACAACCCCCAGCAAGAAAATGGTAGCAATCGTGCCTCAACCGCATCCAAATCCCACTCTATCGATCTGGACTCGACCAACTTCAACGCTTCACTGCACTCATCGTCCCTCATCCAAAATTCCACAACTCAACAACTCCTAACCTCCACCAACAACCTCTCACAATCCATCCGCCTCCTAGACTCCACCATGCAAACACTCGTCTACGAAAACTACTCCAAATTCATCTCCGCAACCGATGCCATACGATCCATCGGACAGAGCGTCGACCAATCCAACGAGGGGCTCGACCGTCTCCATTCCAAAATGACCCACATGGAACAAAACACGCAACTGCTCGAGGAAAGTCTCGCTGCGAAACGGTCGCAAGTCGTGGAAAAACTGAAGCTCAAACGTCTCCTGCATCGTCTGACGAGATTGGTCGAGCTTCCCTCCACCCTCCAGGATTTGCAAAGGAGGCGTTTGTACAGGTTTTTGATGAGGGATTATTTGGATGCTATGCGGATTCTCACGCAGCATTCGAAAAATATTGAGAGTTTGAAAAATATTGAGGAAGAATGCAGTGTTATTGTGAAGCATATGATTCAGGAGGTAGGGTTCAAAATGTGGGGCTGGTGCGGGGGGGATTTTAATGTGAGGAGGAGGAGGTTGCTTGGTGCAGCTAACGCTACGGCTGGGAAGAGAAGGAGTGGGATTTTGGATCGGTTCTGGATGGAGGGAGCGAAGTTGAGATTTATGGTCAAGGATGCTGATTCGGGTTCAGGGGAGGCCATGGATGTTTTGCCAGCGCAGACTGTGAATGAGATTTACGAGTGCGCCGGTGCTCTTTTGTTGTATGCTCGACATGCCAATGCCAATGTCAGTGATAGTGTTGAAGATGGCGACAATGATGATAATGGTGATCAGGAAGGTATCTTGGCGAAATTGACGGAGGAAGAGTGCAAAGCCATGGCCCTCGAGAGTGTCACTGTATACTTGGAAGGACTGTTGGAAGACCATACCATTGACATTCAGGATCAAACTAATCGTACAAGCAAGAGAAATATCCATCGCGACGATGAAGAACTTCAGCAGGAAGAGTTTTTATTATCGCTCTACCCGGATAAGTTTCTCAGTAGTTTGCTGGAAGCAGCTACATTGTACGGTGTCACATTCCAATCCAAGTCCATTAAAGGGGAATGTATCGACGAGATGGAATCTTCCACCAATGATTCGGAATTTATGCAAGAATACATAACAACATGGTTCACTTACTTTTTGGCGCACATCAAGAATGTGCTGGAACAAACCGAACAGAGAAGATTACAGGATGGGGACGGTTCCAATGATGATGGTGATGGTGATAACGATGAAGAACGTGGGGAAGAAGGGGATGATGAGGTATTCGCAGCCATTTCCAACGAACTTTCGAGGTTGGTGCGCTCAGTGAGAGAAACCGCTTCTGGATTGGCACTTCCAGAAGTAGGTCTTGATATGGAGGTAGCCAGTAGCTTTGTTGAAGAAGCGGTTGGGATGATTGAAGCAATGGTTCGAAGGAGGGTTGTGCAAAAGTTTAAGTTGCTGAGAGTGAGAGTTGTGAAAGAATGCATTTCTCCATTTGTCAAGTCCATCCAGGAGGATGCTGCAACTGAAAATGAAATCCCTACCGAAAGTCCCTCTTCTGGTGATTCTGCCATTGTGAAAACAGTCCAATCAGCAAATGTCGCACTATCGGATGGAATGCAATTTGTGGACGATACCATCCGGAGTATTTTATGCAGCGGTTCAGAAGGCAGGATGTCCAACGTGTCTTTAGATTCGGGGATGGTAAAACTTGCTGTTCGAAAGAATGCACGTGAATTTGCGTTTTGGTTAGCCGCGTGTATCGAAACTTTGGCAGGCAGTGAACCCACAAATAGTAATGTGACGTTGGACGTGAGACCGATGCCGAAGGATGGCGACGAAGACTACGTTGTAGCACTCAATATTGCAATTGAAGCTGCTGTGGTTGATCTTGAGAATGACTACCATGCCGATGGGAATGACTTTGGCGACGAGAAACAGATAGTTGGAAAGGATCAGATTCTTATCCAAGAATTAACAGAATACATTGAAGAGAATACCACCGATGCATCCGCTGATATTCTTAATATTGCCTTGGTGGAAATGTGTCGTCTCGCTGAACGAAATGTTGCCACCAACATCAATCAATCCATAATCTCTTCAATTGAAGATACAAAGGTTAAACATGATTTTTTCAGAGATGCGAAACAAGAACAGGATGGTATTGATTCAGACAATTTAGTCTCTACACGGTTCCGACTCGCGTCGTCAAGATCTTTGGCAATGTATACTAGAGCTAAGGGATACGAAGCTGCATACTCAGCATGCTATGAATTAATTGAAACCTCTTTTGTTCGCTCCGAATTCTTTCCCCATGGTCCTTCTGATGCTGCTATAAAAATGCTAGAAGTTACAAAGCATGTCTGCATCGATTGCTCTGCAGCCTTTGGTGGGGATGCTATGGCCTCGCCAGTTCCTGATTTTGGCAGTGATTATAGACAAGAAATGACACTCACGGGAGCATTAGGAAATCCGTCAAGAATGAAGAGTGGAGGAAGTGGTGCCTTTAAAGGCTTATCTCTCGATGTGGCGCGAATGTTTGCTCAAAAAGTTCAAGTTTATTCGCATCCACTGGACATGGCAAATTTTTCAAGAGATGAAGTCGTGTCGTCTGTATTACGAGTTGCGTGTAAGGCTTGGATCGAACAGATTAGAGAATTCACTTTCACTGCTTTTGCGTACCGTCAAATTCAGGTTGACATTGAGTTTTTGAAATACCTCTTGCCACATTATGTTGGAGAAGATAGTGCTGAGATCGAGACTCTTCAAACAGTGCTCAGCGATGTAGTGCTTAATGTCGGAGAGCGGTGTACGGACATTGAATGTGTAGGTGTTACAGAATACTACGATGAGGCCATGGGAAAAGTAATGACGCCATTATCCATTGCACTAAGCTGGCTGAAAGAGGAAGAAGCTGCCGGAGGTAGGGGCGCTTTAGATCAGTTTGTCATTCGCGAGGCAGAACAAAAGGGATAAATCCATAAGCCATCTTTTAAGATTTCACTGCATTGCTTTGCCATTTTGATTTCTGATTACAGTAGTTAGTTTTTGCGCGTATCTTGTCCAAATCCCTGCCGGCTGTTTTGGTTTGGGGACATCAAGTCAAGCTTTGATAAACTTGAAACTTTTTGGACTTATTTGTAGAAGAGTAAATGAAAGGAGAATGCATCAAGTCAAAGCATTGATTATTTCCGTGTTCTGTGTGCACAATTATTGGTTTGCGTGTCATGACGGGAAATGATGGCGCCCTCAAGTACAATCAGTGGCTCAGTGATGACCTTGACCACGAAACCGTTACTGGATCTAAAACACACTTTCTTGAAAACAGGATACATTTATGCCTTGAATCGCTTACTACCAAGAATGGAGCGGCAGAAGATCTCAATGGTCTGCAAGATAAATTGATTGGAAACCAATTGAATGATCGTTGTGTCGTGACGTATGAGGATTTCCAAGGTATTGTCACGTATCAAAATTGGAAACGCTTTCGTTCAAAGGATCAACAAGCAGTGTTTGATGCTGATTCCGAAAAGGAGCAGCTCCTAAAAATGTGCACAAAAGATGATTTGCGTTTCGTAATGGATCAATTGGACATAGAGTTTGAGCGGAAGATTGGTGACGATTATAGTTACATCCATGAGTTGCTTGAAGAATGAAGTACTCGTCAACCTGAACTAGTTTTACCGTTTCAATTTATGGTTCCTCGTGAAAAACAGTATAATCAGATGTTGATGTCGGGATCCCCCACTGAATCAGTGCCCATAGTGCGCTGTTTTCGTCCATCTTGTCGTCAATCTTTGTGTAACATAAAAACAATTCTTCCCCTTTCTCAATTTTCCGTTCAGTGAACAACTCTAGCCACTCTCCGTTGAACTCAACAGTCAAATTCGGGTCCAAAGAGTGATTAATCATATCATGGAAGGGGATCACACCAGCGAGTAGTCCATCTAGTTCGATGGCACGAGATCCCAAAAGAGCATACATGGCCGACGTCTCGGCGTCATCGTTCAAACAGAAGGCGAATCTCTCCGCATCCAATCTACTCAAGCGAATGGCTAAGCCTGCCCTAAGATTCAAATTGGGCAAATCTGGCATGATGGAGTTGAGCTCATTTGCAGCGGTGCTTATCGCCTCATCCTGATACGGCTTTGCGTTTGAACGGAAGAGTCGGTATGTAGGGTCGTCTCTTTTCCATTCTGAAATCCACCCACTCCACGGGTGCTCTTCCTCCATTGCAGCGAGAGCATACAAGGTTAGCTCTGGTTGCCATGTTTTGTCTTCCATGTGGTGCATTTTGTCTCGCCTCATGACTCTACGCCATAGCTTGTGAATCCATCGGAGTCTCTTATCATTTACTATACCAGCCTCAACTTTACTCTTTTGAATTGCAGCAGCCGTTTCTGGAAAACATTCCGCAGCATTTTCTGGGTAAAAGACAAGACCTGAGGGTATCCGCGCGATCAATTCTCCTTCCTCTAAATGGTTGACTGCAAACACACCCCGACCGGCAACGCTTTGTGACGAAGTGAATAGTTGGACGGATGGATTCACAGCTAGGCCCATTGAATTGCACCACGTGTGAAATGAAATGTCGGCAGGTGCGGATACGAGGGTAGGAGAATTAAGCATAATACTGGCACTGTCAAAGGCTCTTTCAGTTATGAACTTTCTGGTCGACAGGTTCAGCACTCTCTCTGTTATTTCTCGATCGAAATCAGTTATCATTTATTGTAACACCTTGTAACGTACGTACCGGGTGTTAGGCGCTCGTACATACGTGCTTGTACATACTGTAGCGTAGTTCTTTTCAGATAGAATAATGAGAGGCAGGGGACAAAAATATTTTTCAATGAGATGTCCCCTCACAATAACGGTTGACATGAAAACGGCTTTTTTGTGCCAACTTTCGCTCACAATAAATACGGTATGTACATACCAATACATTCATTGCATTCATTTCCAGTTTTCATTCAAACATGCACAACGCACAGCACAATTTACGCATTCATGCGATGCTGGTAGCTGGTACTTCCCGTTTAACTTTGAATTAAATATAGCAATGACTTTACTCGCTCTCTTGTCTACTGCAGTAATAACTACACGTACTTCAAACACACAGTGTAGGAGCTGCACTGGGATAAGGAAGTGGAAGATAAATGTCTGCAATCTAATACGTTTCAATGCAATGTAGTTTTACCAATGCTATGTACATTATAAATGCTTACGTAATGGTGATCAGTATGAACACGTGGACATATTGCGGCCTACATCTCTAGATTGAACGTGAGATTCAGATGGACGTTTTCGTAGTGAATCATTTTGTTCAATTTTCCATCAACAATCTTTTCAATCTCGATTTCTTCTTCCATGAGAACTTCGTCCTCTTTGCTAACTGTAAGGGCGAAAATTCTGCTCTTAGGCATTGCCTTCATTCCCTTTTTGCTATTCTTTGGTTTGAGACATACGCGAAAATCAAAACTGGGAGCATTCTGATCTTCTTCTTCATCATCTTCATCCAAAATTATTCTTTTCTTTTTGTTTATTTTTCTTGTGGTATCTAACGAGCTACGTGTGGGTAATTTGTCGTGTTGATCATTCTCGTCATCGACGTATTCACAATCATCTGGAATTGACCTTTTTCTGGATTTTTTTTTTGGCTTTGAAGCAGCCGCAACTGCAAGTGCAACTGCACATCCACTGCCATCGGCGCCACCTTCGTCTGACTCGCCGTCGGAAGCACAGGAGATGGAAGACACTTCTCCCTCACTTTGATCCTCTGGTAACAACCAATAAGCACGCTCCTCCAGTGGAAGCTTTTCATCCTCCTCCATATCAGAAAGACCAGTCACAATAGTTTTTTCAGTACCATTCAACGGTTTATTACCATCCAATTTTCTTTGAATGTTTGGTGGAATCTTGTCCAATCCCCTTTTCACACCATTTTCATATGATACAATTTTATTTCCTGGGATGAAGGAGAAAGCTTCTTTCACCTCTGTGCCATACCAGTAAACGAGCCGCTGAAGCGGTTTCTTCTGCCTCTTTTTCTAAAGACAAGGGATAAAGTTTGGATTGGATGTGAGAGGATGGGAGTCGCAAATGAAAACTCTGGCGCGGAAATTTGCTTCTTGACTTACCTCTTTGAACATATCAAACCATTGCTTCTGAACTCGCACAGCGGCAATATCATATGGTCCCACTTGCAGAATTGGCTGATATCTTCCGACATACATAGTGAAACCTATTTGTTTGAAGTCCCGCCTAACCTTCAAAGGAATAGATTCAAGTATACTTTGTGATTCGCTTATGTCTAGTATATCTGGCCCATCTTGGTTTTCTTTGTAATTATCCTGCGAGGCCCTTGCTTCCTTTCCTCGTTTCGGTTTCCGCGCTTTGGCTTTCTTCTTTGATCGCATTGCTTTGTCCGCGCCTGACCGGTCAATACTGTCATTCTCACATTGCCCGCTTGGTCCATCCGCTTCCATGTGATGAGTTACTTGCGATTGGTTCATAATTACATCAGTCGGTATCGTGTGCTCGTTCACCGACTCGCTCCCTATAGGATTCAATTCAGGAACTTCTTCCGGATCATTTTGATCCTGTCCACGTGCGCCTGTAAGCCTGTTACCATGATTTTCTGGCGCACTTTTGAACGCCGAAATCGCATCAATGATGAAATCAATCTCATTGAAAATCATTTTGACTATAAGCTGTTTACTTTCTGAGGATTTGTTCGCGCCGTTCTTGCATGTGTTCATCCATTGTCCTGCGAGCAATTCTATAAAATTGCTCAGAACCTCCGCATTGTCGGGAAGATTGGAATAATCGGATACCTGGATATTGTTACCCAATGCACTCTGTCCGTTGAGCATTTCATTCAGGTTTTGATGAATGAGATTTAGGATTTTGTCTTTCTCGAAATGAGGCTTTGCATATTTGAGTGAAAGAAAGAAATTAGATGTGTGAAGGGAACGGTCAGTATCGTGTGATTAGCACGTTATCATTCAACTGTTGAAACTTACCGCCATGTCGTTTGTATCAATAGAGTTGGAGCAACAGTGTTATGTTGCGAAGTCTACCGTATTATGGATGTATTATGTGACACTTTGCCTTGCTGTGAATCGAATCGCCTTGCTGTGAAGATTCGAACAAAAAAACTCTTCCCTCTTATTTTCACGGCTTAAACAGCCTTCCACGTCTAAACGTCTTTTTCAGGGTATGGGACTATTGTAGCTATTTATGACGCCAAACAAGGCTATTTGGATTTTTCAAATTAAAAAATGAATTCAGAAGTTAAAAAGTTGTTGAGAAAACGGAGAAATCGCGATTGCATCTCCCCGGAAATACCTATAAGTAAAAGTCATTTTGCATTTGATTTCTTCTCTGGGTCGAATGTCGAATGTGGAGACGGAAAATGATTAGTCATCGCCATAAAAGTAACAGATACTTTACGATGGTACGGAGAAGTCCTTGGCGGCGCCTGCCATTCTCCTCTTCCTCGAGGGGAAGAATCATACTGATATCAGTATGCTGCCTTCTCTTCACCGCCCCGTATCTCTTCAGATCGAAATCACATGGTAAAAGTCAATTGGTTGGATCAACCGCAGCCTTTGCTTCCATGCAAATGCAAAATCGGTGTTGGCTCAAACGTGCCTTTGAATCGGGAGACTTTCACCTTTTCTCCCATCGATCCTATGCCGATTCAACCCAACCCGAGCAGCCATCCTGTGAAGATTCTCTTTTGGAACTCAAGAGCATCGGCGTGAATCATCTGGATCTGGATCTAGTCCTTGATGAAAGCTCTGGAACAAGCCCACGTCTTATCGTGGGACATCCTATGGAGTACAAAAGGACATCGGATTATTATTCTCCATGTGCAAATACAGAATTTGATGATATGATTCAAACATTGAAGAAGGTCTATGGACAGGATTTCTTCATATCTTTGGAGCCAAAAGCATCGTGGGGAAAGACGCAAAAGGAGTTGGATGATCCTGCACTTACTAATTTGCCATCTAGTATTTTGGGAAAGTTGCTCGAGGCAGTTCAGCGCAATGAACTCAAGGGAAATTGTGCAGCAATTGTTGAAATAAATCCAGCACAGGATAGCGAAGAATTGGACAAGGAGAAAAAGCTCCTTGACGGGATTTTAGAGCATTGCCAGTTTTTCAAGGGCGTTGGAATATCACATGAGCCGCCTCAATCGATGGGGGAATACGATATTATTATGCCAACAATTGAATTCCACCCGTTGCATTCTCACAACACTGGAAAATTTATCCCACTAGACTTGTGGAAAAAATCCGTGTTTTGGGTTGTGGATAATGAAGAGAACCTACAGTTTGCTACAGATTTTCGTCCAAATGGAATTGTTTCCAATTCTCCAAAGAATATTGTCTCCATCATAAACGGTCCAAGTTGGTGTGTCAAGAGTAATGGAAATTTGAACGCGCCTCATTTGCAAATCTGAGGATTGCCCCTTTACCAATTTATGCAACTTGAAAATGTATCTTATAGCCCTACATGTATTTCACATCAAATTATTCTGAATCTCTACTTCATTTATGTGCGATTTTCTTCGAAAATTGAGTAAGGTCCTCCCATATTGCTGCAGATACAGGATCAATGTTGGACAAAACATTCCACATTTGTTCTCTCTCTGTAGTCTTGTACGCATCAGCTTTCTTACTGACACTCTTCCAATTGAAATAAGCACCCGAGACATCTTTCACGTCGTCGTTCGTACAAATCCACGATTCATCCAGCGCATCCTCTACATCGATTCCACAGGGACCCCATCCTGCCAAAAGCATTTTTGTATTGACGGTCCCTGGATCTAGAGAGTTGCATGTAATTCTATCCGTGCCAATATCAGCGTTCGTGAACCGTGTGGCGATTTCGGCCGATAGCATGGCATCAAAGAGCTTGCTTTCGCTGTAAGCTCGGTGGGTGCTATAAGGCCGCTCCAAAAACTGCAAATCGTCCCAATTATCAATCGAATGACACTGTGAGATAGATGATGTAATGACCACTCGACTCTGTAGACTATTCTTTAAAGAAAGCAATTCCGGGAGGAGATTACTCGTTATGACAAAAGGAGCCATAACATTGACTGCAAAAGTCATCTCCAGATGGTCATCTGTCAAAACATGATCTGGTTCAAATACTCCTGCATTGTTCATCAAAACATCCAAAGAAAGGTCATTGTCTTTCAATATCGATTGCACTTTATGGGCGAGTGCTTTGCAGCCTTGCACAGTTGATATGTCAGATTCGACGCTATATATTTTTGGATCCTCTTGAGAATTTGCATTCACATGCGATGTTACAGTATTCACCGCTTCTTGTATTCTTTTGGGATTTCTACCATGGATTATTGTGTTGTAACCTTTTGATGCGAGTTGTTTAGCAGTCGTCAGCCCGATGCCATCTGTTGAGCCCGTTATGAGGGCAGTCTTTGTGGCTGCAGTATAGGCATTGACGATTCTCATACAGAGTAATAGAGCTGCAATTATTTGGATTGAATGGAATGTCATTTTGTCAAAAACAAGTAAGAGTGTTATTAATGCCCTTCTGCTGACTAACTACGTTGAGCCTAATTATTGAGTAGTGTTGTAAGTTTGAAAGTGTGTTTGGATTTTGGATGTTGAATCCCGGCTGCTTGCGCGGCGGCATACATACTGACTGACTGTACAGTAAAAGTAGTTGACGTTTGTTGACTAACTAACCGCAAATCGGGTCCACTTTGACCCCTAGTTGACTAAGAATAAAGAATAGTCACCAAAATACGGGATTCTCGATGCCTTGCTTCTGTCGCAATGAAAACAAAATACGGCTCCCCTCCTCATATAGTTGACTAAGAATAGTCAACTAATAGCGGTTATTTCACCCTTTTTTTCAATGTCGAAAATAATACGAGAATCCACAGAAAACACACGAGACAGCT
>Ga0115005_10003473_pt1 | contig 12571 bp, 7 predicted proteins | sample ArcOceMetagenome_FD_87163 | JGI IMG/M metagenome (GOLD analysis project Ga0115005, IMG submission 87163) | Marine eukaryotic phytoplankton communities from Arctic Ocean - Arctic Ocean - Greenland ARC118M Metagenome | ecosystem: Environmental > Aquatic > Marine > Oceanic | place: Arctic Ocean... | reverse complement strand
GGTCGTCGCGCTCGCGCCGCAGCTCGCTGCTCGCCGCCTCGGCCGACGCGAGGCGCTGCTTGGTCTCACGCAGCTCCGACGCCAGCCGCGCCGCCTGCGCGTCGCCCGACGGCCCCGCCGCCTCGGGCGCGACGCGCTCCGGTGCCGGCGCCGGTGTCGGCCTCGGCTGCGCCCGCTCTCGCGGGTCTTCGCGCGCGCGAGCGGGGGCCGCGGCGGCGGGAGCGGCGCTGGCGGCGGCGGTGGCGGCGGTGGCGGCGGCGGCGCTGGCGGCGCTGGTGTTGAGGGAGGCGCCACGGCTGACGGGTGGCGAGGGTATCGACGCGAGGCTCTCCTCCAAGAAGTCGTCCTCGCCATACTCGTCGTTCGCTTGCACCTCGTCCAGCGCCAGCTGCTGCAGCGCAGCCCCTGGGCGGGCCGACCGGCGGACAGGCTCCTCCATGTCGAGTTGGCTGGTGTCGAGCTGGTCGAAGCTAGCGCTCAGATCGAGGGTCTCCTCTGCTAGCTCCTCCGCCGTTGGGCGTCCCGCACGCCGGCCGTGGCGGACTGCCTGCGCGACAGGCGCGCCTGAGGCGGGCTGCACCGCCTCGACCTCGTCACAGTCAGACAGCCCGGCAAAGGTCATGTCGTCGTGGCTCATGTCCATGCTCATGTCCACCGTGCGGTCCGATCGGGCGCTGAACGACCGCTGTAGCGCGGCCGGCGTGCCAGGCTCGGCGGGGGGCAGACCCGTCGTTTGGAGCGTGGGATACTCGCGCTCAGGCATTTTTGAGCAGAGCGCCTCCCAGGGGGGGGAAACAGTATGTGAGTCCGGCGCAGGAGGAGGAATAAAGTAAGATGAGAGATCGCAGCAGGTTCATCCGTCCATCCGTCCACCGCTCTCGCCGCTTACTCCTCGATGCTAATGCTCCGCATGCCGAGCGCCGGTCTCCGCTCGGTGACACGAAGGCTCTCACTGCCCAGCACGAGGCCAAAGTCCGTGGTGTCCTTCAGTGCGACCCCGCCGCCCTGCATGCCGAGGGGGCGCAGGTCGGTAGTGCGAAGCGGGAAGGGGAGGGGAGGGTTGAATACGGTCGGGTGGGAAGTGCGAGCGAGCGAGCGGGGCCGCTACGGGGGTCGGGGGGAGGGATGATGCGGCGTCGGACCTTTGCGTCCATGAGCTGCACCAACATGTCGTCGAGCTCCTCGTCCTCCTGCCAAGACTCCGGCGTCACCTCCATGCCCAGGTTTGCCAGGCAGGCCTCGGCGATGGCTTGCTTGAGCTCCAATGGGCTCGAGGCCGCCGACATGGGCAGCGTCAGCTGGAACGGCTGCCCCCCCTGCAGCTCAACGCTGAGCATCCACTTCTTCTTCGTCTTTTTTGCGCCCGCACCCTTGTCGGCACCGGTGTTGCTCGTGAAGCCTGTCAGCTCGGCCTCGCCGTCAGCGCGCTCCAGCTCGTCATCACATTGGGCATACTTCTTAAGCCTCACCGGCAGAGCGCTCCTGCCAATCCGCGCCCTCAGCGCTTGCAGTGCTGCTGGGTTCCGTCTCAGGTAGACGCCTGCCGCCGCGAGCCCAAGTAACGGTACCAGCAAGGCAAATAGCGCCCCGGCCGAAGAGCCGCCGCCCTTGGCCTTCTGCGCGGAACCCGGGTTCTCGACGACCTCGCCATTGTACGTGTAGTACACCTCGTACGAATCAGAGTCGGTTGGCGGCGTCACCGCCGCTGTAGGCGGTACCACCGTCGGTGGTACCGCCGTCGTCGGCGGTACCACCGTTGGCGGCGTTACCACCGAGTAAGCGCCGTCGCGTCTGCAGGCCATGTCGCTGAGCTTGATGGGGTCCGCATCATCCCCACGCCCGTCCAGGTTGAACGCAAAGGAGTCCGCGGACACATCTGGTTTGAAGACGAACTCGGCATAGTCCTCAAACTGCTGGTTGTTCGACTCGATTAGCACAGCGTTCAACGTGTGCGCCGCTGCGAGCTGCTTTCCCCGTACTCCAATCGTGACCTCTGACCCGGCGTCCCACGCACTGCCGGGACCAGGCCGGGCGACGACCCTCAGAGTGTAGTGCGCGCCTTCTGCCTTGAAGTGCTCCACTTTGGCGTTGGCTCTTCCGGAACAATCCTGAGCACCAACCTCGTCGGGTGGCGGCGGCGGCATCGGCGACGGCGAGGGTGGGGGCGGCGGCGGCCCAGGCGATCGAGCTGGCGGCGGAGGCGGCCAATCCGGATGGCAGATGATCTTGGGCGCTTTGCGCGGAGGTGGGTTGATCTGGAAGGTGAACATCAGCTTGCCGTTGTGCATCTGCGGAAACCTGCCCAGTTTTACATAAACCACCGTCTTCCCGCTCTCGGTCTTGATGTCCTCGATCTCCGCATTCTTGATGTTCATGATGTTGACCTCGCTGTCCATGTCCTCCGTGGGGAAAATCATCCGTATGATTCGACTGTCCTCCCAGCCGGCGAATTGCATCTCGACCATCGCCCCCAGAGACCACTGGTTGACGATATTCCAGTGAGCCCTGAGGTCGCAATCAATAGCGTGCGGTGGGGACGGCGGGGCTCTCTCAATGGCCTCGCATGTGATCTTTGGGTGGAAGCTGTTGGTGCCCGTGCCCATCATGAGAAACTGGTCCACCTCACTGGGGTTCGCTCCTAGCTCGACCGTCACGGGCCCGCTGCCGTCGTACCCTTCGACCGGCTGAGCGTCGTAAATGTTCTCCAGCTCCACATCGGCGGTGCCCCAATCCAGTGTGACCTGCGCGCTTGGGACCCACTCCACCACGTGCACCCGGAAAACAAACCGCTTGACGCCAGTGGTCCCTCTTCGCTCATCGACCCACACGCTGGAGTCTTTTGTAACGATCTCCGCGCACGCTTTGCCCTCCGTACCCGTTTGAGCACACAGCGCGGCAGCGAGCGCTACTAGAACCATGGCGCGCGGCGGGCACGATGCACTCGTGGAGTTTTGCGAAGCTACTTTCTTCTTACCGGCGGGAGGTTGTACTGCTTGAAATCTAAGCTGTCCGTCGGCGTGGGAAACGTGGCGTGGGTGAATGCGAAAGACGCGTGTGGTTCGACGAAAGTGTCACGCTATTGATACACTACGCCGCGCCCTGCGGCACCGCCCGCGGCCGCGACTTTCGCGGAGACGCGTCCGCTCGCACCCCCGGTGTCCCGTGTGCCCGCGAAGTCTACTCCCCTGTCCCAGCGCGACGGAAGCTCCACGACAAGTCGCGCACGCTGCGTTGCTGGCCCATCCGGTCCCGACCATGCAGCGCACGCTCTACACACTGCCCACCCGAGCGCTGCGGCTGCGGTCCCGCTGCACGCAGCGGCGTGCTCTGAGCAGCAGCCTCCCGCCGCACAGACTGATGCCAATGCCACGCCTGTCGCCCTCGATGAACACTGGGAGGCTTGACCAGTGGCTCGTTGCCGTGGGCGACGAGGTGGTGAGCGAGCACATTATATGCGAGGTGAGCACGTCGGAGCTGACCGAGGATCCGGACGACGGTACTCTGGTCTTGCAGATCGAGTCGCACGAGGATGGCTTCTTGGCCAAGATCCTGCTGCCAGACGTGCGTGCCCTCGCATCCAACCCCGTGCGGTGAGCGCGGCCACACACATGCTAAGCGCTCTCCCGTGCGCGCGCGCAGGGCGCGTCTGCGGCGCCAGACGTGCCGATCGCAGTCATCTGCGAAAACGCCAGCGACGTGGCCGCCTTTGGCGACTTCCAAGCGCCTGCACTAGTCGAGCCGGCCACGTTTGCCTGGCAGGGCTTCCTCAAGGATCCCGCTGCGGTGCGCGAGTGCGGTAAGTGAGTCTATTAAATTAACCTGGCGCGAGGCCTAGACGGACTCGAGAGAGCTCTTGCTGTGGGGGGTGCGGGCGGTGCGTGGGGCGGTGGCGGGCCGCCAGAGACGTGTTGCACGCCGGCTGTAAATAGTAAACGACACTCGAGCGTTTGCGCGACGCGCTTGCAAGAGGTAGCGTGGCGCTGGCCAGCACACTCGACGAAAAAGGCAAATTTAAACTCAGTCTTCCGCTTTAATAGCGTTTCGCGGGTCGACAGCCTCTAAGGTCGACAGCCTCTAAGGACAGCCTCAAAGGTCGACAGCCTCTGTCGACAGCGGCATACTGTCCCGCGTATTACCTCCCCCCCCCACGCCATTTCGGCCACGAGCACAGGCACATGGCCCAACTGAGCAGAGCGGACCCAGCCGATGAGCTGCAAACCGAGGAGTGTGACGAGGAAGGGCTCGACGCCTCGCTTGCACGAGGTGCCGGAACGCCACAGGACGAGGGTGAGGAGGGCAACGATGTTCCTCACACGCGCAACTGGCACTATCGGCTGGTCGTACAGAAGACCCTGACGGGCGAGATCGCGCTTCGCAAGTGGGTCACCGACCAGACTCCACAGTACACCGCCCGGCGGAGGGCGAGCGAGCTGCAGCAGCACGTGTGCTCCTTCCACGACTGTGGCAAGGCCTTCCCCGATGCGAGCGCGCTGCGGAAGCACATGCATACGCACGGCGAGAAGCAGTACGTCTGCCAGGTCGAGGTGCGCTGCCCAACCCGCTTCCGCCGTGTCGCCGTGGCTTATCCGAGCGCTCAGTCGCCGGCTGTCGCCCCCCTCCACGCTCGTGACCCGCCCCACCCCTCTCCCTTGCAGGGGTGCGGCAAGCGGTTCCTCGACAGCTCCAAACTGAAGCGACACTCGCTCACGCACACGGGGGAGCGGCCTTACCTCTGCCCCTTCGAGGGTTGCGGCAAGCGCTTTTCGCTTGACTTCAACCTGCGCTCGCACATGCGCACCCACACGGGCGAGAGGCCCTTCGCGTGCACCTTTCCAGGCGCCGCGGCCCGCCGCGCCCGCCGCGCCCGCCGCGCCCGCCGCGCCCGCCGCGCCCGCCGCGCCCACCCCAGCCGACGCGCCCACCCCAGCGTGCGGCGGCGCCCATGCTTCCTCGCGCGCCGCCCCTCACCCTCACGCGCCACCTCTCTCTCTCTCTCTCTCTCTCTCTCCTGCGGCCAGGTTGCGACAAGCGGTTTGCGCAGGAGTACAACCTAAAGACGCACATGAAGTCGCACCTGCCTGGTTACCAGGGGCCAGACGAGGCGCAGGCACCGATGCCTGTGATGGACCCCAGCCAGATGCAGGCGCATTACGCGATGCAGGCGCAGCAGCAGCAGCAGCAGCAGCAGGCGCAAGCGGCGGCAGCGGCGCAGGCGGCGGCGCAGGCGGCGGCCATGCAGCAGCCACACCCGCCGCCGCCGCATCAGACGCAGCCGCCGCAGCAGCTGCCACCCGAGAAGCGCGCGCGTGTGGAGTAGCATGTGGATCTTCCGTGGCGCGTGCCGGCAACATGCGCGTACAACGGTACAACTGTGACACGAGCAGACGTGTAGTGTAGGGGCTAGAATCACCGATTTTGCTGGCTGGCTGTCCCCCCATACTTGCGGGAGATCCCCGAGGGAAAGGTTCTGCGAAGCGGCGCTTCGCGATGCAGCTCGTGGCTTTATGTGTGGCCAGCGCGCTGGCTTACTTGCCAGCGCAGGTTAGCCACGGATCCGCGACTGTGAGGACATGGCGCGGCTCGTCGAGCGCCCGGCCAGCGGTTATGATGGCTGACGACCCTGTGGGCGGGATCGTGCGAGATGTCACGTCGCTGTGGGGACAGATTTCCGGCACGCCGGCTGCGCCGCCGCCAGACCTGCAGCCGCAAGACCTGGTGAAGGTCGCTGCTGAGGACCAGGAGTTTGTGCCACTCGTGCTCGTGGTGGGCGCCACCGGCCGCACTGGCCGCATCATTGTGCGGAAGCTCGTCCTGCAGGGCTTCCGGGTGGCGGTGCTCGTGCGCTCGCTGTCCTCGGACACGCTCAACCTGCTCGGGTCGGGTGTCACGTACTCGTACGGCGACATGCAGGACTACCGGACCCTCCTCGACGCGATGGAGGACGTCGATAAGATTGTCTTCGTCGCCTCGTCGTCGGAGCCGGACGCCGAGCTCGAGGGGCTGCAGAATGTGGTACGTGCGTTCCACGACACGCGCACCTTCATGTACGGCGAGGCGGAGGCGACGAAGCTCAACCTCTTCAAGTTCCGCAAGGACTCCGACTTTGACCGCTGGACCATCGAGAGAGAGAAGGGCAGCCCCGTGGGTCTGCAGCAGGTCATGCTCGAGGGCGACAACAAGGCGCCGAGCAACCCGAACACGGCAGTGGCGTACTGGAAGCGCTCCACCACCGAGAAGATCGACAACGCCATCTTCGTCGGCCGCGTCTTCGACACCTTCCTCGGCTCGGCCGTCGCCTCGTGCGACTTCGCGCCCCGCCCCGCCGGCCCCAGCACCCCGGGCACGGTGCCCGGCCAGAAGATCCTCGCCGAGGGCGAGGTGCCCGCCGAGGAGCTGGAGACCTTCGCGCCCGCGGGCCGCCTGGTCGTCGCCGAGAACGAAAATGTGCAGGGCACGGCCGACGAGTCGCTCAACTTCGGCGAGTACTCGGGCCTCGTGCTCAAGGCCATCGGCGACGGCCAGCGGTACACGATGATCGTGCGCACGCCGCTGTGGACCGACACGGGCATCGAGTACCACGCGGACTTCGCCTCGCGCAACGGCTCCTTCGTCGTGGCGCGCATGCCCTTCTCCACCTTCAAGCCGCACGTCAACGGCGTGCCGGTGACGGCCCTGCGCGGCGAGGCCATCCCCGAGCTCGACCGACGGCAGATTGTCGGGCTCGGGCTGGCCTTCTTCCCTCAGCGCAACGACCCGGACCGGTGCGATGGCGCCTTCTACCTCGCCCTGTCGCACATCAAGACGTACCGGCGGCGAGATGAGCCGGAGATCGTCTACCTCTCCGACGCCTCGGTCACGAACAACGCCGAGCTCAACCTCGACGCCGCCGCGCCCGCCAAGGCCAAGCGGCCGCCGCGCAAGGACCAGGACAACGAGGACATGGGCGACGGGCCGCCCTCGTCCTTCGAGCCCAAGGAGCTGCGCTCGGCGGGCTCGGCGGCCGAGCTGGACGACGACGACGCCGACTTCGACGACCAGATGTTCGAGGCCGAGTTCTCCGACGAGATGCAATCTGACGCCGCGCCGCTGGGCGTGCTCAAGGACGCTGCGAGCACCGCCTCTGCGGTGGCGCAGGAGCTGAGGGCCTACTCGGAGGACGGCGCCGAGCCGACCGAGGGCGAGCAGGAGGCGGCGCGCGCGGCGGCGCGCGCGGCCGCGGCGGCGCAGACGCAGGCGGCAGAGGCGGTGGCGGCGGAGGCGGTGGCGGAGGAGGCGGAGGAGGCGCAGGCTGTCGAGGAGGCGGCGCGCGCGTCGAGCGGCGACGGGCTGGCGAGCGCGGCGGCGGCCGAGCCGACGGCGGCGGAGGCGGCGGCGGAGGCGGCGGCGGCGGTGGACGTGGGGGCGGAGGAGGAGAGCGTGGCGGTGGAGGCCGACACGAGCTCGGGATCGATCGTCAAGGCGCGCGGCGAGGCCCTTGTGCGCCAGTCAGGCCTCACCTACCTCATCCTGCGCCCCGCGCGGCTGAGCGACGAGCCGGGCGGCTTCGCGCGCCTCGAGTTCTCGCAGGACCGCGTCGACTCGCGCCGCGCCATCTCGCGCGCCGACCTCGCCGAGGTCGTCGTGCGCTCGCTGCTCGACCCGCGCGCGTGCAACCTGGCCTGCTCGGTCTCCGCCTCCGAGTACGCCAAGCTCGCGGGGGAGACGCAGACGCAGGACATCTCCAAGATGCTCGAGGTCCTGACCCCCAACAAGACATAGTTAGCACGACCTCAGACCGCCGCGAGTGCGGCCCGCTCTGGAACCTGGATCGAAGCGTTTGCATGGCCTGGTGCTTGGGATCAGGGCATCGTGAGGGTGTGGGGCCCGCAGGGCGCTGGCTTTTACCCGCGATCCCCGGGGGTGGACATTGCAGCCGTGTGAGTCGTTTCTTATCTTATCATTTCAGAGCCAGGCGATGGGCGGCCGTCCGCTGGAGAAAGCCCCCCGATCAGCAAGTTCGCCAGGCCGCCCCGCACACAGCGATCAGCGTCGGAGGTGGAGCGCACAAGCGCTGTCTGCCAGGCCTGCGCACACAGCAATGAGGCTCGTCCAGCTCCTGACCTCTCTCGCAGCCGTCGGCGGCCTGCGGCTCGAGTTTGCGCGCCCGCCGAGCGCGCGGTGTCCACATGCCGAGCACGTCGTGTCTACATGCCGAGCACGTGGTGCGGCGGTGCGTTGCAGCGAGGGCGACGAGATGACACCAGTCACACCGTCGATGGGACTCACGTCATTGAGCGCTGACCCATCCACCACGCTGCACAGCCTGCTGACGGAACTCAAGCCACTCGGCCCGATCCGTGCCATTGTGGTGATGCCAGGAGCGTCGGCTATCTTGGAGTCCGTCGTCGACTCGAGCCAGTGGACACTCAACGAGAAGACCATGCCCAGCGGCAGGACCCTACTCACCGCGTCACTGCCCGACAAGAGCTTTGAGTTTCACCTCGACACCGCGGTCGCTACCCAGGCCACTCTGGGCATCTCGGCGAAGACGCAGGGCCCGGTCGTGCGCGTGCTCGCTTCGGATGGCGCCGGCCTCCTCACACTACTGCCCAGCAAGGAGAAAGCTGCCGAGTTCGACGCCGTGCTCGAAGAGATGGGCGGACTTGATCCCCTACGTGGCGACATCGTCCTGGACTTGGTCCCGACGCCCGACGAGTGATGAGTTGTAGAGGAGAGACGGTGCAGGGCGTCATTGGACAGGCAAGCACACACGCAGCGCGCTCGCGTCACACAGTGAAATCACACTGTGTCGAGTGTGAACCAAAATACCTAAAAATAGGAGCGGGGCCTCTGCCGGACTCGTGTCGCGGAGAGACCGTGGCTGAGGTGGAGCGACTCCGACAGCGTCAGCGAGTTTACAGCGCGAGGTGCGAGACCTTACACATACAGTTTTTCACGGAGATATGGAGTACACACAAGAGTCAAGAGCGAGTGCATGTGGAGCCCGGCCTCTGTGCCGTGCCGTGTACGGTGCTGTGTGGAGTGCTGCACACGCCGGCCCGCGCGTGCGGCGTGGCCAAGTAGTAAGCCAATACTTTGGCAAACTCTTCGGGCAATACTTGGGAGGGGGGGGAGGGGCAGCCCTGCAGCGCCGAGCGCGTGCAACATGGCGAGGCGCCGCTGACGCGACCCTAGAGGGCGGCGCCGTGGCAGCCGCCGTGTGTGCGATACTGCTTGATCGGGACTTTGGCCCGCGGCCCATTATCGTTCGACTCGCCGCCGTAGAAGAGCGAGGTCTGCGGAGCGGTGGCGAGCGCTCAGGAGGCGATGGGGTGGGCCAAGGGGTGAACTAGCACCGGGCGCGCGGGCTGGCATGTGGTGGGGGCACCTTGAAGCGAGGCGCTTCGCGCGCTTGCTGCAGCGGCCTGCGCGACTGCTTCTGCATCTGCTCGGCCACGATCTTCTGCTCGGCCATTTTCAATGCGTGCCGCGCCGCGGCGGCGCGCGCCGCGTCCTCCTGCTTGTGGGCGACATCGGCGAGCATGATGCGCCGCCCCTCGTTGAGCACAGCACCGCGCTCACGCAGCACCTTCTCCTCCTTGGCCTTGCTCGCCTCGACCTGCTCCGCGAAGCAGCGGCGCTCGCGCTCGCGCTGCGCCTGCTTTTCAGCCGCCTCCTCCGCCTCGGCGCGCGCCGCCGCCTGCTCGAGCCCGCGCGCCGCCTCTTCCCCGTTATCGTGAGCGAGCCGCTTCTTCTCTGCCTGCTGCCGCAGCGTCTCCTGCACGGCCGCCTCGTGCACCAGCAGCGCCGCGCGCTTGTGCTCGAGCGCACCCCGCTCCGCCTCGACCGCCGCCTCCTCTGCCGCCGCCGCGGCGGCCGCCTCGGCTGCCCTCGACTTCGCCCGCTCGATCACGGCCGCCGTGTCGCGCCGCTCGCAATCCTCGCGCGCCTCGTCGCGCAATGCCACGCGCTTGGCGCGCTGGCGTGCCTGCTCGGCGGCAACCCCCGCCTCGGAGCCGATGAGTTGACCCATTGGCTCGGTGCGCGGCACCCGCCCGGCTTCTTTCCGCTGCTGCGCGAGGCGCGCGTTGTACGCATCTATCGCCCGCTGCTCCGCGCGCTGCGACGAGCTCGCGCGCTGCGGCACGCCTCCCTTCTGCAGCGCCCACTCCTCCTGCTGCAGCGCCTTGATGGCCAGCTCCGCAGCCGAAGCCGGCGGCGGCGGCGGCGGCGGCGCAGGCCACAGCTGCGCAGCCGTGGCCGCCGCCGCCGCCGCCGAAGCCGCCGCCGCCGCCGCCGCCGCCGGCGCAGGCGGCGGCTCGGGCAGGGTGGGGACGAGGCGGTTCTGCGCGGAGATTGCATCTCGCAGGCTGAGCTCGGGCGCTGGCCGGTGGGAGATGATCTTGAGCTCGGGCGCTGGCCGGTGGACGATGGCTTCGCGCAGGCTGCGGTGCGGGGGCGCTGGCTCGCGCTCTCGCGCGGAGATCGAGCCAGCGCGGGAGCTCCCTTCCTGGCGCGCGGAGATCGTGGCGGAGATCGTGCCGCCCTCCTGCCTGCCCTGGAGCCTGCTCTGCCGGAAGCGCTCCTGCTTCCTCTGCTCCTCCTGCCTCCTCTGCTGCGCGAGGCCGTGCTGGCGCGACGTGAGCTGCTCGAGCTGCTGCGGCGCGGCGTCTTGCAGCGAGGCGAGCGGCACGATCTCCGGCTCGATCTCCGCGCGCACCGCCTCCGCCATAAAGGGTGTCGCCGCCTCCGTTGCGGCCATCAGCGACGGCGTGCTCTCGGCGAGAGAGGCCACAGACTCGGCACGCAAGCCCGGCTGCACAACCTCCTGCCACATGGCAGCAGGCCCCCGCCTCTCCTGCCGCGGAGAGGGCTCCCTCCATGAGATCTCGGAGCAGGCTCTCTGGAGCGGGCTCCGCGGCGCAATCTCCTGCCGCAGCTCGGAGTTGGAGGCCTGGAGCGAGCTGCGGAGGACGTCGAGCCGCGGAGATGGAGCCGATGGGGCCGTCACGATCTCCTTCGAGCTGCGGATCGAGCTGCGGATGGAGGACCGGAGATCTCCTGCGCAGCTCGCTCCGAACGGCTCGTCCTCCAGGTCGAGCACGAGGACGTCCGCCTGCACGGGAGGCTCCGCCTCGAAGACATGCGGGGGGTGAGGCACGATGTCCTTGCGGATGTCGCGTCGACCGAAGAGCGCATCCTTGGCCGAAAAGTGGAAGCGCAGCCGCTGCTTGACACTCCGCAGGCTGCCCAGCCTGCCCATTGGCAAGATTGCCGAGTCGCTCAACCCAGCCTTCGTCCCGAAGATGCGGAGTGTCGTCGCCACGCACTCGCGCGCGATATCCTTGGACACTGTCGACCTGCCGGTGTAACGGCTCTCCCAGAAGACGCCGCTCCGTGCAGAGATGGCCTCCCAGAAGATGGGCTGGGCACCGCCGACTCGCGCGCCGACCTCGTCCTTGGCGCTCTCACGCGTGAGGCCGTGGCTCAGAAGGAACTGCTTGCTCAGCACGAGCACCGGCGTGCGCGTGGTCTTCCAGCCACCAGTTCCCTTGAACTCTTCACGCACGTCAAAGCAGAAGCACCCCAGTCCTGGCACCCTCACCGACCGACCGACCGTTAGCTGCTCGTTTATGATGGCGCACAGCGCGCTCCACACGACGTCACGCTGCGCGGGATCGAGGTGGGAAGGGGCTCGCTTCGTGGACATGGTTCCTCCAGGGCTCGAACAGACCACCGGGCAAGATGAGGGTGGTCCGCGAACTGAACGTCGGGCGGGAGTTGTCGAGTAAAGACCTACCGGTAAATAGTGCACCACGTTCCCTGCATTTACCTCTCCTCCGTCGAGCGCCATCCTCATGGCTCCTTTGGAGAAGCCTCAAAAGGGGGAGGCATCTTTAGCGGACAAGGCGGGAGTGACCTGCCCTCCGGGGGGTGCAAGGCAAGACCTGACTGAAGTTTCTGCAGGACTGCAGCGCCGGCCCGGGGTCGAGTTCCTGGTTTTACAGGGGCGTATCATCATCGCCGTACACACGGTGCATTTATGTCTGGACAGATAGATAAGATAAGACAGACAGACAGACAGACACCGTGCATTTGGTGTCTGAGGGGCCCCGGCATCGCGGCATTGCGTAGCATACGAGTCGTGTAGTATGTGAAACCACTATTATGTCTGTCTTGTGTCTGGGTGTGAGGGCCCCAGCATTTTGCGGAATTGTTTAGCGTCGCGAGTCGTGTAGTGCGTGCTGCGTGTGAAACCTAACCATCTCATATATTATCTCGTGTGTGAGTGTGTGTGGTCTGTCGGAGGGCGGATGAGATAAGAAAATTAAGATCCCGATCAGATACGAAATAGATCTCTTCTGATACTTGTAAATGTTATATTATCGGCGCGTGTGATCCGTGAACGCTGTACGCTGGATGAGGATTGAGGAAAGTAGCCCGGTGTCCGGTGAGATCAGATATACTTTAATGTAGCGCGTGAAACTCCTAGCCATCGTCTTATCCTTATCGGGAAAGCCCCCCATCAGACCGAGACGGCAGCGCGTGATACCCAACTAATCTCTGTCTATCTCCCATCCATCATCACAGG
>Ga0115005_10003472_pt1 | contig 12572 bp, 11 predicted proteins | sample ArcOceMetagenome_FD_87163 | JGI IMG/M metagenome (GOLD analysis project Ga0115005, IMG submission 87163) | Marine eukaryotic phytoplankton communities from Arctic Ocean - Arctic Ocean - Greenland ARC118M Metagenome | ecosystem: Environmental > Aquatic > Marine > Oceanic | place: Arctic Ocean... | reverse complement strand
ATTTAGATGTTCAAAAGATCGCTAGAGATGTTATCAATAAAATTGGATATACAAAAGGAGAGTATATGTTTGATGGAAATTCTTGTGGTGTTCTCTCTGCCATTCATGAACAATCACCAGAAAAAACCAAGGAGTAGATAGAGCAAATCCAGAAGAGCAGGGTGCCGGTGATCAAGGAATGATGTTCGGATACGCAACTGATGAAACCGAAAATTATATGCCTTTAGCATTAGAACTCTCGCACAGACTACTTATCGAATTGGCATTACTACGAAGAGAAAATAAAGATATTACCTATTTAAGGCCAGATGCAAAATCTCAAGTAACAATTGAATATTCTGATGATAATGTACCTCAAAGAATTGATGCTATTGTTATTTCTTCACAACATGACGATTTTGATTCTTCTGACGCAGTTATGCTTAATACAATTAAAAAAGATATTGTAGCTATATTAATTCCTCGTGTAGTTGCAAAATTACCTGCACATCTTCAGAAATTATTTACTAACGATATTACATATCATATCAATCCAACAGGAGTTTTTGTCATTGGAGGACCTCATGGAGACACAGGACTGACAGGACGTAAGATTATTGTTGATACTTATGGGGGGAAAGGTGCGCACGGAGGTGGTGCTTTTTCTGGTAAAGATCCAAGTAAGGTTGATAGATCTGGAGCCTATGCTACAAGACATATTGCAAAGAACTTAGTAGCTGCCGGATTATGTAAAGAAGTTTTAGTACAAGTTTCTTATGCGATTGGTGTCGCAAAACCTACTAGTATTAACGTGGAAACTTATGGTACAGCGAAAGTAAATCTAACAGATGGAGAAATTAGTAAGAAAGTGGAGGCTATTTTTGATATGCGCCCATATTTTATTGAAAAGCGTTTAAAATTAAGATCTCCTATCTATTCTGAAACTGCTGCTTATGGCCACATGGGAAGAACTCCAGAAGTAAAAACTGTTTCATTTACAAATCCTATGGGAGAATCTGTTTCACATGAAATAGAAACTTTCACTTGGGAAAAGTTAGATTATATCGATACAATTAAAAACAAATTTAATATATAATTATGAGCACAAAAAGCACTTACGTACCATTTAAAGTAAAAGATATTTCTTTAGCTGATTGGGGAAGAAAAGAAATGGATTTAGCGGAAGCAGAAATGCCAGGACTAATGAGTTTAAGAGAAGAATATGGAGATAGCCAACCATTAAAAGGAGCAAGAATTGCAGGTTGTTTACACATGACCATTCAAACGGCAATTTTAATTGAAACCTTACAAGCTTTAGGAGCAGAGGTTACTTGGAGTTCTTGTAATATTTTTTCTACACAAGATCAGGCTGCTGCGGCAGTTGCAGCTGCTGGTACAGCAGTGTATGCTTGGAAAGGAATGAATGAGGAAGAATTTGACTGGTGTATTGAGCAAACCTTATTTTTTGGTGAAGACAAACAACCATTAAATATGATTTTAGATGATGGTGGAGATTTAACCAATATGGTTTTAGATCGGTATCCAGAATTAGCTGCAGGAATTAATGGATTATCAGAAGAGACCACTACTGGTGTTCACAGGCTTTATGAAAGAGTTAAAAACGGAACATTACCAATGCCAGCAATTAACATCAATGATTCTGTTACAAAATCAAAATTTGATAATAAATACGGTTGTAAAGAATCTGCAGTAGATGCAATTCGTAGAGCAACAGACATTATGTTAGCAGGAAAACGTGTAACGGTTTGTGGTTACGGTGATGTTGGTAAAGGAACAGCAGCTTCTTTTAAAGGTGCAGGTTCTATTGTAACTGTTACAGAAATAGATCCTATCTGTGCTTTGCAAGCTGCAATGGATGGTTTTGAAGTTAAGAAATTAGAAACTGTTGTTGCAAATTCCGATATTATTATTACAACTACAGGAAACAAAGATATTGTTCGTCCAGAACATTTCGAAGCAATGAAAGACAAAGTAATTGTTGCAAATATTGGGCATTTTGATAATGAAATTGATGTTCCTTATTTAAATGCAACCAGCGAAAAAGTTGAAATCAAGCCACAAGTAGATAAATATAATATCAACGGAAAAGATATCATCTTATTAGCAGAGGGACGCCTGGTAAATCTAGGTTGCGCAACTGGGCACCCAAGTTTTGTAATGTCTAATTCATTTACAAATCAGACGTTAGCACAAATGGAACTTTGGAACAATGCATCTGCTTATGGAAACGAAGTGTATATGTTACCAAAACATTTAGATGAAAAAGTGGCATTTTTACACTTAGCAAAAATTGGTGTAGAGTTAACAGAGTTGCGTCAAGATCAAGCAGATTATATCGGTGTTACCCAAGCAGGTCCATACAAACCAGAACATTATAGGTATTAATTTGTATTTAATTTATGTTTCTGTAGAGGTATGTTATATTACCTCTATAGAAAATATTTATTAAAGAGACTAATAATGGTAGTCGAGAAAAAATATATTATGAAAGTAGGAATCACTTTTTCAACCTTTGATCTTTTCCATGCTGGGCATGTAAAGATGCTGGAAGAAGCAAAACGTCAATGTGACTATCTAATCGTTGGTTTGCAGTTAGATCCTTCGATTGATCGCCCTGAAAAAAACGGGCCTTCACAGTCGATTATAGAGCGTTATATTCAACTCAAAGGATCTAAGCATGTAGATGAGATTGTACCCTACGTATCCGAGCAAGATTTAGAAGATATTTTACGCTCTTTTAAATTAGATATTCGAATCATTGGTGATGAGTACAAAGAAAAAAACTATACAGGTCGAACGTATTGTGAAGAAAAAGGAATAGAGCTCTATTACAACTCAAGAGATCATAGGTTCTCTTCGAGTGGACTTAGAAAACAAGTGAAAATAGCAGAAGATAAATAAAATATGAATATTACAGTTATAGGATCCGGATATGTTGGGCTTGTCTCAGGAACGTGTTTTGCAGAGATGGGAAATAGAGTAACTTGTGTAGATATAGATCCCGTTAAGATTGAAAAATTAAACCAAGGAATCATTCCTATTTTTGAACCGGGTTTAGAGACCATGGTTTTAAAAAATGTAAAAAATAAGAATTTGTTTTTTACTACGGAATTAAATGAAGCTTTACAGAATTCTGAAATCGCATTTATAGCCGTTGGGACTCCTATGGGAGATGATGGTTCTGCAGATTTACAATATGTACTAGCTGTAGCGAAATCTATTGGGCAGGCCATGCAAAAAAGATTGATTGTAGTCGATAAATCTACTGTGCCAATAGGGACTGCAGATAAGGTAAAGGCGACTATTCAAAAAGAGTTAGATGTACGGAATTCTGATTTACAGTTTGATGTGGTTTCTAATCCTGAATTTTTAAAAGAGGGAGCTGCTATTGCAGATTTCATGAAGCCAGATCGAGTAGTGATAGGAACTGATTCTGATTATGCTACAGAGAAAATGAAACAGTTATATCATCCTTTCTGTATGTCCAGAGATCGTTTCATTTCCATGGACATTCGTTCTGCTGAAATGACAAAATATGCTGCCAATGCAATGTTGGCTACCAAAATATCTTTTATGAATGAAATTGCTAATATCTGTGAAAAGGTAGGGGCAGATGCCAATCAGGTTCGAATCGGAATTGGTTCAGATCAGCGTATTGGATACAGTTTTATATATCCAGGAGCGGGTTATGGAGGTTCTTGTTTTCCAAAAGACGTAAAAGCACTCACAAAAATTGCCAAAGAAAATGGCTACACTGCACAATTGATAACCGCGGTAGAAGAAGTAAATGATACACAGAAATTAGTAATCGCGCAGAAGATTGTAGCCCGTTTTGGAGAAGATCTAACCGGATTTACTTTTGGTATTTGGGGCTTGGCCTTTAAGCCAGGAACTGATGATATGAGAGAAGCACCAGCTATTTATGTAATCAAAGAATTGGTGAGTAGAGGTGCTAAAATTAAAGCCTATGACCCTAAGGCAATTAATGAAGCAAAAGAGCATTATTTAAAAGGAATTTCAAATATAACATATGTTGATTCTAAGTATGATGTTTTAAAAGATTCGGATGCCCTAGTTTTACTTACCGAATGGAAAGAGTTTCGTTCGCCTGATTTTGAAGAGATGAAAACACAATTGAAAACTCCTGTTATTTTTGATGGGAGAAATCAGTACAATACATTTAATTTAGAAGAAAAAGGATTTGAATATCATCAAATAGGAAAAAAGTAAATGAAAATATTAGTTACTGGCGCTGCTGGATTTATTGGATTTCATACCTGTTTAAAATTAGTGAGTCAAGGTCATGAAGTTTATGGTATTGATAACATCAACGATTATTATGATCCTAAACTAAAGTTTGATCGATTAAACGAATTAGGGTTTGACGAAGCTGAAACGAAACTCTTTAAAAATGAAGTTCAAAGTACTAAATTCAATTCTTTACGATTTTCTAGAATAGATCTAGTAGATCATGAAAGTATTAATAATATATTTAAACAAGAACAATTTGAAGTAGTTTGTAATTTAGCCGCTCAGGCGGGTGTGAGATATTCTATAGAAAACCCCAAAGCGTATATTGATAGTAACATCTCAGGGTTTTTAAATATACTTGAAGGATGTCGAAATCACAAAGTAAAACATTTGGTGTATGCAAGTAGTTCTAGCGTATATGGAGAGAATAAAAAAGTACCTTTTGAAACAACTGATAATGTAGATCATCCAATTAGTTTATATGCTGCTACAAAAAAGAGCAACGAATTAATGGCTCATACCTATGGTCATTTATATGGTTTTAAAACTACAGGTTTACGTTTTTTTACCGTGTATGGCCCTTGGGGTAGACCGGATATGGCTTATTACTTATTTGCAGAAGCGATCTCTAATGATCAGCCCATTAAAGTTTTTAATAATGGTCAAATGGAGCGTGATTTTACTTATATAGATGATATAGTGAATGGTGTGATTAAAATTATAGAAAAAAACATTGACTCAAGAGAACATTATAAAATATACAACATAGGTAATAACAAAACCGAAAGTTTACAAGATTTTATCACAACTATTGAACAAGCAATCGGCAAGGAGGCAATTAAAGAAATGTATCCAATGCAACAAGGAGATGTTTCTAAAACATTTGCAGATGTAGATGAATTAATCAAAGATTATAAATATTCTCCAGGTACAGATATTAAGTCTGGAATTAAAAATTTTATTAACTGGTTTAAGTCTTATTAAAAATTAAAAAAAAATATTTTGATTTCAAAAAAAACTAAAATATATATAGCTGGTCACAGAGGAATGGTAGGATCAGCGGTTTGGAGAGCTCTAACTTCAAAAGGCTATACTAATCTAATAGGTAAAACCAGCGAAGAATTAAATTTAACAAATCAGCAGTCTGTTTTAGATTTTTATAAAAAAGAACAACCAGAAGTTGTAATTGATGCAGCTGCAAAAGTAGGAGGTATTCTTGCAAATAATGATTATCCTTATCAATTTTTGATGGAAAATATGCAGATTCAAAACAATTTGATTGATGGTGCTTATAAGACTGGTATTGAAAAATTTATTTTTTTAGGGAGTTCTTGCATCTATCCGAAGTTTGCTCCACAACCTATAAAAGAAGAATACCTATTAACAAATTCTTTAGAACCTACTAACGAGTGGTATGCCATTGCAAAAATTACAGGGGTAAAAGCTTGTCAATCGATACGTAAACAATATAATAAGGATTATGTGAGTTTGATGCCTACCAACCTATATGGATCCTTTGATAATTTCGATTTGCAATCCTCACATGTTTTGCCTGCATTGTTACGCAAATTTCATGAGGCGAAAATAAATAGTCACTCAGACGTAACACTCTGGGGAAGTGGAACTCCTATGCGAGAGTTTTTATTTGTAGATGATATGGCAGAAGCTATAGTTTATGCTTTAGAAAATAAATTATCAGAACATTTATACAATATAGGTACTGGAAAAGACATTACTATCAAAAAATTGGCAGAGAGTATTCAGAATGTAACAGGCCATCAAGGAAAAATTATTTGGGATGCTAGCAAACCAGATGGCACTCCAAGAAAACTAATGGATGTTTCCAAAATGAAAGAACTTGGATGGGAGTATTCAACGGAGTTAGAAGTAGGTATTAAAAAAACATATCATTGGTTTTTACAAAATATAGACAAGATTAAAGAAATAAAATTAGAATTATGAAAGTTGCATTAATAACTGGAATTACAGGGCAAGATGGTTCTTATTTGGCAGAACTACTATTAGAAAAAGGATATGAGGTACATGGAATCAAAAGAAGAGCTTCTTCATTAAATACCGATAGGATTGATCATTTATATCAAGACCCTCACCACCCTAATCAACGGTTAAAATTGCATTATGGAGATTTAACAGATGCAATGAATCTTACTAGAATTATAGAAGAATGTCAGCCCGATGAAATTTATAATTTAGGAGCTATGTCTCATGTGAAGGTGTCTTTTGATACTCCAGAATATGTTGGGAATGTAGATGGATTGGGGACTTTACGGATTTTAGAAGCAGTTCGTTTACTCGGTTTAGAAAAGAAATCGAGAATTTATCAAGCTTCTACTTCTGAATTGTATGGTGGAATGCCAGAGAATAAAAATGAGAGAGGTTTTTATGATGAACATTCACCTTTTTATCCAAGATCTCCTTATGGAGTTGCGAAAATTTACGGTTTTTGGATTACCAAAAACTATCGTGAAGCATATAATATGTTTGCGTGTAATGGAATTTTGTTTAACCATGAAAGCCCGCGAAGAGGAGAAACGTTTGTAACGCGTAAAATAACAAGAGCTACTTCTAGAATTGCTATAGGATTACAGGAGAAAATATATTTAGGCAATTTAGATGCCAAAAGAGATTGGGGGCACGCCAAAGATTATGTGCGTATGATGTGGATGATTTTACAGGCAGAGCAGGCTGAAGATTGGGTAATTGCTACAGGAAAAACCACTACGGTTAGAGAGTTTGTAAGAATGAGTTTTGCAGAAGTTGGTATTGAATTAGAATTTAAAGCTGCCGGGGTAAATGAAACAGCGACTGTTGTAAAATGTACTAATCCTTTGTTTCAAATAGAGATAGGAAAAGAAGTGTTGTCTATTGACCCTGCTTATTTTAGACCTACAGAAGTAGATTTATTAATTGGAGACCCTACCAAGGCAAAAGAAAAATTAGGCTGGGTACCAGAACATGATTTACAATCTTTGGTAAAAGATATGATGCAATCAGATGTGAAACTCATGCAAAAACAGCAATATTTGAACAAAGGTGGGTATTCATCTAATATTAATTTTGAATAATTAATATTTTTAATTAAACTATTTAATAAACTATGAAAGCAGTAATTTTAGCAGGAGGGCTTGGAACACGTTTAAGCGAAGAAACAGTATCTAAACCAAAGCCTATGGTCGAAATTGGAGGAAAACCAATTTTGTGGCATATAATGAAAACGTATTCTCATTACGGTATTAACGATTTTATTATCTGTTGTGGTTATAAAGGTTATGTCATTAAAGAGTATTTTGCTAATTATTTTTTACATCAATCAGATGTAACTTTTGATATGAGAAACAACAAAATGACTGTTCACGAAGATCGAGCAGAGCCGTGGACAATTACTCTAGTTGATACCGGAGATAATTCTATGACCGGAGGAAGATTAAAAAGAGTATTACCGTATATAAAAGACGAAGAAGCATTTTGTTTTACTTATGGGGATGGTGTTGCCGATATTAATATTAAAAGTTTAATTGAATTTCATAAATCTCACGGAAAACAAGCGACTTTAACAGCAGTTTTTCCTCCAGGAAGATTTGGAGCTCTAAGCATCGAAGATAATCAAGTAAAAAAGTTTGAAGAAAAACCAAAAGGCGATGGTGCTTTAATTAATGGAGGATATTTTGTGTTATCTCCAAAAGTTATTGAGAGAATTGAAGGAGATGAAACTATATGGGAGAAAAAACCTTTGAAAAATTTAGCATCTGATGGCGAGTTAATGTATTTTAAACATGACGGTTTCTGGCAACCAATGGACACTTTGAGAGATAAAATGAAATTAAATGAATTACTTGAAGAAAATAAAGCGCCATGGAAAGTTTGGTAATAAGTAAGGGAAAAGTAAACCCTAGTTTTTGGAAAGATAAAAAAGTTTACTTGACTGGTCATACTGGATTTAAGGGTTCTTGGTTGTCTTTATGGCTTCAGAATATGGGAGCAGTAGTTAAGGGGTATTCTTTAGATGTAAATACTAAGCCAGCATTGTTTACACAGGCAAATGTAGCTGCAGAGATGGAGTCAGAAATAGGAGATATTAGAAATTTAGAACAATTAACTAAAAGTATGGTTAGCTTTAGTCCAGATATTCTAATTCATATGGCAGCTCAACCATTGGTTCGACTTTCTTATCAAGAACCTGTCGATACTTATACAACAAATGTTATAGGAACCGTAAATGTATTGGAAGCGGCTAGAAAATGTTCAGTTTTAAAAGCGATAGTTTCTGTTACTACAGATAAATGCTATGAAAATAATGAATGGGAATGGGGTTATAGAGAAAGTGAACCCATGGGAGGGCACGACCCATATAGTAGTAGTAAAGGTTGTGCAGAATTAGTGACTTCTGCTTATAGGCGATCTTTTTTTAGTTCTGAGCACACTGCTTCATTAGCTTCTGCTAGAGCAGGAAATGTTATTGGAGGAGGAGACTGGGCTGAAGATCGTTTGATCCCTGATATTTTAGAATCTTTTGAGAAATCAGAACCAGTGATAATTAGAAACCCATTATCCACAAGACCATGGCAACATGTATTAGAACCACTTTCAGGATATCTTGTTTTAGCTCAAGAATTGTTTTTGAAAGGAGATGAATTCGCAGAAGGATGGAATTTTGGACCAAAGGATGAAGATTGTAAACCAGTGAGTTGGATTTTAGATAAAATGGTTACATATTGGGGAACTAATGCTAGTTGGAGTATAGATGAGAACAACAATCCTCATGAAGCAGGTTTTTTAAAATTAGATTGTTCAAAAGCTTCCAATAGATTGAAATGGAATCCTAAATGGGATTTACAATACACACTTAATTCGATAGTAGATTGGCATCAACGTTATATTGATGGAAGTGATCTTAAAAAACTATGTTTAAGAGAAATAAATGATTACAGTGAGTAAAGGAAAATAATAAATTAGAAAATTTAAGAGGAAATATAAGCCAACTACTTTTGTTGGAGGCGAGACTGTAATTCCACCTTCTGGAAAATTACTAGGTGAAGAAGCATTACAAAATTTGATTTCAGCATCTTTAGATGGGTGGTAACTAGGGTCTATTGAATTTAGATGAATATATAGATAATCCTGAAAATTGAATAAAAAAGCAAAAGCTATATTGAATTTAAATCCAGCACAGCCTTGCGTAGATATGTAAACAACAATATATGCAGAATATAAGATTCAGATATGATTAAGTTAAGCTCAGAAATAGAAAAAAATGGTTAAACTAATTCAAAAATATTTTGTCAGATTTTAAAATAATAAAAAAAGGCCTTTTTAAGGCAACAATTAATATAACAATACTTTCATTTATTGGTATCGTATTTGGTTTTATATCACAGCTAATTATTGCCTATTATTTTGGAGTAAGTTTAGAACGCGATGCATATTTTGCTGCAATAGTTGTACCAACATATATAATGTCAATTATTACTGGTTCTATAGGCTTTGTTTTTCTTCCTAAAGTTATTGAATTAAGGAACGATGACAACCAGGACTATAGAAGGTTTATCAATATTGTATTTGTGAATATAGCTCTTGTTTTGTTGGGTTTGATTTTTTTAGGAATATTTTTTTCTGAAAACATTTTAAGATTCACGGCTCCTGGTTTAAATAATGAAACGATGGGTTATACCAAAAATATATACATAATATTATTATTATCTTCTTTTTTTAATGTTTTTACAAGCCTCATTAGTTCCCTCTATCAAATCAATAATAAATTTATAAGACCAGCAATAGCACCTCTATTAACCACTCTTTTTAGTATTATGTTTGTTTTAATATTAAACTCTAAAATTGGTATAATGAGTTTGGCAATAGGTTATTTAGTTGGATCATTAATATCTTTATTAATTGTCTTACCAATTTTATTCACGAAAGAGTTTAGGTTTAATTTTTATATTGATATTTTTAACGTTCATTTTGTTTCTATACTTAAAGTGAGTTCTCCTCTTATTTTAGGGGGAATTCTTTTTCGTTCAGCACCGTTACTAGAGCGAATGATTGCATCGACATTACCTTCAGGGAGTATTTCAATTTTAGGTTATTCAAGTCATTTGATTGCCACTTTAGGAACCATTGCAACAAGTGGTATTATTGTTAGTTTTTTTCCATCAATGTCTGATGCTTGGACAAAAGATCTCAAATTGTTTAATAAATATATAAATAAAGGTCTTCGGAGTGTTTTACTATTAACAATTCCTATTGCTTTTACTTTTGTTCTATTTGGAGATACTATAATTAAAATACTTCTTCAACGTGGAGAGTTTACGCAAGAGGACACCTCAGCAGTTAGTGAAACTTTCGCCCTTATGACCCCAGCTTTTATTATGCTTTGTCTAGGCGGCATAACTAGTAAAATATATTACATTTCTAAGCGAACACTTGAACTTACCATAATTAGCTCATTTGAACTTATATGTTATTTTTTTCTATCATATTTCTTGTCTCAAAAATTTGGATACACGGGAATTGCAATTAGCACTAGTATAGTATATTCTTTTTTTATGATTATCTATATTTTTTATGCAACGAGATTTATTTTAGAAGAGTTTAATTACAAAATTATTATGTTAGATGCTTTAAAGATTACTTTTATTTCACTATTTAGTTTTGTCGCAGGGAAATTATTATTTGAATTTAACATAAATTATATTAATGAATATTTTAATTTAATTTTATCTTTAATTCTTTCTGCAACATTATATTTATTTATTTTAAAAAAAATAAAAAATGATGAGATACTTTATTTAATTGAACTTTATAAAAAAAAAGTAAAATGAAAGCCACAATTTATCTTCCAATTATTAGATTAAGACATAAAAAATGATTTTTTTTTTTAAGAAAAACATCAATAAATAATTGAATAAAACATATTATTAATTTAAAAATTAAACTTATTTTTACCAAATAATTAAAATTAACATGAAAAAAGAAATTCCATTATTTAAAGTATTTATGTCGGAGGAGGCAGCTTTTAGAGCTAGCGAAGTTATAAATAGCGGGTTTATTGGAGAAGGCCCTCAAGTAAAAGAGTTTGAAAAGGAACTATCTTCCTATTTTGATTCAAGTAAGAATAATTATAGTCTATCAACAGTAAATTCAGCTACATCTGCAGAACATTTATTATATCATTATTTTAAAAAAAATAGAGAATTATTAAAATTTAATGATAATGGCCTTTCTACAAATACTAAATGGGATGCACTTAAACCAACAGATGAGGTATTAACAACAGCTTTGACTTGTACAGCTACAAACTGGCCAATTATAAATTCTGGTTTGAATCTTAAATGGGTTGATACTGATGCTAATACATTAAACATGTCATTAGATGATTTAGAAAACAAAATCAATGAACACTCTCGTATAATTACTGTAGTGCATTGGGGTGGAAATCCTATAGATTTGGACAGACTTAAAGAAATAGCAGATGCAGCAACAGAAAAATATGGTAGAAAAGTTATAATAATAGAAGATTGTGCCCATTCTTTTGGATCAACATGGAAAGATGAAAAAGTTGGGTTTACAGGTAACTTTGGCACTTTTAGTTTACAGGCTATAAAACATATAACCTCAGGTGATGGAGGTTTTATAACCAGTCCTTATCAAAGTTCAACTAAGATGTTTAATGTTTTAAGATGGTATGGAATAGATAGAGATGACGATAGAGCTGACTTCAGATGTGAAGCTGATGTTGAAGAGGCAGGATATAAATTTCATATGAATGACATCAGTGCATCTATCGGTAGAAGTAATTTACGCCATGCCGATTTTATAGTAAATTCAAATAAATCAAACGGTCAATATTATAATAAAAACCTAAAAGATGTAAGTGGTATCAGACTAATTAAAGAATTAGATCATGTAGATCCAGCATACTGGTTATATTCACTTCACGCCGAAAGAAGAGATGATTTAATGAGGTATTTAGCTGAAAACGGTGTTAAGTCTTCCAGAGTGCATGAGAGAAATGATTTACATACTTGTACACAACAATATAAGGCACATTTACCAGGAGTAGATGAAGCAGTAAAAAGTATGTTATGTATACCAGTAGGTTATTGGGTCGATAAAGAATCCAGAGAATATATAGTTGATTTAATAAAGAAAGGTTGGTAAAATGAACAAGATTCGTAATTATTTTTCAAAATTAAAGAATATGTTAGTTTATACATATTATAAGTATTTAAAAAAAAAAAAAAAATCAAATAACCTCTTAAATTTTATTTATGTTTTTTTTATTTTTTTTTAAATTAATATTT
>Ga0115005_10003471_pt1 | contig 12575 bp, 23 predicted proteins | sample ArcOceMetagenome_FD_87163 | JGI IMG/M metagenome (GOLD analysis project Ga0115005, IMG submission 87163) | Marine eukaryotic phytoplankton communities from Arctic Ocean - Arctic Ocean - Greenland ARC118M Metagenome | ecosystem: Environmental > Aquatic > Marine > Oceanic | place: Arctic Ocean... | reverse complement strand
GGAACTCACAGAGATTATAGGAATTAGTTAAATTTACTCACTGATTAGGATTTGGAAAGGATCTGCTATCTCTCTGGAGTGGATTCGTTTAGGTCAGAGAGTGAGCTAAACCAGATCTTCCATCAATCACAGAGGCAAAGCCACGATCCACATCAAAGCAACTAAAACCGAATGTTCTCTCCAAAGCTAAGCCAGCCTGGGGACTAGGCGGCGTTGGCTGAACTACTGAGCCCCTTGAGCAAGGCATAGAAAAGAGCTAAGATCAAGTCGGTCAACGGTGGACCAAGACAAGCGATAAAGATGCCGAAGTTTCTTGCGAAGCATATGGTAGAGAAGAAGATCTTCGCCCAGCAATTCATGAATACGTAGAGGAACGAGGCTCATGACTTTGATCAAGTCAGCCTCTTGCAGCAGATGCAGAAGAAGCAAGGCGCAGAACGACAGCAGCAGCTCCAGAAGCAGATCGAGCACCTCGGTCAACCCACACCGCAGCAGCAGCCAGACTTCGAAAGCTCTCGGATAAGCACCAGATAGCAGAAGGTATCCTTAAGGAGGTCATTGAACTCACCCCCTCGAGGTCCACAGCAGGCGAAGAAAGAAAGCAAATCTTTGAATGCAACACGGCTTCAGAGCCAGCCAGAACACGTCATGCGGAAGGACAGGAAGGTAAACAAAGCCGAGAACGAGACCGTCAGGGCCAAACAGCATCATAAGACATTAAGAAATTCAATCAATCTTGAAGACGGGCAACGCAAATACCTTCAAGGAGAAGACATCAACGAGGATGTGGACCTCAGCAAGCTCAGAAAAAGCGCCCAGCATGATGGAAGCTTCCACATAGCTGACCTTTTGGATTCCACTGGGTCAAAGAGAGGTAAATCGGTTTTGGGCTCTATTCAAATGCAAAAACTGGATGGTGGTCTATCAGGCCTGAGTTCGAATCGAATGACTGATCAAATCAAGCAGATGATTAGCATGAACAACATCCAAGATGTGCTGTCAGCTTGCAATAGCTATAACCAAATCAAGCACGAGATCACTTAAATGCCTGATTACACCCACAAGGGCTTCTTCGAACTCGAACCAGATGAGGAGTTCGTGATCACCAATTACAGACTGATCAAGAGGAAGATGAATGAAGAAGAACAGCAGCAGAGGCAATCACCCGAAAGGAGCGCCAAGGCATCTGCCCAGAAGGCAGAGCTGATTGGTAGCGACGATCAGCAAAACCTCAATAACACGATTGCGGATCCAATAACTCCTGCGATAGAGACGGTGCCAGCGTCCGTGGGGCAGCAACGAAGCTGGACCAGCAAGGTGGAGGTGAGCAACAGTATCATCAATGCGAGGCTAAATGATGACGCCATAAAAGCCGAAAAAGCAAGCCGACTGAACTGGGACAAGGTTGCTTCTCTGCCGATTCAAGCTATTAATCAGCGCAATTTCATCAGAACCTTGGACGGTCCACCAGAAGAAGAAAGCATGTCCAACGCGATGGCTGCTTCTCGAGACTAACAGCACTTAATGACAGTCGTGGAGGACCCAGATACACCAGAAATTTATGAAGGAGATCAAAAGGTAACTTTAAGTACCGGCGAAGGAGCTCCAGCAATAGCAGGAAGCCAAATCCAGCAGAGTTTCTCGACAGAGCATCAGCTGTCTGCCACCTTCTCTGATAAGTTGGCCTCGCCGAGCTTCAGAAATAGAGCACGTGAAGTCTTCTTAGCTTGCCTTGATGTTTGGCTGGAAGGATAAGCTGCCAGCGACACCAACGGGCTCCTTCAGGGAATTCTCTCTGACGACTTCCTCTCGGACTCCTACTTTGACCGAAAACCAAAAGGAGAAGATAGCATTTCAAATAGCATCTCATTCGAGCAGACCAACTTCAACAGTGCTGGCAAGGCCAAAGCAGCTTGGAAGAGGAAGCATTTTTCAAATGCTCATAACAGCAGCAAAATAACTCAGCCAAGTATATCGAAGGAGAATGAAGTTCATGCCCACAAAGCAGGTCAATCATCGATCAATGTACCAGCTGCTAGACCTTCCAAGAAGAACTCGACGCAAAATGCTATGCCAATTTCCGGAAATCAAGTCACTAATATTCAAGAAGCTGCTAGCAGAAACCTACCTGAACAACCATCATAGTAGAATCAACCAAGTCCGGGAAGTAAGCAAGATAATAGAACTGCGACGCTTACGGCCGAAGAAGCTGGTGGCATCAATTACTCAATATACTCGGACTTCCAAGAGGCTTAGGCACCATATGACCACTTAAAGGCCGATGTCGTTTACAAGGATGATGGTCTCTAATATCATCACAAAATGAAAAGCCTGGAATCGATACCAGATCGTTTCAAACGGATCCCCAGCATGATCGAACTCAGTAAGACGTTCTTAACAGCTCTTGATAAGAAAAAGAACATCGCGGAACTCATGCCATTCGAGCTGTTCATTGAAGATTACCAAACTGAAACCAAATGGATTTCATAGCAGATCCAAATGAACAAACAGAAGGGTCTGAAGCCGTTGAAGGCTCATTCTTTCTTCTATCATCTTGATGGCAGAGTCGAGAAGATGGAGGTTGAGGTCCTTGATTATGATGAAAGTATAGCCAAGTTCTATGTCGAATATGTAATGCCGAAGAGTTGCGTCATGAGCTCACCAAAGCGACGAGGTGAGGCTGGCAATGTCATCAAGAAGCAATCAGGCCGGCTGAATCTCCAATTTCTCGACTTTGAAACAGAAGTGTAGATCAGGAAAAGATTCATGAATGCTCAGAATCGCCGAAAGGCTGCGTTGCTTCTTCTTGCAGAAGAAAGAATAATCCTAAATGATTTGATTTATTTATATCGAGATCTTGAAATTCCATTACAAATCAAACTGAAAATGAGAAACTTGGTCAATGACAGAATCGATTTGAAAAGGTACCCAAAGCAAGAGCTCGTCCACGATTTGGTCATGCAGGTCGAGGCAGCATATGTCTATTACATTTTGAAGTCGACAATAAGGTCATAACTTCAAGATCCTTTGATATAGAGCTGCATGAAGAAGTACGACCTGAAGACGCTTACGCCTCCAGTTGTTGATGACGATGGGACGATGTTCTCAAAGTATGTGATGCCGACCTACTCCATCGAAAGAAGAGAAGACTTCCATAGTTCGCGCAGAATGATTGAAGCGGACAGCGTGACCGGCAACAAGGACTTGCTCAATGTCATCAAGACAGTCATGGACCAAACCCACTTCATTATCAGGACCAATCCGCTCTTCGAGCTCCCCAGCAGACTGAAAGATGAAACAATTGGTTACCTGCTGAGCCAAAAGGCCTTTGCTCGCAACACCAAGCAATCTTTTCGAGACAAACTTGGCCAATTTCCTGTCCAGATAAGCTATATTCACCAGGTTCAGAATTCCTTGGCAAAGAGATTCAAAAACCAACTGCACAACAAATGGTTGGAGCTCATCGTGCAAAAGATCGAAAATATGATTTAAAGTGCAGCTGATAGTAGACTTTCAGGCACCTCTGCCAAATCAGAAAGCCAAAAGATTGTCAAGAGGAAAAGTCAAATCGATCCATTTCTAATGAAGTTCTTCACCTTCATCAACATATATATGGAGAGGATGCTCTTTGACAAAATGAAGGACAGCATGGAGAAGTTCCTGATGTTCCTTCTGCAATTCATGGCCAGATAGAGCGGGTTCAACCAGCAAAGCGCGTTCAAGGCGCTTGACTTGGATGCCGTCACGTATTCTTGCGAGCAGGCGGCGATGTCGAAAATAAAGGTGTAGGTATAGAAGAAGCAAGCTGCAAAGTAAGTGAATTATGAATCAGCAGCAACACGACTTGACGACCAAGGTGCGACGAGCAAGTCGGCATCGGATATTGAAAATCGCTATGAGATTGCTACAGTGCCTGAGATCAACGAATCCTGGAGGATGTTGTAAGACATCATGACGGAGTTCCAAGGAGCACTTTCAGGAGTGAAGAAGGTTGAGAATATCATCTTTCCGCTGCTTGAGACGCCAAAACCGTTCTTGGATGAGCCGGATGCTGAGAGGATCGCTGACCTGAAAATCCTCAATGGTTAGATAAAATGGCTGATGTCACAGGCTTAAGCATAGCCAATGGCAATTCTCAAGGACATCAGCAAGTACCTCAAATATGTGTCCATCACAGAAAATGAAATGATTAGGAATATGAAGATTCAGATTTACAACAAAAAGAGACGACGTGACAGCGAAGCAGAAGAACACGTGGACGAGGCAGAACAAGACCAAGACATCGAAGATGCGCTATTACAGAAGAGCGCCAGCTCCATCTCGGAGGATCAGGCTCCTGAGAAGGCGAAGAGGAAGGAGTCCCACTAGCCAGGGCCAGAGCTCACAGCAGAAGAGCAGTTGGAATCAGCTCTCGAGCACCTTGAGATAACACAGGATGAATATAGCGACAAGCTCTTTGAGCTCACCAATGCATACTGGGACATTCAGGAAAAATATCAGAACCAATATGACTTCGGCATAATTCTACTTGACCTCGAAACTGTCAAAAAGCAAATCTCCAGTAAAATAGAAACTCTAATTTCCAAATTACAAGCACGCGCCGTCGCCACCTTCACCACCAAAATGGATGAACTTGATAAGAAATTCCAATTAATCGAACATAAGTTGACAGCAACACATTATACAATTGACGATGTTTTGGAATAGATCGAGTATATCAAAATGATGTTCAAAGGCGCTGATATCATTGAGGATCTCGAAAACTAATTGGAGTTCCTCAAAAATAAGAAAAGCTTCTTGGATGAAGAAAGTATCAAGTTACCTTCAGAACGGTTTACGCGATATTTGAATTTGTTCTTGCAGCCAAGGAGCTTGCGGGATTTAATTGAAGATAAGTTTTCAAATTTGAGTGAATAGACGAAAAAGATCACGGAGATGCTGCAAGCTGATGTTGATGAGCTCAATGGGATAATCATGACTTGCAAATATCAAGTGGATGACTTCCAGAAACGAGGTTTGGCAACGCCTGCTGAGCTTGAGAAGCTTCATAAGAAAAAGGAATTGTCTAAAGATCTAGCGACGGCGCTCAGCAAAGCCAAGAAGCACAAGGAGCCAGTGGTGATGGATAAGGAGCTCATCAAGCCATCCGTTGATGAATTAGGAAGGCTTGACAACAACTCAACTGACATATTCTCACAGATTGACACACTTGGCAAAAGACAAAAGCAACTTGGGTAGAAAGTAAGCACCTTTCCCAAGATGCAGCAAGTCAGCAAAGACTTGTCACCATTCAAGCAAATGTGGGACATCACTTACAAATATTCTGTGAAACGTACAGCCTGGTGGACTGGTAAGCTCTCATCCATTTAGACAAATGCTGTATCAGTAACAGTCGGATCTAGCCAGAATCTTTAAGATAACATCAACAGTTGGCACAAGCAGCTCAGCAATTTGAAGGCATTCAGTGGACTAAATGAATTTGAAAAGCCAGGGCTGGTGTTGAATTTCATTTTCAAAGAAATCGACGAGATCAAAAGTTATCTGCCCATTGTTTAGAGACTGAGAGCCAAGGGCTTAGAAAAAAGGCATTTTGTGGAGATGAGCAGCCTTCTTGGCGTAAACGTTGACCCAACTAATCTGACCATGACCGATATCAAAATGAAGAAGCTATATATGGGCGATACGCTAGAAGCAATCAAAAATGTATCAGGCGTCGCTTTCAAGGAGAACTCGATTCGAATGGCCATCGACGCCATAGAACGTGAGATAAAGGAGATATGCTTCGAGTGTATACCATATAAGGACCAACCAGTCAAGATAATCAAAAACAGTGATATAGTCCTCATGAACCTGGACGAATCCTTGATAAAGCTCCAAGCGATCAAAGGGAATGAATTTGCCAAATTTCAAGCCGATCGAATTATCAAAATTGAACGTGAGCTCAAATTCCTTCAAGTCAACTTTGAAAATTGGACGAGAGTATAGAAGGCCTGGATATATCTTGAAACCATATATACATAAGATGATGTTGCTGAGAATTTGCCTGACCAAAAGGCGACCTTCGATGATGTCAACTTGAAGTTCAGGAAAATCATGAATGGAAATACCGTCGAATTTCATAGTACTATGATTCAAGATTTCTGCAGAAGCGATACATATGCACAAGGCTTCACGAACACAGCCGTCAAAATGATTGAAGACCTAGAATATCTCGATAAGAGTCTGACAGACTATCTGGATAAGAAAAGAATGCAATTTGCAAGATTGTATTTCACATCCAATGATGAACTCATTGGTCTGATGGGCAACATCACAAACCAAGCATATGTCCAAGTCTTTCTCAGTAAGCTCTTTGAAGGAATTGCAGGACTGATCTTTGGTGAGCACCAGATCGTGGGCTTCTATTCAAAATCGAATGAGCAGCTGTTTTTCAAGTCACCTATATCAACTCTCGTGCCACCTGAACTATGGCTGAAAGAAATTGAGATAGGCATGAAGAAGACCATATATCAGCAGTTGCACAAAGGACTCAAAGACTATGTCCTGTGCCAAAGAGGCGAAGCCAACGATGGCAAGCGATAACTTCAAGACGAAGGCCAAGATGGGAATTCCGACCAAAAGATGGACCAGCGCGACACCATGGCAAGGATGGATCAAGAACGACCGATCAGCGACGACGTCAGCATCGATGATGATAACCAGGCATAGGCTCGTGAGGAGCAGCCTCCTGTGGCAGAGAGAAATGATAGCCAAGAGGAGTAGGCGACTCCAGGAGACGAAAAAGCAGCAAAGTAGAAAGAAAGCAAAATCAGCGAATGGCTTCTGAAATGGCCTGGTCAGGTCCTTATTCTGGCGATACATGTCATGCATACGAATAATATGGAGAAGTTCTTCAAGTAAAGGAAAGAGAAGAATTAAAGAGCACCAAGGGCAGCAGCTCTTAAGAATGCGCAGAATGCTAAGAATGAACCAGACTTGACTTTGAACTCCATCTACGAGGAGGTTGTTGACCAGCTAGATGAAGCATCGTAGATGATCAAGCAAAAGCTCAATGCCAACGCAAGGTTCAGCATTCACAATTTCGTCATCAACCGAATTCACACCAGGGACTCAATTCAGGAGATGTTCAAAGACCAGGAGAAGGACTCGGACGAGAACTTCTACTGGAAGATCCAAATGAAATATCACTATGTAATTCATAAACCTGAGAGCATCAAGGCGATGGGCAAAGCCAGCGCCACCAATTCTGAGCAAAGAACAAATGAGGATGGCCCAGTGCCCACCGAAGAGGATGGAGTTGAGCAACAACAACAAGTGCCAGACCAGCAACATGAAGATGAAGACGATGATGAGGAGCAGCTTTAGTTTGCAGTCCCTGATCCATGGGACTTTGCCAAAGACGGGCAGTATGACTGGCTGCCAGTATCAGAACGCAGAAAGCGAGGGATCAAAGAGCTTACGGTGTCTTGCATGATGGCGAGGAAATAGTTTGGCTATGAATATATTGGCAATTCAAATAGGCTGGTCATCACGCCTCTCACCGATAGATGCTTCAGAACTATGTTCATGTCACTGCACTACAGTTATGGCGCGTAATTAGAGGGCCCAGTGGGAACTGGAAAAACTGAGACCACGAAAGAGTTGGCAAAGAGTCTTGGTAAAATGTGCTTCGTTTTCACATGCTCACAGTCCCTGAATTACGAAAGTCTCATCAAATTCTTTAAAGGTTTCGCAAGCGGTGGAAGCTGGGCCTGCTTTGATGAATTGAATCGAATCGACATGGGTGTTCTTTCGACTTTGGCTACAACGATCTCGACTATAAATCGGGCTCACAGAGTGCTGAAGCAAGAGATTTCATTTGGTGATGATGACAAAGCGATAAAGTTTGACAATTCTTGTGCTATTTTCTGCACATAAAATCCTGCCACCGCGAAGAAGGCAGGAAGGAATCAGCTGCCTGACGCGTTGAAGAACCAGTTCAGACCGCTGCAAATGACCAAGCCAGATCTGAAAATGATTATCGAAGTTGTCCTTTATTGTAATGGCTTCACCAACTCAGATGGCCTTGCGCTGAAAATAGTGCAAATGTTTGAATTTGCCAAAAGATAATTGAGCCAACAAGTCCACTACGACTTCAGCTTGCGAAACATCAAGAGCATCTTAGATCAAGCAGGTCATCTCCGCCAACTTGTAACTGGAATGAAAGAGGCCAACACCTAGGATGAGCTCGAGAAAGCAGATCAGCAAATGGAGCACCATCTCATGGAGCTGGAAAGAAAACAGCAAGAACACAAAAGGCAATAGGAGAAGCAGAATGAAATATACATGGGCAAGATGAAGCGCCGCCAAAGCAGGCAGCCAAACTAGATCGTTTCATAGTAGAGCTACAAGTCTTCGAACAGTTCGAACTCAGGAGTCGATCAGAACAAGACTATGGACAATAGAACACTTCAAGAAGCTGATGTCATCAAAGAAGAAGATGAAATGAAACATGGATCAGCCAGCAGTAAATCTCGACGTGGTGAACGAGTCGTGGCCGATGGGAAGGAAGATGATACCACCCAACAACTCAGCGCCTTGCTCGCGGCGATAGCATCCAATTCTATGACTACAGGTCAGTCAGAGCAATCCGTCATGCCTGAGGATACTGCGGAAGGAGAGCTGTTCGAGAGGTGCAAGAGGTGGCTCGGAGTTATGCAATTTGGAGCTGTATCCAACATGAAGAAGCTGGAGAAGTACATCTTGTTGAAATCAATATTTGACTAGAACCTCTCGAAATTGGAAGAAAATGATCAAATCGTATTCAAAGGAATAGCCAAAGATATTTTCAAGTCTGCGAAAGTCGAGATCCAACCAAATGCTGAATTCAAAGAAGATATTCTACGAACCATGAAGCGCCAAGGCCTTGAGCCTGAGCCTGACTTCGTTTTCTCTGTGCTAAACCTCAATGAGATCATCAATAGCAGACAGGGGATTATGATCATCGGCTCGACGATGGTTGGTAAAACCAAGGCTCTCAACGTCATTGAAGCTACTTACAACTTGCAACAAGAACAAGAATTCAAGCAAAAGAAAGCAGAGTTTTTGCAAAGACGAGCAAAAATACTGGCCGAAGGAAAAGTGAAGTCAAGTACGATGGAGCTTGGGCTGATGAACTCAGAGGCCACAGAACAGAAAGAAGTCAACACAAATGCTGCCACCCAAGAAGAGCTGCAGATGCTGAAGGCGACGTGCAGGAGCAAGGGCGTCAACAAGTTCATAATCAATCCAAAGGCTCAGCCATACGCCAAACTGAACGGCCAGACCGATATAGAGACAAGAGACTTCAAGGAAGGCATAATCTCAACTACAATGCGAATGGCTATAAAGCAAAAGAACGACAAATTCCAATGGATGATTTTTGATGGTGAGATCGAAATCCACTGGATCGAGAACTTGAACTCGGTGCTTGATGACAACAAGAAGCTGACACTAATCACTGGTGAGTCTTTGCCTCTGGCAGAACACATGCGGATGATCTTTGAAGCCGATAACCTCAAGAGCTGCTCTCCAGCGTCGATCTCGCGATGTGGTATACTTTATATGCAGGAGAAAGTGATCAACTGCAAATCCATTGTCAATCATTACATGCGCACGTTTCCAAAGTTTCTTTCCGATCTTGTATACCAATTCGACCAAATGGCCAACTACTTCTTGCCTGGGATCTTGGGTCACTTCTTGAGCGAAGACAACTAGCAGAACATGATATACCCAGTCACGCCAAAGTATGCTGTCATGAACTTCCTCAAATATTTTGAAGCTTGCATTGCTGATTACAGACATGAGAAATTCGGCGATTGGAAAACTGTTCAACGATTGCAAGAGCAAGCTGCTGACAAAAAGGATCAAAATGCAGATGGAATCCCAGAGTCAAACATCCAAAAGGCACGAAATCTCAAAAGCAGATCAAAGATCTCCTTCTTCACATTTGCTGAGAGTGATGCCAGAATGACCAATGCAATCAGATTCCGAGAGCGATGGCTTGAATGCTTCTTCATTCAGTCGCTGATCTGGGCATTCGGTACGATGTTGAAAGAGAACCATCGCAAGGAGTTCATGAAATTCATCACGAAGAGTATCCTCAAGAATTTCGATAATGTTATTCAAGAGGCTGAAGACGCAAAGAGAAAGAAGAAGCAAGAGCTCCACGCCAAAATGAGAAGAGAAGCCCAAGAAGGAAGCTTGAGAGAAGCAAGCAGTGTCAGAGAGCAGACTCCAGACGACAAAGAGACCGTAAAGCTTGTAATCGATCACGATAAGTTTGAGGAGCTCATGGAAGATGCAAACAGCTACGAGCCCACAGCGCGCTTCGTGCTCAAGAATGAAGTTGAAATCGTTGAAAAATCACGCTTATAGAAAGTAGAGCAAGCAGACTCGGAAGAAGAAGTCGCTGAAGAGGATGAAGAAGATGAGTTGATGCGATTGATTGCAGAAGGTCAATTGGAGACCATGAAGCTGAACGTGAAGCAATCTAGCAGATAGGCGAGCGCCAAGGTCTTGAGAAAGCAAAAGACAGAGATTCAGGACGCTGGTCGACTAATTCAGAAATAGAAGAAATACATGCAATAAAGTTGTAATATGAGCTCTGAGTAGTTTGGTGGCTAAAATACGAATACCTTTTCAAATAAAGCCAAGACCTTAGATGACCAATCCTACGCAGCTTAGAAGATCTTTCTTGACTCTGGTTCTGGCAATGGCTCAAAGGCATCGAAGCTGGCAGAGCCCACCTTCAAGTGTAGCTTCCCCGGCAACATCAAGAGCATTTTTGACATGTACTTCGACATCGACATATGCCGTTGGCAAACATTCGAGGACATGTTCAAGCTGCAAACGAGCGTCGTTGACAAAGATGTCTCTTAAGAAGAGCAGGTTCTCCATACGGTAGACTCCAGGACGACGTTGTTTACCCAATTCATAACTACCATGGAGACGACTCAGCTCAGCTATTTCATCGAGAGCAACTTGACATTCCAAAACAATCTCGCCCTCGTTGGTGAGTCCGGTACTGGAAAATCATGGCTGCTGAGCCATGTGGTGTCAAGATATACCAACAAATTCCCAGAAGAATACATCATTACACCAATGGTTTTCTATCACAGGACCACAACAGCCAACGTCCTCAAAAACCTTGAGCTCCCGTTGGAGAGAAAACGTAAGAATCTCTACATTCCTCAAGATGGCAAGAAACTGGTCTATGTGATTGATGATTTGAACATGTGCAACCAGAAATAGGAATACGGAAGCGAACAACCGTGTGTTCTGGAGCTGATGCGGCAACACTTTGACCATAAACAGTGGTTTGATTTGGTCAGTCTTGAGAAAAGGACCATCGAAGATGTCTAGTTTACAGCATGTATCACTTTCAATAATTCAAATGCTTCTGGTAGAAGTCAGAGCAGTTCAGATTCATCATCTGGATCACAACTTCTGAATACGAGAAACCAAAGACATTGGGCTTTCTTGGGTGTACCTTGCAGCAACCAGCATCTGAAAACCATCTTCACAACAATTTCAGGAGAATTGATCGACAGCTGGTCAACCATGGATGATGGACTCTACAGCCAAAAGGTCGTCGACTGCGTCCTAGAACTCAGAACCTCCTACCATAAATTGATACGGACGTCCACCAACAAAGTGCTGCTGGCCTTCAACGTGAGGTAGCTTTTCAGAATCATGCATTCATGCGTGCTCTTTACTCCCGAGAAGCACCACAAGCAGACGGAGCTTGACGTCTACAAATTGGTCATTTCAGAATCATTCAGAACTCTGATTGACCGCGTCCAAGAGCCAGCAGACCGAGCTATCTTCAACATCGAGATTGCTGCCCTGGCACAAAAGTTCTTCACCTTGGAGAAGGCAGAACTTGAAGCCCTGCAGAAGCAACCAGGAAAGCCATATTTCAGTCATCTCAATACCTCTCCCATCGTCATGGACGGCGAGTACAGATACCAAGAGGTCGACAACGTGCAAGTCTTGAGACCCATGATGGATACCTTCATGAATGAATACAACGAACTATTCAAACACTCGTAGCTGGACATTTCGATGTTTGACTTTGCCATCGAATAAGTCATCAAGCTAAACCGAGCAATCCAGCAGCCATTCAGCAACGTTGTGCTCATTGGTGTTGAAGGACTTGGCAAGATGGCTCTTTCAAGACTCGCCATCCACATTTGCCAATATCAAATAAGAGAGCTCAAGTTCACAGCTGAATTCAGCAGAGATGACTGGCAGGCGCTCATCAAGGCGATGTTTGAGTCCACAGCCATAGACAAGAGGGTCAATGTGCTCAACATTTGCGATAATCAAATAGCAGATGACATCATCATGGTCGATTTGAACTGCTTACTCAAGAATGGCGACTTGCCTGACTTGCTCCATGCGTCTGAGAAATCAGGGTTCTTGGAAAGGATTCGGTCGACGATGCCACAGAGCAAATTGGGAGGCACAGCACCGCCAGATAGCTCAGTATACACCGAGATGATCAACAGAAGCAAGAAGAACTTCAAGTCAATCATCAACTTGACACCAACTGG
>Ga0115005_10003469_pt1 | contig 12577 bp, 10 predicted proteins | sample ArcOceMetagenome_FD_87163 | JGI IMG/M metagenome (GOLD analysis project Ga0115005, IMG submission 87163) | Marine eukaryotic phytoplankton communities from Arctic Ocean - Arctic Ocean - Greenland ARC118M Metagenome | ecosystem: Environmental > Aquatic > Marine > Oceanic | place: Arctic Ocean... | reverse complement strand
GGCATTGGGTATCATCTCCACAATTTTGGGAGAATGAGGGCTACCTAGTAACGTAGCTGGTTGAGCAAGATACGTGTACGGAATCCCAGCTTCAACGGTAAGCCTCTCTGCTACACCCTTTACATGAGAATACCATCCCCCGCCCGCGGCAGTTTTGGTGAAGAAACTCCACTTGGCCTTTTCATCCGATCCAGCAGCCGTCATGATGCAATAGTGCGTCGCGCCCGCTGTCTTACACGCTTCCGCAAATTTACCCGGTATCGTCGCGTCGACTCTGAGCAGATCTTCCTTGGTTGCCTTGCGGGATGATCCATGGCCAAGCGTACAGAAAGCGACGTTGATACCGGATAGGTCAACCTTTGTCATATCATCGAGGGGATCGCATACTTCTACTCGGACCCGATCGGGGTCTAGAGCCTTTAGATCATCCAGTTCGCGACGGGATAGGAGGATTACTTGGTTGCATTGTGAGTCTGCGAGTAAGGATTTGAGAACGTGTTTACCGACTGATCCTGATCCCCCGAGGATTGCGGCTACGTATTTTTTTGTCTGCATCGGTTCTGGTAAGGCTGGATTTTATGTGTATGTGTTTGTAGCTTCTTGCGAACTTGCTTTTATTTGTACAAGTTGTATTTTGTACTGCGAACGGACGAATAAGGACTAATGAGAGGGGTGTTTCCGCCAGACAGAAGAGCCACAGGCTAAAACGGCTGAGGGCCTGTGGCTGTGGGGACGGGAAGGTTCGTTGTTCGCGATCGTTGTGGGTGCGACAAACCCCAAAAAATGGGGTTTCGTGATGAATATAATGAAAAAGAGCTAACGGCCCCTAAACTGATAAAACAAAATGGTTTAGGACATTCACATACTTTAAAATTTATCTTTTTGCTCACGTCATGCATGGTGCCCTTAAACGCAGTGTCTAGGCTGAAAACTAAAAGAATCTTATTCATCAACTCTAGCAATATTTCCCTCTTCCATTTTTAAAACCTCTGCCTCTAAAATTTCTGGGATATAGTTTGCTCGGCACACCGGACACTCATCATGATCCAGCATTAACCACTTCATAATACAGTTCAAGTGATAGACATGTTGACAATTCTCGTTCGTGGGCCATGCTATTTCATCGCCATCGCGATAATCTTCTTGGCATATGCAACAGTTTTGGGAGAAACGAAATGACTCCTCGTCGTCATCCTCCTCCTCGTCGTCATGATCCTCCTCCTCGTAAACGGTGTCCATTCTTCCATCTTCTGGAAAATCTGATTTTGGGGACATGCCGGTGCTGGAAGTGGAAGAGCTGCTGGACATGTGCTGCTTGGAAAATACCTTCTTTTGCAAGATGTTTTGTTCCAATATGTAATCTCTCCTGGCCTGTGGATCAATCGCAGCACTTCGGGGAGCACTTGGTATTAGTATAATTGGAATGCCGTCGTTGACGTCGTCCGTCGTTCTGTAGATTTGTTTAAGACCGTAGATCGTAATAAAAACCCCAATGAGTACTGCAGCAGGAATCACTACGTGTGTGTTCAAATCCTCCATCTTGTTTGATTTGAGATTGCTGCCGTTCTTACAAATGTATTATTGCTTCGGATACTATCGGATCTCTAGGATTGCAGGAATGTGCAAGAAGATGATGCTTCAATTGAATTTAATTTGTGAGAAAGCTAATCAATGCACATCCAAATAATCCTTTTCAATCTGTGTTGGTTTTTCGTAGTACAGAATACTTACAGAATACTATGTACCGTACACTACTCTCGTAGGTACTGTTGTGTAGTCTTGGAACAAAAAATTGTTCCAAGATTTTGATTGGCTCGCAATTTTATTGGCGGGTGGAGTTCGTGCGGGTGCGACAAAATTCAAAAAATGGGGGCCATTTTGAAATGACTGGGGTGCAATTGGAAGGGCTAAGCCCCCCCTTTTTTTAGCCATAAGTTGCCGCCGACAAGCACAAAATTGACGGCGCACAACCTTATCATACCGTAACCGCGGTCTAAACAAACTGGACGGCACCGACCCGACACCCGACCCAAACAAACACACAAACTAAGGCTAAGCAATCAACACTGTTATCGCAGATCACACACGAGCGGTTCCTCTCCGGTGGCTACTAGAAATGATAACGAGATTTTTAGAATAAAATCAAGTCAGGTTCACGATGATGCGGACTTCCTCGGTATCATTCACAACGGCTGCTAAAAGTAACCCGGACAACAAGAACCCCATGGAAGCATCAGCATCATCGTCAGCATCAGCAGCCAATCACCACGATGACGATAACAATAGCACTAATGACTTGGATCCAATTCAAACATGCCTCGTGATTCAAGAAGAATTCCACAACCTCGGAAAAGCACTGTTGTGCCCCCTCTGCCTCTCAACCCTCCGCACCCCCACCCTCCTTCCTTGCAATCACGCATTCTGCCGTTCTTGCATCACCACCAACTTTGACCCCAAACACAATCGAACCATTAGTCCCTCTAGCGGGAAACACACCTTCAAAAATCAGTGCCCCATCTGTAAAGTCAAATGTACGAAAAGAGGGATGCAGGAAAGTGAACACCTAGCAGAATTGGTCAGGGGGTACAAGGAGGCATTGCGAAGCTTTGGATTCACCCCCATTGTCTACGATGAAAAGGTCAACATTGCAATGACTCAAATTGAAGATTCCATGGATTTTGATGTGGACGCGTATGCTGGGTTTTCTTCTTCGTCTCACAAAAATCCGCAAACGAAATCCAAGAATGATTCGACCAGATCATTGAATTTGGCACCGGATCTCCGCCAGGTTCATGAACACTATGAAGTGTCAAGCGGTATCGCTGGAATATTGAAAAAAGCAGTTGACAAGAGCAATAAAAAATCCATGGCACATGGATTAGATAGTGGCTATGCCAATCGTAACGGTAATGACAATAGCGACGAAAGCAATGACGATGCACCCGTCGGCAAACCAGTGCCACAACTTTCGTTGAAACCGAGGAGAATGGACGTTCAAGAAATGGAACGGCAGAATCAAGTTCGCAAACTCAACTATTTGCTCAAGGATCAAGAAAAGGTTGTACAAGTTGATGAACGGGCATTAGTCCGTGCAGCTGTTTCGAAACAAAAGAGGAATTCTAGGAGTGGTAGTCTTGAGAGCAAGAGCATGGGCGACGGTGCCACTGGGGATGGTAATGTGCATGTGAATGCGAATGTGAATAAGAGACAGGAAGTGGATCAAAATAAGGATGTCAATATGAATCCAAAGAATCAAAGTGTTGACCAGGAAAGGAGAGATGGCGAGGATTCCAATCAACATCAAGAAAAAGAAGATGCATCCATGATCGATGCTGAAGAAGAAGAAGATGATGATGATGATGATGATGATGATGAGGAAACTATTATTGAAAATACTCAACATAGAGTAGACCGCGCCATGAGTGCAATTGCAACCAGTGACCAAGTGCTCGCAGACTTTCCTCAAAGCCAATCGCAAGTTTTCTTCTCCGCCCCAGATAGTTTGACTGCTCCTCCTGCGATAGTTCCTGCATCTGCAGTCGCACCCTCCCCCCAAACCAATGAGGCGCCCGCGACAACCCAAGATCGCATGGACGACGCAAGAGAAATAGAAGCTGCGGATCGTTCTGGTGAATGGCTGGAGCATGAGGTTGAAATCGAGGAACAAAAGAAAAACGGTGCAAGTTACAATAAGGAGAATACAATGTCAAGAGTGGAGAAAGGATCCTGTGAAGACAACTTAAAGGTCGCCGCTCGGGAGACATCGCAAATCATATTGTCCGATAATTTCTTCTCGGCTGCGTCGGAACAAGAGAGGAGCCAGGAACTATTATTGCCCACGAAGAAGACGAAGAAGATCAAAGACCACTTACCTAAGGGAATTATAGTAAAGGTGGAGGATAGAACGTGGCCGGGTGTGAATAAACCAGGTGGGGTAGCGAGGATTGTCAAAGTGCACACACATTTTGATGCTGGAGTCAAATACGATGTTGCCTATATTATTGGCGGAAGAGAGAAAATGGTTGATAGTGCTTTTGTTCGGGAACACCAAGATTCAAAGGGGTCTTTCACTTCTTCCGCGACCTCGAATGCGAAGAGGGCATTATCGGATATGTCAGAAGAAGGTTCTGTGTCAAGTGCGCCCGCACGAAAGTCTCGCCGTGTAGACGAGAGGAAACAAGTTGAAGAGTGGATTGCACAAATTGATGCAGAGGAGGAAAGTAAGAGCAAGGTAGAGCCAGCTACCGAAACGTATGCACGCGGATCAACACGAAGGTCTGCACGGGTGAAGGCCGAGGATACAGACATGCAGAAACCTTCTAGAAATAAAACCGATTCTCGCAAGACCAAAAAGAATCCAAAGATAGCGCCAAAGCAAAATGATCGACAGAAATCTGACGAATTGAAGCCCTTCTCAAATAAAATGAGAAAGGCTAGAACGCCTCCGCAACCCGAGCCGAACGAAGCAAGTAGCAGCCATTCCTCTCCTGAACCCAAAGAAGTTGACGTATTACTGAATTCCATGACATTCAGAGAAATTATCGACTCTGCCTCGTCCCACTATTCTACAATACCTTCGAAAACTAAATCAAAAGGAAAGAAGGATACAAAACACAAAACGATCTTTGTGACATGTTCCAATCTCAGCGAACATGATCAGTCTATTGTCCAAAAGATGATTCTTGAAGTACCCAACAATGATGGTATGTTTATTTGTGTGTTTATTGTAACATTAGCCGAAGACATTGATTTTTTAACATTCAAATCTCACACATGATACTTCTTCGGTCCCATTCCACTCAAACTTAGTGAAAGTCAAATTACTGAAGGATTTCAATCCTTACAGAACCTCCATCCTCGTCACATCGACTTTGCGACAGAGTAAAAACGATGAAAAGATTGCGAAACTTCGAACAATGAAAGCAATGAGATCTACATTGGCACATATACCAATTGTGGATGTTTCGTGGTGTGAATCCTGCCTGTTGTCAAAACAGATAATAGGACCAACATCTGACCATTGTATTACATCGCTGCCGACAAGATCATCATTTTTCATGGAAAACTTGAATCTTGGCACTGGAATAGACAAAAAGCGGGATTTCAGCACTGCAGTCTACGGTGTCCCTTCTTTGGTTGCTTCTCGCCCGTCTCTTCTTTTTCAAAACGTCTCTGTCTTCATTTGCGGAACAGAGTGGAAAAAATCAGCCACCAAGTTGAAAGATGTACAACTCTTGTTGAGGGAAGGGGGAGGTGTTGTCCTGACATCAGCTTCGCAAGCTGTAAAGGTAGTAAATGAGGAATTGGAATTGGCATCTAACAAGAAGGTTGTATTGCTGTGTGATGATAGTTCTACTGATTCCATGAGTGGGATATCAGCACCTTTGGCCAAAGCAATTCGTGGACTTTATGATAGAAGTAGCAAACAGGATACACCAGTTCTCACTGTCAACTCTAAGTGGCTTTTTGACTCGATCAGTTGTGCAAAGATTTTAGAGTGTGATCGCTTTCAACCTTGCAGTCCTGTAGCAATATCTCTGTGGAGGCTATGCTCCTGTGGCGTTGAGGTTGAACAAATTTAAAGCTTAATCTCTTTATTTGTAATAATACACAATATGAAATACATATGCGACCGTACCATGGTCGTTTAGCTCATAGAGTGATTTGTGATATTGTAATCAATCATAGTGGTAAACTAGGGTCCCATGCTTCTGCTCCTTGGTTGAGAAAAGATACATACATTGGTGATGTCTGCATTGACCCAGCCATTGGATTAGTTCAAGACTCAAGACCATTGTTCAAATCAAGATCGCGAATGCCGTATCCAGAAAGTAGCGTAAGAGTAAATACGTGTAAATATTAAAACGCAACATTTGCTCTACTACTAGTTACGATGCTGAGAACTTTAACACGTAGCTGATAGAATCAGAACATTAAACATTCTATAGTGCCGCAAACAATACACCAGCTGCTCCAAGTCCTACCAAACCAACGCTGTTCGCAATAGCTCCAGAGTCATCCCCAGTCGTGCTGGCAATCTCAACCTTGCAATCGTCAGTGGGGTATTCGGGGAACTGGCTTTCAAGAATTCCTTTCATTGTCTGAATTTGAGCATTTTGACCATTGATAATCTCGCGAAGAATAGTCTCCAACGCACAGTCATCCGTCTCATCAGTTAGGTCGTTACAGCTCAACTTGCCAGTGTTCATCAAGGCCTTCGCCATGTTGACTGCATTCTGATGATGAGGAATCATTTGGTGGATGAAAAGAGCACTAGCACTGCCAGAGTTGGCATTGGTGGTCATTCCTGCAAACATTTGGCAATTCATACTGTCAACACAGTCACTGAAGGCAGACAACTCTTTGTCCTCGCTGGGAACATCACAGACGAATCTGTCAGGACATTCAGGATGCCCAAGCTGGAAATCCTCGAGGCCATAGGTACCACAGTTCTTGTCATATTCAGAAGGATTGTCGTAAGTGTATGGAATCTCTGGTGTGTGGGCATCGGGCTTGATAGCCACATCGTTTTTCAAAAGCTTAATACGACCAGTCCTGTACACAAATTAATCCTTGTTTTAGCAATACGTTCAAAGATTTTCCATATGTGAGTAAAAGGAAATCATAGATAGATAGTACTTACATGTATTGATGAATGTGACAGAAGTAAAAGATGTCTCCCTGAAAACCTGACGTCTCCGGGTAGTTGAGAGTCACACTGAAATCATTATATTCAGTCCATTGCCCGGGAGGATGAAAGAACAGGGGTTCATAGTGATCAAGGCCAAAGTCGTCCTCTCCAGTGGTTGGTACCTGAATGTTCGCATCGTTACTGTATGTTCCCAAGTATGCGCCATCTTTGAAGTACATGGGAGCTGGGCATGAAAGATCTTCAGCACAGCTATCATCAGTAGCACCTGGAGCTACAATGCCAGGTTCAAGTTCATCAACTTCGGCATGAGCGCCATCAGCAAAATACGCAAGACCAAGAGGATGGTACCAGTTGCTCCTGTCAGCCTGATATGGGGGAAAAGACGAACATGAAGTTTGTAAGAATATTCCATTTGTTGCTATTACGTGTGGTTGGACTTGAAAACCGTACCTGCAAAAAACGATAGGTCTTGCCCATTTCAATACCAATAGTTGGATTCGTCAAATCACCACATTCTTCAAACTGGTAGTATCCCAACTCTCCAGCCAATAGATTAACTTTCACAGTGAAGGTGCACTCCTCGTTCGTAGTGGTGTTGCAATTATCTGCACGGCAATATCCATCAGAACCAATAGCAGCAAAAGCGCTTGGAAGAAAGATGACGACAGAAGCCAAGACCGAAGATAAATTCATGGTTCAGAGGGCTGCAGTTACAAAATTGTGAGATAGACGAGTGCCTGGCCATCCAAATCAATCGCAACATTCGAATAGAAATTCAAAAGCTTTTAGCAAGATGTGCCTGACACGCGTTCACCCGTGTTGACAGGTGGGCAGACTTCCTCCGGCAGGTTTTCTGTTTTCAAAAAATATGACGCTTCTGGAACCGCGCCGCCGGGGGCCGAAAAAAACGGCCTGCAAGTTGAATAAGTATTTTGAAAACAGGCCTTGTCCCATGATATGACCCATTATGTGCAAGCGCAATGACCATGAATTCATACGTACTCAGATTGATTATTTCAATTCTTCTTTCTTCCTTCGAATCAATCGACTGACACAGACATTTGAATGCATCTTTGTTACATGTTAAAAACTTTACTCGCTACGTGTGTGTGGCGAAGCGCACGAAAGTTTTTTTTAATTAGCCGTTGGTACACCACAGCTAATTCAATTTTTCTGAATTTCAATAGTCATTTTTAGTTGTTCAAATATCTAGATCCCCAATATTCAAATGCTCAGCCTGTTCGCTAATGAAGGCCTTTCTAGGACCCACTGCATCCCCCATAAGCATGCTCAAGGTCTGGTCTGCAAGAGAACAATCGTCTGCAGTCACCTTCAACAAAGTTCTCGTATCGGGGTTCATTGTTGTTGTCCACAACTGCTCGGCCATCATTTCACCTAGTCCCTTAAATCGTTGTATTATAATTCTATTGTCAGATAATGCTTGATCAACTTCTTCTTTGGATGCGTCCTCGTCCTCTGACCCAACTATTTCAGCAAGAATAACTTCTTTTTCTTGTTCATTGTAGGCATACCTTTCGATTTTTCTGCCCATCTTGATTTTATACAATGGTGGCTGAGCAATATAAACATGACCCTTCTCAACTAATTCTCTTTGGTACCTCCAGAAGAATGTCAAGAGCAAGACGCGAATATGCGCGCCATCAACGTCGGCATCTGTCATGATAATTACGCGGCCGTAACGCAACGCTTTCTCATCAAACTCGGAACCTTTCACTCCAAGTCCTAATGCACTGATAAGACCCTGCAACTCATTGTTCTGGTAGATGCGTTCGGTGGATGCACGTTCGATATTCAAAATCTTACCCCGAAGAGGTAAAATAGCTTGGTTCCGCCTATTTCGTCCCTGTTTTGCACTACCTGCAGCTGAATCTCCTTCTACGATGAAGATTTCGGTCTCGTCGGATTCCCTGCTGGCACAATCTGCAAGTTTCCCAGGAAGAATAGTGGAGGTTAATAATGTCTTTCTACGAACCATATCTCTGGCAGCTCGAGCAGCTGCAGATGCAGCTTGTGCATCGCAAGCTTTATTGTAAATTGCATCCAAGAGGTCAGGCCTAAACTCAAATAGTTTGGTAAGCTTGGCTGTAACTAAGGCATCCACAGCTGGGCGAACTTCAGGATTACCTAATCTGCCTTTCGTCTGACCTTCAAACTCAGGTTCTGTGACACTAACTGATACAATCGCAGTAAGCCCTTCGCGAATAAACTCTCCGGGTAAATTCTTCTGCCCTTCTTTTACTTTCCCGGCACGTTTGGCAGCTGCGTTGACAGCACGGGTGATACTAGACTTAAGACCGTCAACATGAGATCCCCCATCCTTGGTCTTGATATTATTTGTAAATGACAGGATTGACTCTGTGTACATATCAGATGACCATCTCAACGCAACCTTTACTTCAACAGGAGGAGCCTTATCATCAGGCGAAGTCCCAGTAACAAGAATAGTTGCACCGTCTTCACTCAGCATTCCAAGAGGATCGTCCTTTTTCTTCTTTGTGACAGTTTTTTTAATCTTGGTGACAGTTTTTTTAGTAGTGGCTTTCCTCTTCTCCGTAAGCAGTGGAGCCTTTCCTTTGCATAGCAAACCTGCATATTCTTCCAACCCCCCGGCATGATAATATATTTCGAATTTTTTCTTGTTTTCACTTCTTTCATCCTTCAACGTAAGTACTAATCCTGGATTCAGATACGCAAGCTCGTCCATTCTTCCCCTGAGACGAGCTGGATCGAATTTTATTGCAGGCTTTCCATCTCCGCCCTTGAACACTTGAATATCGGGTAAGAACGTGACACAGGTGCCATTCTTTCTCTTTTTTTGAAGTTTACGTACATGAACTATTTTCTCCTCGGCCGTCATTTCAATGCCATCCATATTTTCACTCTTCTTTTCTTTTATTGCCATCTCCTCTTTATTTAAGTTGTAGACAGAGACAGCACTAATGCCACTTTGCTCGACCAAGGTTCCTGTTGAAACTCCTCTTTCAAATCGCATACCATATTCGTTCTTCTTACGGTGAACTTTAACTTCCACATATTCGCTCAAAGCATTGACTACACTGATTCCCACTCCATGTAACCCTCCAGATACTTTATAGCCAGAACTTCCACTTTCATTTTCAAACTTTCCTCCCGCATGCAAGACAGTCAAAACAGTTTCCAGAGCAGAAACACCTGTACTTGGATGTGTATCGGTAGGAATACCACGACCGTCATCTGAAATAGTACATGAGCCGTCCTGATTGAGAGTAGTCTGGATCAGTGTTGCATGACCAGCAAGTGCTTCATCAACGGAGTTGTCAACTACTTCCCAAACAAGATGATGCAGTCCATCAGGGCCCGTGGATCCGATGTACCTAAGATTGGCCAGGAACAAAATATGGATTGAGACATCTTTGTGAAAACATGATTATTTATGTCTTGAACATAGAGTAATGACTTACATTCCGGGACGCTTTCTGACAGGATCAAGACCACTGAGAACTGTAATTTGTCCTGCATCGTATCCTGTTTCCTTGGCCACTGTGGCAGAAAGTGCAACTGACGTTTGCCTTTGAGTCAATGATGGCGTGAATGCTCCACACAGTGAGAACGTCAACGAAGCGACGATTGCTAATCTATGGAACAGCATAACAAGGTGATATTTCGTTAGTTGTGGTGGAGATATATGGAAATGAATGATGTTTTCGTTCTTTGATCTATCTGCTGATGTGATTGTGATGGTTGATTTTGTGGTGTGTGATGTGGGTGGTGGTGAACCAGTGGGGGCATCCTTTCACCCATCTTTTCAGTTTCCTAGTTGGAATGGGTCGTACAAAATGAAAATGAAATAATGGTAAAGATCATAAAGATCTCAAATCATTTCTCCAGCTCTCGCTTTATTTGTAGATAGTCTACACGTACGTGGTGTAGCTACACAGTAGAAAATTGAGAAGCATCAGTCAGGGGCATCTTTTAAATGATTGATTAACGGTTCATTTTGCTTGATTATCATGAGTTAAAAATACTAATTTGGTGTACGTGTGTATCTTCATTTAAGAATTTGCACACAAAGCATGTTCAATGGTGTGCACAAAGCAAGGGGCACGAAATGAAAGATCATTCTACGCAATTTCTACGTTCAGGTACAGCCGTCGTTGCCTACTGTACGGCACGCTGAAATCTTCTACGAGAGTTGACGTCAAACGGTTGATTCGATTCCATTCGTTTATGCGGAGTTATTTTCCGGAAGAACGAAATAACTTGCATCACTCGGTCTAAATATTTAGCAGGATACGGGTACGAGGCTTATATCAACCACCCAACTTGTTGGTGGTTTATACTGGGCTCATTTGCAGGAGACAATGTACAAGAAGAGGTTGAACTATATTTTCAATTTATGTTTAAATATTTGTTGACGACTACTCAGAACATTCTCCAGAACATCCTCTATTCCCCGGACTGGTATCACTCGAGCAACACGGAGTAACGCAGAAGAGGAACGGCATTTATCAACCTTCTGACCACTCTTTTGGAAAGAACACCCAATTTCATTTTAGATTCAGGCGAATCACACACTCAACCACCCTATAGTACTAAAACAATAGTTTTAAATTACTGTAGACTAACGAAGAGACCGAGTCATCAATTTCAAAATTGAATGAATTAGAAGACCGAACCGATATCAGCGAACAAAGCGAAGCGAAGTGGTTATGACAGAAGTTCAATCACAACATTTGAACAGTGTTCTACCACGAGGTGCTAATTTTGGATTCAGTGATGCGTAATTATGGACTTTCCTAAGTTCTTTTTTAATTGGTATTGTAGATCTTAAATTGAAAACTCATACAACACTTCTTGTGGCGTCTTCCTAAGCCACTGCTGTTCCATATATGTTTCATTATCCTCCTCATAAATATCAACATCTGGCACCAATGTGCACGCAGAAGAATCATCTTTTATCGCTGCTGATAAATCATGTTTTTGGAACACATCAAGCTTTCGTTTCATACTTTCTTTCGTAGTGGATTCTTGCTTTACTGAATTTTCACAACATCCAATCTTCAATTGACAACTAGTGTGGTTCTTCTTGCATATTATATTGATATTCAAAACTTTGATTTTTTTCACTTTTTCCTGTATGAAATCCGAACCCTTCTTAATCGGCATCGCCGAATCCTCCTTTTTAATCGGCGCATCCTCAACGGAAATACTGCCAAGTGTAACATCATCAGGGTAGATTTTATGCAGTATCCTATTTGCAAAAGAGGTGCCTATTACTTGTATCGAGTACCAGAAATTCTTGTGAGGAAATGCACAGTCATGACGGTCATCGTCTGCAGGTATTTCACATGTGCCAAGAACCACTCCTTCCAGTGATTCCATCTTCATAGATTTCGCTGAGATGTTGTCAACTGAGCAGCATCGGACCTTTACATTGCAACCAACCTGGAAGCGAAGCTTATCCTGGCTTACGTACTCCTCTGTTGAGGCAGCTGTTTTCACGCTGTATAAAATCTCTGACGGGTTCATGTTCAATAGCACACTCATTACTTCGCCTCGAGATATGACATGTCCTTGATCGAGAATAGAGACGGACGACGTTGGTGGGAAAGGGCAGACTTCAGCCTGTCGCTTTGTTAGAAGGATTGAAGGCATCTTGATGGTAACTGACTGATGAGTGATGCGAAAGAAGAATGAGAGTCTTGTGTCAAGGCAAGGCTGAAAAAGTTCAAGAGCAACAGATGATTTCATGGATTTTCACTAATTGTTTGAAAAAGGGCCTCCACGACGGTTCAAAATGTGTATTCGTGCTCCTGTTCTTTACATAAGCCCCCCACATTAATCCCGTGAAACTCACCACACAAAATTAAACTAAATCCCCTATTATCTTTCATCCAACCATACTCAACAAATAAAACCGATAAG
>Ga0115005_10003468_pt1 | contig 12578 bp, 4 predicted proteins | sample ArcOceMetagenome_FD_87163 | JGI IMG/M metagenome (GOLD analysis project Ga0115005, IMG submission 87163) | Marine eukaryotic phytoplankton communities from Arctic Ocean - Arctic Ocean - Greenland ARC118M Metagenome | ecosystem: Environmental > Aquatic > Marine > Oceanic | place: Arctic Ocean... | reverse complement strand
TGGGTGTTCGCCAAGAGCGAACAAAGAAAAAAGAGAAAGACAGAACTTGTGGAGCTGTATTGCGTGAACAATTGTAGTCGTGAGAAAGATAAAACGTGTGGACGGACTGGACGAGCGGTATCTTTTACTTTGTAACTTTTGTGTTATAAAATCCAAGAGCAACCTGGGCCACAAAACCTCGAACCCCCTGCCCCTCCACGAAGATCAAAACTGGCCCCCACTTTAATCTAAAACACAACCATGATAATTATAATGTTGAAAACCTAATTGCTAACACTTTAAGCACCCCACCCTTTCCAATGACCATGCTCTTCCTGGCATCACTTCTTTTCCTTCTTCCAAACTTACATGCCATTTCCACACCTGCAAGTACTCCCCACCGTATGTTTTACGTAGCCTCTCCACCTTACCATGGAAATAAACTTTTAAGTCAACTCTTTTCAACTTGCAAGAAGATGTCCTCTTCTTTTGAAAACAAACCTAAAATGTCGGGCAATGCAGTCTTGCACGCCGCTAAAAAGGGATTAACAGCAACCTACAACAGTCGCAGATCACTCTTTTACCCACCCACCAAGGCAGCGTTGGACGCTTTGTCTACCGGTTGGATGTATGCCAACACCAATTCTATGTTTGCTCACACGTTCCATGACATCGTGCTGCGTGATTTTGCAAGCAAGAACCCAGTAACCATTTTACTTTTACGTGATCATCCTGCCAGAGCATTAAGTCGTTTGCAACAACATTTCAATCGTATCAGTTTTTTTGAAACACCAATGGACCAACAAAATGACCCCAATCGCTACACATTGTATACTCAACATACGAGGTTGGCAACAACTTTACCTTTGAACAAGTGGAAAGACTCCAGCGAGGAAGAGTTGTTAATTGGTTATTTGATTGACATGGAATCAAGGCGCCAACAAATACGTTCTGTAGCAGCACGGTTTCGAAAAGTCAAGGTGGTTGATGTCTGGTACGATGAATTGATTAACATTGAATCGGTCAAATATTTATTGGAAACTCGTTTACTTATACCGGAATGCAACACCACTTTGATTCAAAATATATTGACTCAATTCAAGATTGAAACTTATCAGACAGAAACATTGAAGTCCAACAAAAAACAAATTGATCGCTATGTTGAACAAAGTCGCAAGAATTCAAGATCCAGTAAATCCATTGCTTTGCCATCAATGGTATTACCCGCGGGTACAAAATCAACCGAACTTACCAATTGTATTCTAGACATTTCAAGAACAAACAATGGTTGTGTTCAGAACGTCCCGCTATTGGATCTGTCCAAAGAAAACAAACGAGACGGCAATATTTTTTTTTGGAATCCTTTGCAATTGAGTGTTGGTGATCAACCAAGTTTTTATTTTGGGGTCAACACACCTTTGCCCATCCCCAATGCATATGGCAAATTGCGTTCGGCCATGATTCAGACGGAATTGCTTCAGAGTGAAAGTTTACAGTTAATTGGAGCTGCAAGGAATCATTCAATGGGGAAAAGTACTCAAATCATTGGCAATTCCAGATTGTATACCAGAACACAACCAAGTGCACGTATTTCAGTCTTACACTTGACAACAAACTGCAAACCTTTGAACGAACTTGAAAATGTATTGTGTCATCCAATTCCACGCATATTGAACAGAACCAAAGGATACAATGTTCGATTGACAGTGTCAACCTTTGGAGAAACATGGACAACTTTGGGTTGGTTTAGTTTTTGAATCAGTATAACACATGTGCAATGTAGGACAACTATATTTTTAATTTTTATAATTTCTAATTTTTAAAAAATCAACTACCTGAAGGTATACTGTATGTCATGTATGTATGTATGTATGTCTAGGAGCTCCTGTGTGCTGTATGTCAATGTACATGTGTATTTTAAGTACAAGTAAGTATTAAAACTACCTGTAGCAAAACGCACTATGATCTATGATTTTATTATTCTCATTTATTTTAAATTGTCGTATCTAGAAATTGCAGTTGGCGCAGTGCTTGCTCGAGTAAGATGTTGATTTCGTGCCCCCTTCACCTCAATACTACCGTTTGGCCCCATTGTTTGTGCTTTCGATCTACGTATACTACGTTGCTGTGATTGAGGTCTTGTTTTTGGAACGGGGACCGTCATGCTTTTTACCGAATCTTCTTCTCGATCTCGATCTCTTTCTTCTTGTTGCATTTTGGAGTTGGACATACTGCGTTGCCGTTGACTGCTGTTTGATGCAATCGAAAATTTCATGTTTGTATCCTCGGGCAAAGAACTGTATTGCGATCCTTGGTGTGATCTTGCCATGGCTTTTTGTTGTTTTTCCATCAATGACCTTTGTCCAAGCATGCCACTGAAAAAATTGGAAGCCTCAATACGGTTTTGATTCTTAAAAAAATAGGGTGGTTTGGTTGCAGGTCCTCGAAGAGGTCTAGTCAGATTTTTAATCTTGGGCTGTGGGTAACTTCGAAGAGGTTTGAATGGTTTGGCCAATGAAACTGGCAAAGGTTTTAAAACTGGGCCGGGACAGTACCACTGACGATGTGCTTCAGAACTCGTAGCGTATCTTCCACCGTCCGAGGGCACTAGTATTTTTTTTACAGGATGACCTCCGAACGGTTTGAAGGGCAAAACTCTGGTGTAAGGCGTTGAATCATTTGCTTTAGAAGCTACCAATTCTTTTGGCGCCAAAGATCGTTGGTGCGCCGCCAATTCAATGGCAGCTCTTTTTTGCCGACCTTCTTCGTATTTATCAAAATTAAGGGCAGTTTTCAATTCAACGTAATTCACATGACCGTTGCCATCTTTGTCTAGTGTTTTGGCCAATACTTCAAGTTGTGGGTTTGTTAAACCAAGACGTAATATTGTAGTCATTGTATGACGAAATTCTTCGACGTCAAGTGTACCACTGCCATCTTCGTCCAGATCCATGAAAAATTCATACAGTTGAGGACCTGTCATATGTTTTGAAGCAAGCGCAACATACAACGCATGCATTGCATCGTGTGCGTTAATTGGTCGGAATATTTCAATTTGATCGTGCAGTTGTATTCTTTTTAATCGTTGGGTCTCAAGGGCTATACTTCGTCGGCCATACACCAACTGCATGGCAGTATCATGTTTCGCAGCAAACACAGGAATTCCACCGCCACCGGCATTGTCTGTTGCTGCATCTTGTTTAACCATTTTTTTCTTTTTTGTTGTACGCAACATTTTCACAAATTCCCAATATTCCAATTCACCACCACCATCTTTGTCAGCTTTGTTCATCACAGCATCAATTTCAAACTTCTTCAAGTCCACGCCTAATTTGTCCATTGCAACGGCAAATTCATCTCTTGAAATCGAACCAGAATGATCGACATCGGATTTCATAAACAATTCCATTAATGCTGCTTCAGCACCCCCGGCAAAAGTACGTTGTGCCAATAAAGTTTTGACTCGTTTCACCACTGTATCGGAAGCTTGTTTGACTTCTGTTCGATGTTTGATTTCGTTTTCAATGGCGAGAGAATCGATGTCGTCACTATGGACCACCGCCAAAATAGCATCTCGTACTTCTGTGCGCATCGTACCAGTGATCGCCTCCACAAATTCATTGATTTCTAAATCGCCACTTTGATCAATATCAATCGCATCAAACAATGATCCACATTGTTTGGTTGATATGTTTAAATCCAGTGATAATATTGCATCGGCAAATTCATTGCGATCTACGTTACCACTGCCATCGGCATCAATGGTGCCAAATGTTTCCGAGACTTTTCGAATGTCAACACCACCCGTCGCCATGGCTTGTAAAAAGATCTCAATCAATTGCTTTCTTCGAATTCTTTCAGCATGCATTCCCGAACGGACATGCATGGCTTCGTCCATCTTTTTATTAATGTTTTCATTCTTGGTGCGCACGTGGTCCACTGTTGCTTGTCGAGCGTCCGTGATTGCACCAAGCGCCGGACGACCATTGCACCATTTTTTGACCAAACGAAAGTTTGGTTTGTACGACGGTGACAATGTTATTGTTCGAGTTGTTTCACGAACTATTGAAGGTTGTCTTTTCCATGGAAATACAAATGCTGCATGACCACCATGTGAGGCACCAGAAAACTTAGATTCAGAGGGTATGACTGTATCCACCAAATTTATTTTACTCGCCAGTTCTTGTATATCTTTTGAAGCCGGTGGCTGATCCAATATACTTTTTAACGCCGCTTGTGCTGTTATTCTTGTACTGCTTTCGCCGTATTTTTTACTCATCGATAAAAGAACATTGGATAGTATTGTTTTTAATTTGTTTGCATTGACGGTGTTTTTGGAAATGGGGTGGTACACTGATGTTGCCAGGCCATACTTGTATTTTTGAGTGTATGCCAATGTGGTTTTCCCTTTCTTTGATCGTATTGTGTTCATCGATCGTATGGATGCCGAACTACCTCGAAGTAGTCTCTTTTGATGAGCATGTGCACTACTGGGCCGCAGAGAGGAATAGTCCATTTTTGGACGAAGTAAACGTTCTGAAAAGCTGTGTTGCAATCGTTTCCCAGTTGCAGTGCCGTCTCGTTGCCGCCTTCGGCCCGTACCCCTTGAATTTGGTGCAGTGGTGGGTCTTTGTGTGTTGTTGTTGGTGTTGTTGTTGTTGCTGGGTGCACTGTATGCACTTCCCGGACTGCGGCCGTTGCCAAATAAAATGAAAGATGATTTTGATGAGGAGGATTTTAAATCGGCCGATGAACCCCAAAAGGAAGTGAACCCTGACTTTGGTTCAGGTGATCTCTCCGGTGTGGAGGCGTTGCTGTTGGGCGAATCTTTTGTCATTTTTGGCTACTGTGACAAACTCACGAACGGCTATTTCGATTGTTCGTATAAAAAGGACTCACAACCAGACAACTCCCCCCTGACACTCAAGCCACAAGTCACCACAAACAACGTTGAGCCGCCGACTAGCGGCCTTGTTCGAGCCATGAGCAAAACACATTCCAGAAAAAATTCAGCAGATATGGACCCTTTGCGAGTAGTGTTTCGATCATTATTAAGAGTGGCACAACGCAGTGGTCGAGAAGTCACTGACCTCTTCGATGGATTATTTGAAGAAGGGCATGGTCAAATAAGCCACACAGACCTGAGAGAAGCTTTGCTGGGAGATTCAGAGTTGGGTGTGCACATGAAACCCTCGCAGATCGACCAACTGATTGCTTGGATTGATGTGGACAACGATGGGTTCATAGACAAACAAGAGATGCTCGCCGCTGAAGAAGTCTATCGTTTTACTCAGGGACGCCGTCCCAGCGTCATGCTCACCTCTTCACAATCTCCCTCAACCAACCATACTCCCTCTTCTCGTGAACTTGAATTGGAAGTTTTGTTAAAAGAAGCCACACAACAGTTAGACACAGTGACCGCTGCTCGTGATAAATTTGATGCGGCGGGCAAAAAGAACAAAAGCAAACTCAATCAAGTTGTGGAACGATGGAAAAAATTGCAAACTAAAAATAAAAAGCTGCAACAACAATTGAAAGTAGCAAACAAACAACTTGCAGCAACACCGTCACCTCAACCTCAACTCCAAGAATCACAAGAATTACAAACACCACAAGAATCACAAATATCACAAGAACCCAAGGAAGGCATGGATGATGTCAATGCCGATTTAATGTCTGAATTGGATCGAATGTGCAAACGTGTTGCTGTAATGGAAGAGGAAAGAGACGGGACAGCGGCACAAATCAAACAGATGGCAGAAGATTGCAAAGAAGCACACGAAGAATGCGACGAGTGGCGTCAGACAGTCAAAGACATGCAAGTACAAATGGACGAAGAACGAGAAGAACGCAACGCCCAAGACGAAGAAAGATTGGCGCAAGAAAAGGCACAACCAGAACTACCCGAACCACCACCCGAATCACCCGAAGCACCCGAAACGACAATCACAACAATGGAACACGAAACCAAAGTGAAACAGATTCAAGCATCGTTATCAATTGCTGAACAAAAGGTCTTGGTATTGACGACTGAAAATGATTTGTTGGAACATGATCGCGATGCCTGGAAGATGAAAGCAACTACCAACACGGAAGACGCAGCAGCTTCCAGCTTGTTGGAGCAAGTGGGCAGTTTAAACCATGCATTGGAAGAAGCCCATGCCGCTTCCAACAGCCGTGCTGAATTACTTGGCCATGCGCATGAAACCATTCAAGATTTGCAAAACCAATTGAAAGGCTTTCATGATGCAAGTGACGAAGACAATGATATGGCCCGCCAATTGTCTGATCTTAAAAACAATTACCGTCGTTTGCTTGATACAAGGGATACACTGGAAGGACACAATAATATTTTAAAAGAAGAAAACGCATCTTTGAAAACTTTGTTGCGTGCGGGCAGTGGTGGTAAGGATAGCCCCCCCGCCGAAGATGTGCCTGAAGAAGTGGTGCCTAAATCATTGTTGACCGAGAAAGAGGACGAATTGATGAAGATGACTATGATGTTGGCAGAAACAAATGCACAGTTGAACACTATGTCCGATCAAATAAAGGAAAAGGATCAGAATTACATCGATGCTGCAGCGGATGCTTCGGCACTGGCGACCAAATGGGAGGAACAATACAGCAATGGTCAAACCGAAATTGTTTCACTCAATGGAATCATCAATACTTTGAACGATGTCATTGAAAACAACAATAAAAAAGATGTGCAACTCGTAGAAGAGCACCAACGACAGGAACAAAAAGAACAGGAACAAAAAGCAGAACAAGAACGTGTGGTGATGGAAAAGCAACAACGCATTGCAACGTTGGAGGAAATGATGCAGACTTTGGAAATAAAGGTACAAGAAGCCACGGCGATGGCAGCGGACGCAACGGAAGCGGCGGAAGCAGCAAAAGCAGCAAAAGCAGAACCACAACAAGAGGCCGAGCAAGAGGAAGGTGCAGGCACAACGGACGAGGGCAACAAGGAGGAAGAAATTATCCGTTTGACGAATGAATTGAACACATTGCAGGCCGCCAGTGATGGTAATGGCAAGAACAACGAAGAAGAAATACTGGCGTTGCGGCAAAAAGAGCAAGAAAAAGCACAACTTGTTACTAAATTGAAAAATGCCGTAAGAGCATTGAAAAAAAAAATGAAACAACAAGAGATAGCAATGGAGGCATTAAAAACCGACACACTTCAAAAAATTGAAGCCATCAATGCTGCAGCGGAAACAAGCAAAGAAACGAAAGCAGAATCAGATGCAAATGCAGATGCGGAAGAAGAAGAAACAGACAAAAGGGACTTGAGTGAATTAAATGCCATCATTGAAGCCTTAAAGGAAGAAACACAAACTTTGAAACAAACGATACAGGCATCCAACGAGGAGATCACTGCATTGACTAAAAAGACGACTTCACTGGAAAAATCCAGGGACAACGAACGGGAAGGGAAAAAAAAATATGCCAAAAAAGTCAAAGCCATCAACGATGAATTGAAAACAATGAAAAAAGAAAAAAAAGAAATGAACAAGACATTGAAACAAACAACAGCGGTCGCGATTGAAACTGCTGTCGAGGAAGCCGTCGAAGGTGCTGTCGAAGCAGCCGTAACATCAGCCGTAGATGCCGCCGTGGAAAACGCACTGGCGCAAGCACAAGCGGAATACGAAGAATTGATGGACGCATCAAAAACGCAAGCTGCTCAGGCTACCGAGGCGGCTGAGGCAGCTGCGCAAGAGGCTCTCCAAGAGGCTGTGGCAAATGCGATACGACAAACCAAAGACGAAGCGACGAAAGAATTGCAAAACCAACATGCAATTGACTTGCAATCACTGCAGAACACGTTGGCTGAGAAAGAGAATGAATTGTTGGTGCAACTGGACATGAACCAAGAGATGAATGTTTTGATGGTTAACAAAGAACAGGAAGAAACAATGCAAACAAATGCTCACCAAGAATTGCAACTCACGCACAATGATATGGCACAGAAATACGAACAAGCATCGAAGGAATTGACACGCATTCAAGAACAACATAAAGAAGAGCAATCGTTGCATGTTGAAACACACACTTCGTTAAAGACACTGGGAAAGACCATGGAAGACAAGGTTGATGAACTACAAACACAACACAACGAAGAAGTGGCAACCTATACCTTACAACTGGAGGAAAGTCAACACCAGCTGAATGAATACAAAGGCATGTTAAGTGAATGTACTTCCGAAATGACCACGTACAAACAACAAGTGGAAACATTAGAACATACCATTGAAACCGAACGCACGAGTAGCCAACAGCTTCAAACACAAGTTGAAGTGGGTCGAGAAGAACGAAAAATATCAGAAGATGAATTGTTAATGACAAAAGAAGGCATTCAAAAGGATAAATCAACGATTAGTAAATTAAAAAAAGCGTACGGGCAATTGAAAAAGAAATCGGACGAAAGGAAAGAACAATTTTTGGTGTTAAAGAATGAAATGAAAGAAATGAAAGAGGTGCAGGACACGGCAGAGGAGGTGCAATCCATCCAAACACAATTAATACAAGCAAACAATGAATTGGCAACGCAAAAGGATCAAGTCGAACGTCTTCAACACGCATTGGACACCGCGCTTTCGAATGTAAAGGAAGAGGATTTAGCAACTGAACAAAGGATACACGAGTTGGAAGAATCCATTCACTCGACCACGGAATTGTTCGACACTGAAAAGAGATCAAGTGCCAAATATGTCCAAAAGTTAAAAAAATTAACCACAAAATACAAAGAACAAACGTTGATCAATGAAACACATGAAGCAAAACTTGAAGAAGTGCAACATGCGATGAAAGAACAAATTCAAACATTGAAGGATGAGCTCGAACAAGAAAGATCCCAGCGTGCCCAAGAAATGGAAGCGACGGTGGTTGCACCCACTCCAACAGCAGAACCGGAAGGAGACAACAGCGAGAAAACGTCTGAACGTGTTCTGGAATTGGAGCAGGAATTGACGGTGGTTCGTGCGAAAGTGGAACGGGACAGTGCCGGGCATCAAAACAAATTGGACAAAAACATGAAGAGATTGAAACAAATTACCGAACGCTACAAGGCATTGCGTTTAGATCACAATGGATTGAAAAAAGAAATGAAAGTGTTAAAGAAAAACGCTGCCACCGCGGAGGTCGCTGCTGCTGAGGCGGCTGCTGAGGCCACTGGTGTTGCCGAAGAAGTGATTCAAATTGATCCAACCACGGCACTTGCTTTGTCTGTGGCAGAAGATCGAGTAAAGGAGCTGGAATCGTTACTGAAACACGAACAAGATTCAAATGCTACTCACATGGATCGAATGAAGAAAATGACGGTCAAATATACACATGCACACGAAGAACTGGTGGAATTAAAAGAAGCGACTGCTGTTGCTACTGCTGCCGCTGCTGGTACTGCCACTACCACCGATGATGGCCTGTTGAAAAAAGTAGAGGGGTTGGAATTTCAATTGCAAAACGAACGTGAAAAAACGGCTGCTTCAGTACTGCGGTTGAAAGAGCTCACCACTCTATACCATGCGTTGGAAGAGGAACATCAAGTCACATTGCTTGCTCAAGATGAATCGGAAGACGAGGATTGGGAGGACACACCTAAAAAAAGAATACAGAACAAGCACACCTTCAAGAACAACAACAAGTGCAAGAAGAACAAGCAAAACAAGCACAAGAACATTTGGCACAAATTGAACGAATGCAACAAGAAAACCAACATGCCCAATTACAACTGAGTGAAGCCGAACAGAAGCTTTTGATGGTACATGATAAACACATCCAACAAATGAATGCAATGCAAGAAGAATGGCAACGAGGGCATGATCACCATGTGCATTTACATCAAGAAAGGATTGTTGAATTGGAAGAACAGATTGAAGCATTGAAACTGCAACCAAATCCTGCTCCTGTCGAACAAGTGTGGTCGGAACAAGAAAGAGAACAGGAAGAAAAAGTGTGGTCGGATTTGAACAATCAAATGTCACAGGAAAATAAAATGTTGTCGGATGTTAAATTGACGATGGAGAGGGAGTTGGAAGATGTTCGAACCTCGTTGGAAGAAGAGAGAATTCATTCAAAAAGGAACAGTCAACAATTGCACAGCAAGGACGAAGAAATACATTCATTGGTCACTGAATTGAAAGAAACACACGACTTGTTGCATCAAGTGCAACAAGAACAGAAAGAACAGAACGAACAGAAAGAACAGAAAGAACAGGAAGAAGAACAATCGTCGGCACCAGCAATGGACCCACAAGTCGTCGAAGAGCACAGAAACCAAATCAATGCGTTGCAAAAAGAGTTGACGAATAAAATCAAAGAATGTTGCACAATGGAAAAGAAGGTGGAAGATTCGCAACGAATGTTTGACATGATCAACAACGAAAAAGAGTCCATGAAAAGTGAGAAAAACAGCACCCAATTGATATTGGACAGCGTACGCAGTCAAATGGATACGATGACATCAAAATACGATGACATGTACCATTCTCGGAAAAACTTGGAAGAGGAAATCAATTCATTAAAAATCAACATGGCAAACATACCGGATGTCAATGATTTGGAAATGACGATTACAAATCGTGACCAAGAACTCACGGAACTAAGAACAAAGATGTTGGAAATGCGATTTGATCAAAGCGGTGCAGGTAGAGGTATGGGTGAGGGCAGTGGTGGCAGTGGTGGCAGTGGCGGTAGTGGCGGTAGTGGCGGTAGAGAAGGGGAAGTACCTTTGTTGGTGGATCAAAACGAAATGAATGCGTTTCAAATCATGTACCAATCTTTGGTTGAAAACGAACAAATTCTATCCTCTTTGGAATACGACACGGAAGAAGCCGATCGTGCACACACGCATTTTATGTTGGACCACGAGTCTGAATTGAGGGGGGGCGACAGCAGAAGTGACAGTGGGAACAGGACAAGCATGGATTGGAGACAAGACCAAGACAGGAGGCAAGACCTGGACGAAGTGGAAAGGATGAGAAACGAAGTCAAACGTGTTCGAGAAGAAAGAGACCGGGCTCTACTTGAACACCGAGAACAGTTTGAAACACAGACCCGTCTGCTTCGCGAACAACATTTTGATGAAATGTCACAATTGTCGGTGGTCGAACCCAGGGACACAGTGCAACAAGAGGAACACGCACGGGTGCTTGAAGAAATGCAACACTTGCAACAGGTATTGGAAGAAAAAGAAGCAGAAATCAATGACATCACAAACAAGTGGGCCATCAATCACAACAATTGGGAAGAAGCTTTTAACCAACAAGCGGGTGACATGCAACAGATGGAAGGACAGCGTGCTGAAATTGTCGCCAGACTCGAAATGGAACTGGACGTAGCCAAAAAAACGGCTGCATTGGCGGCGGTTGAGGTTGCCAACAGGATGGACGAAGAAGGGGTCGTGGGTGAAGAGCACGAAGAGTATGAAGAGCACGCAGTAAATGACCACAGTGGTGCTGCTGCAGTGGCCGAAGAGATGCGCAACAAGAATCGGACCATGAAAGAAGAATTGCATGCGTTGAAAGAAGAGAAACAAAGATTGATGCGAGAAGCACATGCCAAACAAACCGAACATCAATTGGAAATGATGGCGGCCGAAGAAAAAAACATTATTAAAATGAAATTGTTGGCCAAGAAAATCCAAGACGAAGAAAGACAAAAAATGAAAGCGGTGCAGGTGGCGGCGAAGGTTGCGGTCAATCAAGCGGCCGCGGTTAATGCTGCGGCGGCGATGAAGGAGCAAATTGAGCGCGAGGAACGTGAAGAACGTGAACACAGGGCAATGAAGGAGCAATCTGAGCGCGAAGAACGTGAACACAGGGCAAAAAGTACTGCGGCTGCTGCGGAACAGGTGGCGACAACTGAACGCATTGCTGTCGCCGCTGCCGCCATCGCCGCTGCCGCCGCCAAAGAAACCAAAGAAACCAAACAACGATCTTCCAAACTTCTGCCACTGCCTTCGTCCACCTATTTCACACCACGAGCTGTACCACTCACAGAAACACCTTCAGGCACACCTTCAGGAACACCTTCAGGAACACCCCATGCAACGCCCAACGCACCGCAAGCCGCACCACAAACTGCACCACTGGTTGCACCACCCATGTTGGTACCCACAAAAGCACCTGTTGCAGAAGAGACCAGGAACGAAACCAAATCATCACGCCCCTCGTCACGCCTTACCACTGCACCACTGGACTCGTCGTCTGCGTTGAGTGCAAAAGAAAAGGCATTTGCAATGCAAGAGAAAATTCGTGCCATGCGAGCAAGCAAAGCGGCGAAGAAGAAGAAGAAGAGCAAGAGGAGAATGAAGTGATATACTACACAGAGGTACCGGGTATACCCGGGTAACGCTGCCAAACTAAAAATTCAGTACCCAGGTACCTAGATACAGGTGTACAGGTCCAGGTATACATTACCCAGAAAGGTACACACTGTAAAATATGTTGTACAGGTTTAACAATGTGCGTGATGTATGTGTGTGTCGGTGTCGGTGTACACAGTAGTGACCAGATAATAAGTCTGTTTGGATAATGATTGATAGTTTTTTTATTTATTTTATTTATATAATTTATTATACAGTACATGTGTGT
>Ga0115005_10003467_pt1 | contig 12580 bp, 11 predicted proteins | sample ArcOceMetagenome_FD_87163 | JGI IMG/M metagenome (GOLD analysis project Ga0115005, IMG submission 87163) | Marine eukaryotic phytoplankton communities from Arctic Ocean - Arctic Ocean - Greenland ARC118M Metagenome | ecosystem: Environmental > Aquatic > Marine > Oceanic | place: Arctic Ocean... | reverse complement strand
TTTACCTTCAATAGCAATTTGGCGAGCACGACGAGCAGCCACTAAAACCAAATCAAATCGGTTGCCAATTTTATCTACAGCATCTTCAACTGTTACGCGGGCCATGATGATCTCCGTCGGGTGTAATATGAAAAAAAGGTCGCATAGTATACTGGCTAATGCGGAAATTTAAAAGCTATTTGATCAAACAGACCACAATTATGATCCTAATAAATTATCAAACAATTGCTGGTGGCGAATAATCTGTTTTTCTTTGCGTAAACGGCGAGTGGTCACTATCGCATCTAGCTCTGACAGGGCAGCGATAAAGTTATCGTTTACCACGATAAAATCGAATTCGTGATAATGAGAAATTTCTGAGACAGCCTTAGTCATACGTTGTTCAATGACCTCTGCTGAGTCTTGCCCCCGCTCGGTTAAACGTCTTTTCAGTTCTTCTTTTGACGGCGGAGCAACAAAAATGGTCGCAGTATCGGGGATTTGTGCCTTGACCTGGCGTGCACCTTGCCAATCGATATCTAGGAATACATCTATGCCTTGTCGCAGAGTTTGTTCTATGACTACCTTAGACGTGCCGTAATAATTGCCAAATACCTCTGCATGTTCAAAAAAAACATCTTGTTCAATCAGTGACTCAAACTCCGTGCGGTCGACAAAATGATAATGCACGCCGTCAATTTCACCGGGGCGTGGGGCTCGAGTAGTATGTGATACAGATACTTGCATAGCATTATTATGTTCATCGGTGGAAGGATGTTTTTCCAATAAAGCACTGATTAAGCTAGATTTTCCAGCACCAGATGGTGCTGTCAAAATAAATAAATTTCCAAGAGTTTGAGGCATTTTTTATCTTTTAATGATTAATTATTATGTCGTGATTGATTAGCAATGTTAGCATATTCTGATTGTATGAAATATGCCGTAGTGGATAAGTAATAAAACAGTGGTTAAATTCCGCTATTAAATAATAAAACGGGTGAAAGCAACATGAATGATAGCCAATATCATCAAATGACCGATGACTTGTTAATCGATATTGAAGAAATGCTCGACGAATGTGAGGTCGATATCGATTATGAGTCAGCCAGCAGCATTTTAACGATGATTTTCCTGAACGGTACTAAAATAATTATCAATAAACAGCCGCCGTTACAGCAGTTATGGGTAGCCACTAAGTTTAATGGTCATCATTTTAACTTTCAAGACGAGAAATGGATAGATGAACGAACGGGTGTAGAGTTTTGGTCGTTTTTGGATAATGCAGTTTCTAAGCAAGCCGAACAAGCGATTACTCTCAAAAAATAGCCCTTAAAAAATAAATTTCCCAATCCAACGAGATAATATCCATGAGTGAACAAGCTTTACCCTATGTTGAAGTCAATCCTAAAAGCAAGGCAAAAGCCACTGTTATTTGGCTACATGGCTTAGGTGATTCTGGTAACGGTTTTGCCCCCATTGTGCCTGAAATGAAATTGCCTGATGAACTAGGCATTCGTTTTGTTTTCCCGCACGCACCCATGCGCCCAGTAACCATTAATAATGGTATGGCGATGCGCGCGTGGTATGACATTAGCAGCCTAGATTTTAACAACAGAGCAGACAATCAAGGGGTAAAAGAGTCGTCCGATTTAGTAGCTGACTTAATTGAAAAAGAAATTGCCCAAGGTATCCCCGCTCATAAAATTGTCTTGGCGGGTTTTTCCCAAGGTGGCGTGATTGCCCTTAATCTAGGCACACGTTACGAAAAATCTCTGGCTGGCATTATGTCTATGTCTAGCTACATGAATGAGCCAGAAACCCTCAATGATGAAGCGCACGCTGCGAATAAAAACACACCCATTTTTGTGGCTCATGGCACTGATGATGATGTTGTGCCTATCTTTATGGGCAATACTGCGTTTAAAGTGTTAGAAAGCAATGGCTATAAAGTCACTTGGCATGAATATGCTATGCAACATAACGTTTGTATGCAGCAATTAAATGATATTTCAACCTGGTTACAAGAAACTCTTAAGTAAAGCAGAACTTTCTCCATCACCGCGACGACAAACTGTGCCGTGGTTTTTCAAATACGCTCACGAAAAAAATCGACGATGGTTTTAATTTTGTGAGTGTCCCTAAGTTCGGCTGGGTAGACTGCATATATACTGGCGGGCTGGCTGTACTCGGGTAACACCCGTTGCAACTTGCCCGACGTAACATGTTGATTAATGTCCCAAGCAGAACGTAATAATATTCCGCAACCTGCAAGCGCCCAGTCAACAGCAACCTCGCCATTATTTGTGGAAATTGCATCATTAACACTAATAGATTCTTGCTTACCACGGATGTTCATTTGCCAGACGCCGACTGGATGATCTCGCTCTTTGATGGCGATGCATCGGTGTTTGCTGAGCTCTGAGAGACGTTTAGGTATTCCGTTTTTTGCGAGATAACTAGGTGCGGCTACTAGCCATCGCTCATTGTCAGCCAGTTTGCGGGCGATCAAGTGGGGCGCAATTTGGTCGCCAATACGCAAGTCTAAATCAAAGCCTTGTGCCACTGGGTCAATCACTTTGTCCAACACTTCGAACCTAACGTGAAGCTCCGGAAAGTTCGCGATAAGTTCACCAATGATGGGACCTACAATTTTGCGGCCAAATCCGAAGCTGCTGCAAACCCTGAAGCGGCCCTTAAGTGTATTGTCGCCAAGACCACTTTCTGCCACAAGCCTATCGAGTTTATCTAGCACTTCCGTGGCGAGCCCAAGTAATCGCTCGCCATCGTCAGTCAATGAAACACTGCGCGTTGTGCGATGGAAAAGTTTGAGATGCAGCATAGATTCTAATAAACGCACACGTTTGGAAATAAAAGCAGGTGACATGCCCAGTTCATCGGCGGCTGTGTTGAAGTTACCAAATCGGGCGACTGCGGTAAATACCAACAAGTCTTGTGGTGCAGGAAGATTGTTCACAGTTAGTGTTTAATGAGTTTACATTAGTGACTATTGTTTACTAACGATCATTAAATGTAAAGTAACATCATTGCAACAACAATTAATAAAAACTGGAGCTCAGTTTGAAAAAATCTCACTACTTAAAAATTGCTTGCCTGCCCGGAGATGGGATCGGTAAAGAAGTTTTGCCTGAAGGGCAACGTGTATTAAACGCCGTAGCAAAAGTGTTTGAATTTGAGATTGAATGGACTGAGTATCCTTGGTCGTGCGAGTACTACGCCAAACATGGGCAAATGATGCCCGATGACGGCCTAGAGCAACTTCGTCAGCATGATGCAATTTATCTAGGGGCTGTGGGTTTTCCTGGCGTCCCTGACCATATTTCACTGTGGGGATTGTTGCTGCCAATTAGGCGTGAATTTAATCAATATGTGAATCTCAGGCCAATTCGTTTGATGCCAGGTATGACGTCGCCACTTGTCCGCGCAGTTCCTGGTGATATTGACTTTTTGATTGTCCGAGAGAATACCGAAGGTGAATACTCTGATCAAGGTGAGGTCATATCGCCAGATACTGATGAAGAAACAGTCATACAGCATTCCGTATTTACACGTAAAGGCGTTGACAGAATTCTGCGCTACGGTTTCGAGACGGCCATGAAACGCCAGCGAAAACTGACGTGGGCCACCAAATCTAATGGTATTTTCATTGCGATGCCATACTGGGATCAGCGAGCTGAAAAAATGTCCGCTGAGTATCCTGATGTCACCACTGAGCAGTATCATATCGACATTCTGTCAGCGCATTTCGTTACAAAACCAGAGAAATTTGATGTGGTTGTTGCCTCCAATTTGATGGGGGATATCCTATCTGATCTTGGTGCAGCTTGCACCGGAACTATCGGCGTTGCACCTTCAGCCAATCTCAACCCAGAAGGCGAATACCCTTCTATGTTTGAACCTGTTCACGGCTCAGCACCTGATATTTATGGCCAGAATATTGCTAATCCAATTGGACAGATTTGGTCAGGTGCGATGATGCTTGAGCATCTCGGGCAAAATGAGGCATTCAAAGCTGTAATGGCTGCTATCGAAAAAGTCTTGGTCGGTGGTGTGCTCACGCCTGATATGGGAGGTAAGGCCTCTACCCAAGAAGTGGGTAAAGCAATCGCAAACCAAATTTTGCATCAAGGAAACAAATAAAATGCACAAGGTAACGATAATACTCATTATTCTGGGTGTTCAATTCTTGCTAGCGTCTTGCGCTAGATCACTTGATGAAACTGCAAATCCAGAGCTTGCGGTCGATAGCTCAGATTGGCCCCAACCGAAAGTGAAACGCTTACAACTTGAAATCCCGACCCATATATTGTTTGTCGGTAACAGCTATCTGTATTACGGAGACAGCGTGCATAATCATGTTCGCAGAATAGCTATCGCGGCGGGCATTCACGATAGCTCAGAAATGAGCTACAAGTCAGCCACTATTGGCGGCGCAGCGATCTTTGACCACAATATTGATCACTTACTGAACCCCGAAAACCTTCGCGTTGATAAGCCTTTTGAAGTTGTCATCTTACAAGGTGGTAGTGCTGCTCCACTGTCAGAGAAGAGGCGGGAGCGTTTTATGCAAACCACAAAAGACTTTGCTGCAAAAATTAAGCTAGCTGGTGGTGAGACTGTCCTATACATGACCCATTCTTACGTAGAACCACATGCTAGATATCGCCCTGGCATGATTAAGGATATTGCGTCTTTGTATGTTGCAGCGGGGAACAAAATTGATGCCTTAGTGATACCCGTTGGTCTTGCTTTCGAAGAAGCCTATCGGCTTAGACCCAATTTGCAACTCCACAAGTCTTTTGATGGTTCACACCCCGATCTTCTTGGAACCTATTTGGCATCTGCTACCGTATTTACGAGCATCTACGGCATTTCTCCTGTAGGCAACCGTTATAATTATTATGGGGCGATTGATCCCCAAACTATGTTATTCCTTCAGACCGTTGCGCTGGATACGGTAACGCAATTCTACGGACGAAAGTGACAATGATTTATCTGGCGGAAACAGTTCTCAACGAAGTTAAAAGACCGAAAAATCTGCCAAATTATGAACTTCAGTTCTCGGGACGATGAAAAACCAACGCTTTGAGTCACAAAGTTTAATATTTAGCTGCAAATTTTAATTCGATAACACACATGCAACTTCATGGTCTATATTGATTTGATGTATGCGAGTAAGAGCGAACTTACATCTCAAATTGGTTTGCCCTATGCTTATTTTGGATATGGAATAATATTTGTACAGGAAATAAGGGAAAAGATGATAGATAGTCATAATCAACAATCTAACAATCCAAACTTAGAAAGTGCAATGAAACAGTTTATCGCGCAGACTAAAGCCCAACAATTAGCGGTATTGAAAAATATGGTTTGTATGGGTGAAGCAGAAGAACTTTTGCAAGAAGCCTATTTAAAAATTTATTTGTTAGTGCATAAAAACCCTATTAAACAACAACCATTACAGCAATTAATGTCACTGCAACCTTTGCTCTATTCTATGGTCAAAAACCTAGCAATTAGCACTATTCGCCATCAAAAAGTAGTGAATTCACATCTGCAGGCTAGTCTCAGTAATATGCATGCAAATGAATCTTGGCAATCTCAAAACTCAGAATATGAGTTAATCAAGGAAGATCAAGAAACCTTATTACTGGAGGCTATTAATCAGCTGCCGCCTATTTGTCGCCAGGTGTTTGTGCAAAGAAAGATACATTCAAAAAGTCATAATGAGATTGCCGCGATGCTTGGCATTTCCAACAAAACAGTGGAGAATCACTTAACTAAGGGTCTAGTGTTATGTCGAAATTATGTGCGAAAGGCGCAACAAGCTCAGATCAGTAAACGAAGGATAAATTTGAATTGAATATTGAAGAGTGGTCCGGCTATGAGGTGTCAGAAGGTGTGCTTGAACAAGCCGCCAACTGGATAGCCGTGCTAGATTCACAAAACTTGGAAGATAAACAACAAATTGCCTTTTACGACTGGTTACAACTGCACCCATCACATCAACAAGCCTATTTAGAGCTATCAGAATTATGGGCTAAAAGTTCCTGTATTAACAGTATGGAACATTTAGTGGAGACATCCAAAGTGCTGTCGTTTCCCAGTCACCTTCCCAGATTCGAAGTCCAGCCCGACATACCTCAAAATCCAGCCAGTCCTGCTTGGGCCTATTCATTGGCTATTGGCCTCATTTTAGTGGGCCTAAGCCTACCTATTGTGCAACACATCATTTAATACCAATTATTAATCATACCAATCGTTAATTTTTCACCTACTTGTAGATTAAATGTAAAAAACAATAGGGGGTTTTAAACTCTCGTGCGTTAGTCATGAAAAGAATAACAATTCATTCATTGAGGCACACACATGACACATTGTTTTACGCAGAAAAAAAACTATCTATTTACCCCCACACTGCTTTCACTCACCATGGCATCTATTTTTTCATTGTCTACCTTTGCCCAAGAAGCAACAACCAAAGATGATGAAGAGAAAGATATCGAAAAAATTCAGGTGATCGGCTCCCATATAAAAGGGGGGCAAGTGGCTGAGGCCTTGGCGGTTACGGTCATAGGTTCAGAGATAATAGGTACCTTAGGCATCGATTCCATCGATGATTTATTACAACTTATTCCTGAAAATGGGCAAAACTTTTTTAATGAAGCTGAGAATATTGGTGGCGGCGTTAATGCCGCAAGGGGTGACATAGGCACTTACAATCTACGTAACTTAGGCACTGGCAACACCTTAGTCTTGTTAAATGGTCGAAGAATGGTCAACGCGGCGTCTTATCAGACTGAAGAAGTGGGTGGCAGTTTTGTGCCTGTCACCTCGGTGAATGTCAATACTATTCCTGTTGTCGGTTTAGAACGAGTAGAGGTGTTGCGTGACGGTGCATCAGCCATCTATGGAGCAGACGCTGTAGCAGGTGTTGTCAATCACGTTATAAAATCTAATTTTGTTGGTTTTACCTTATCGGGAAGATGGGCCGAATACAAAAATATACCCCGTGACCAACAAACCCTGACGCTAGAGTGGGGTAAAGATTTTAATGAAGGCAGAACCAATGTCAGCACCTTTTTTAACTATTATTCTCGTGACCGGGTCAATTCTCAAGATGATCCACGTTGGGCCGATGCCGATTTCCGTTCGCGCGTGCCCGAAGATTCACCCTGGTTTGGTTCAACTGCATTTCGTAATAATTCTGCCAATTCACTATTTGGTCAATTTGACTTAGTCAGCAGTGCATCAGGTGCAGGTGTAAGAGATATATTTACCGATGGTAGCGGTGAATTCGAAACGTACCCCATTGGTGATGATCGTTGCCAATACGATCTTAATGCCACTACTTGTGGGGGCATAGATGGGCAAGGTACTTATCGATTAAACCTTAATGCAGACCGTGATTTAAGTTCAGAACTGTCGCGTATGAACTTTTTTATGTTCGTTAACCATGAATTTAACAACGGCGTTGAAGCCTTCACTGAAATGTCTTATTACAAATCTGAAACCAACTTAAGACGTCATGCCAGTGCGTCTTTTTCTACATCAAAACTGCGAGTCGGGGCAGAAAATTATTACAACCCCTTTGGCCCTTGTGGCTCACCTAACCGACTAGCAGATGAGCTTATTCCCGATGTGCCATGCAGCGGCCTTGAATTAATCATTGATAATTATCGCTATGCTGAGCTACCGCGTATTATCGATAACGATGGTGATTCGTACCGTTTCTTACAAGGATTTAGAGGCGAAATAGGCGATTGGGAGTGGGAAACGGCCCTTGCCCATTCCAAGGCGACAAAAGATGACATTACCCGCAACCGGGTATCAAACAACCTGATGGTAGAGGCATTATTTGACCCAACAGCCGCAGCATACAACCCTTTTAGCGGCGGAGTGGATTCTAATATTGAACGTGCACTAATTGATGTAGTGCGTTTAAGCGAAACAGAATTAACCACCTTTGATGCAAAGTTTGCTCATCCCGAAATATTTACTTTACCTGCAGGCCCGGTAAGTTTTGTAGTGGGAGTTGAATATCGTGAAGAGTCATTTGTCGATGACAGAGATGACAGACTGGATGGCACCATCACCTTTACCGATTATGACGGGGACGTCTATCCCTATGTTTCCGATGTGGTGAATTCAAGTCCTACGCCTGATAATTCAGGTGAACGTGACGTAGCTTCATTATTTGTTGAACTTCAAGTGCCTATTATTGAAAACTTAAATGCTCAAGTGGCATTACGTTATGAAGATTTTTCTGACGTGGGTAATACCACTGTGGGCAAGGTAGCCTTTGGCTGGCGTCCAATAGACATGTTGTTGTTGCGTGGCTCTTGGTCAGAAGCGTTTAGAGCCCCTAACCTAGTAACGATCAATGAAAGTATTGTGGCACGTAACAATACTCGCAACGATTATGCCTGTATCTATGCCGCAGAAAACGGCGGTGACCCAGATCAGGATACGCTTGATTGTAGGAACTCCATACAACGTATTGCTCAGGGTAGCGGTCTTTTAAAACCTGAAGAGTCCACTAATACCTCTGTGGGTATAGTACTGACCCCCACAGATGATTTCACTGTGACCTTCGATTATTGGTCAATAGAAAAAGAAAATACTATTGGTTTGTTTGGAGAAGAAAATCATACCGTTTTGGATTTATTAGCACGGATTGAAAATGGTCTAAACAATTGTGATACAGCGCAGTTTAACCCTGCGGTCAGTCGTCAAGCCGCAGATGATGATCAAATAGCAATATACGAAGCGGCTGGCATTTGTGCCGGAGGTGACATCCAATTTATAGATGATCAATACGCTAATTTAGATGACCGTAATCTTGCAGGTTATGACATCGGTATTTATTACGATATAAAAACTGAAATAGGCAAATTTAAGTTTAGTTATAACGGTTCATTTATAGAAGAGTTTGAACAAGTGGCCGGTGGTGAAGCAGCGCTACTTGTTGCTGCACAAGAATCTGGTGTGTTACCAGCTAATATTCCCGTTGATGGTTTTGCTGACTTAATTGGTCAAGATGGCAATCAAGAAAAACGCCAATCTATGCGTGTATCATGGCGTAAAGGTGACCTTGCCGCTTCGATAAGTGGTAACAAGATAGGTAGTTTTTATCAAAGTTCATTAACACTGGACGATGGTACACGTTACGTCATACCTTCAATGACCACCTTTAACGCCACCTTTGACTATAGCTTTGATGTGAATGATATTAGCACTCGTTTACGTTTAGGCATTCGCAACCTAACCGATGAACGAGCGCCACTTGCTGACCGCTTCTTCGGATTTTTCTCTGATGCACATCGAGATTATGGCCGTAGTTATTATGTGGACTTTAAAACTAAGTTCTAATCCTTTCTTATCTGTACAAGGGCCAGATTTTCTTAGATGATCTGGCCCACCTCAACTAATAAATTAACTTAAACACAAGGCCGTAAAATGAGTAATAGCTTACCGGATATTACCGATCAACATCGTGCTCGATTCCAAGATATAGGTTTGATTATGGGACCAGGCATTTTTGTCTTGATGATGTTATTGGGTGGTTCTCAAACCACCATGGATCCTGCGGCATGGCGAGTGGCGGCCATTGGATTATGGATGGCCATTTGGTGGGCAACCGAAGCGGTGCCTGTGCCCGTTACCGCATTTTTACCCATAGTGACCTTTCCTTTTTTGGGGGTCAGTACTCTAGCCGAGGCAACGGCATCTTATGCCAATCCAATTATTTATTTATTCTTAGGGGCTTTCATTCTAGCCCTAGCAGTAGAAAGATGGAATTTGCACAAGCGTATAGCGTTAGGTATTTTATCTTTTACAGGCACTGACGGTAGTCGCTTGATTGGTGGCTTTATGTTAGTTGCCGCCTTGTTGTCTATGTGGATGACCAACACCTCTACTACCATGATGTTAATGCCCATTGCATTATCAGTCGCAAGAGTAATTGCCGACAACAACACTCATTTAAGCCAAGAACAAACCAAGTCATTTCAGGTCGCTATGTTGCTTGGGCTAGCATATGCAGCAACAATTGGCGGGCTGGCCACATTAGTCGGCACTCCACCTAACGCTCTTTTGGCCGCTTTTTTGAATGAAAATTATGATATCAAAATCACCTTTGCTAGCTGGATGTTGGTGGGCGTACCAGTGATGCTTGTGATGTTGCCATTGGCTTGGTTATCACTGACACGCTGGACGTTTAAAATAGATATTCCGGCAAATCCTGCAGTGAACAAACATTTAGCTCAACTCAAGGATGACTTAGGAAAAATGACTAGCGCTGAAAAGCGTGTGGCCGTTATTTTTGCACTTGTAGTTATATTTTGGATTATCAGAAGGCCGATATCCACATTGCTGAATATCGATTTTTTGACTGACACTGGGATAGTGATGTCAGCGGCTTTATTGTTGTTTTTATTACCCAGCGGCGATAAGAAACAACCTCAAATTATGATTTGGCATGATGTTAATCGTCTGCCTTGGGGTGTACTGATTTTGTTTGGTGGCGGTTTAAGTTTAGCCGCTGCAGTTTCTTCTTCTGGGCTCGCAGCTTGGTTAGGCAGTAGCCTTATGCCTCTGGGTGTATTTGGTGTATTTGCCTTGGTGATTGCCGCCACCGGTTTAGTGATATTTTTAACTGAACTGACAAGTAATGTAGCCACAGCAGCCACCTTTTTACCAGTAGTCGCTGCAGTCGCCCTTGAACTAGGTGTGTCGCCATTATTATTGTGTGTTCCAATTACTTTAGCAGCAAGCTGTGCCTTTATGTTGCCAGTTGCCACACCGCCCAATGCTATTGTATTTGCATCTGGATTGATTAATATCCCGCAGATGGTCCGTGCAGGTGCGGTATTAAACGTTATCGGTATGATATTACTTTCTGCCGTCTCAATTTGGTTAGCACCTTTGGTGTTTTTATGAGGTGGTTTATGTCTTACAAGTTAGCTTTAAAAGTTTCCAGTTTTGCATTTTTAGTGTTTTTTTCATGTCACAATATTCATGCAAAAGATAACGTCAATAATAGTGATGCCATTTTTAAGGCCATAGTCGCGCCCTCTGTCCAACCTACATCCAACCTAACACGGCTATTATTTGTGGGTAATAGTTTTAGTTTTTACAACAATGGCATACACAATCATCTTGGTAGTTTGATCCGCTCAACTGGAGAATGGAAAAGAAAACAAAATCGACTACGCTTGTCCACTTTGTCTGGTGGACATATAAAGGAGCACAGTGCCGATTTGGAATCTATATTAAGTGACCCTTCTCAAAACTGGCACGCCATTGTTTTGCAGGGGCATAGCAATGAACCTATTAGTGCCAAAAAAAATAAGGAGTTTGTTTTAGCCACGGCTAATGCGGTTCAACAAATAAAAGACAAGGGCATACAACCAATATTGTTTATGACTTGGGGTTATAAAGATCAGCCCGATATGGGTGCAGATCTTGCCAATGTGTATACTAAATTAGCTAATAAGTTAGAGGTGTTGGTGGTACCAGTAGGTGTTGCTTTTGCTAGTGCAGAAACAGAGTTCAGCAATATCGAACTGTTTGTGCCTGATGTGTTAGGTGTTAACAGCGAAAATCAACTTACCTACCGCAAAGACTGGAAACACCCCAGTGAAGCGGGCACCTATTTAGCTGCCTGTGTATTTTATGCAACCTTGTATCAACGCTCTCCCGAGGGCATCATTTTCACTGGTAAATTGCATAAAGATACAGCTTTGGCCTTACAAAAACTTAGTTGGAAAGTCACCCAACAGTTTTATAAAGAGATGAAATAATGCAATCAATTATCCCTAAAAACACACTGCTGAGCTTATTGTGTTGTTTGTTTAGTGCAAATCTTTATGCAAAGAACTGTGAGTTTGAAGCTGTGAGTTTTACCGCTAGTTTTGAAACCGGCAAGCTCAATAGCTGTGAACAGTTATCAGACAATCATTATTTATTAACCACCGATGCTGAAAATCGCCCGATTAACCCAAGCCCTTGGTATGCCTTTAAAGTTGAATTAAATGAAGCTACCAAAACTCAGCAAATAAAAATTAGCATTCAAGCAGAACAAGCTAAACCTAGATACCTGCCAAAGATGAGTACCGACAGCAAAACCTGGCAAGACCTACCCTTTTTGATCAAAGATAATCAGTTAACGTTTGAAATTACCCTTTCCAAAGCGATGTATATTGCAGGGCAAGAAATTATCAATAATGCACAATACTTAAGCTGGATGAACAAAATAGCTCAAGAAAGTAGTTTTACCCAGATCAATATAGGCAACTCTACTTTAGGTCTGCCCATTGATGGCCTAATTTCGCAAAACACCAATAATACTGAATGGTTATTAATTTTAGGTCGTCAACATCCACCAGAAGTGACAGGTGCACTAGCGCTGCTTGGTTTTGTTGATGAATTAGCAAAAAGCAGCCAACGTCAAAAAGCTTTTTTAGAGCGTTTTAATGTACTGATTGTCCCTAATCTGAATCCTGACGGTGTAGCTACTGGAAACTGGCGGCACAATAGTAAAGGTATTGACCTAAATCGTGACTGGGGGAAATTTACCCAA
>Ga0115005_10003466_pt1 | contig 12580 bp, 15 predicted proteins | sample ArcOceMetagenome_FD_87163 | JGI IMG/M metagenome (GOLD analysis project Ga0115005, IMG submission 87163) | Marine eukaryotic phytoplankton communities from Arctic Ocean - Arctic Ocean - Greenland ARC118M Metagenome | ecosystem: Environmental > Aquatic > Marine > Oceanic | place: Arctic Ocean... | reverse complement strand
GAGTGATGAGTGATGAGTGATGAGGTATGGTATTGATACGGATGTAACAGTTGGACTGAACTAGACACTACAGTTCCCCCCCCCCATCTAAAATTTTTGTACTCTGAGTTTGGGATTTTTTTGTGGCGAGGTTAATATGGTAAATTAGCCGTATTTTGAGAACATTGAACACCAAAATTGCACCGCACTCTCGCTCAAATTTTGAGTTTCACTTGATTTCCTCGCTTTTTACCCACAACTTCTTGTCCTTATAATTCAAAACAAGAACTGATCTCAATAGATTTCAATCATGGTATTCTGTGGAGTATTAGACTGTTTCGACAAAGTAGGAGACGACCCTTTCAAACATGTGGCAGATAGCTCATCTGAAAAGCTTTCGTATGTAGGAACTGCTGCGTACAACGCTCTTAGATTCAAGCATGCATGGCATCATCACAACCAGTGGAATGTAACTACAGGCAAGACGGTAGGCTCGTTGCAGCAAACACCGAAGGCAGATGTATTCAAATCGTCTGCTGATCCCTCACCCGCTCACGATGACTGGTTCCCAGAAGCTTTGAAAGAGATTATGAGCAAAACTACTACTTGGTGTGATTTGATGAGCCTCGGGCCACCGGATGGTATCTTCATGACCAAGATGAAAGAAGCTCTCTTGGTCATTTGTGAAAATGCCAAGTCAAATCCAGCAAAACCAATCATTGTCCGAATGATGTTTGGTAACATTGTAGGTATGCCTGTGAACTGTGATAAGATTATCAAGAAGCTTACGGAAGATTTGCCCACTGATGCCAATGTTGAACTTTGGGTCGGGGCTTGGAGGAAGGGAGCTTCGTGGAATCATGCCAAGATTATTGCTGTTGATGGAAGGTACCTTCATACTGGTGGCCACAATTTGTGGGATCCGCATTACCTCAAAAATAATCCTGTTCACGATCTTTCCATTGAAATGGAGGGTAGAGTTGCTCATGATGGCCACTTGGTACGTATGTATCAATTTGCTCTTTTTATGACAAGACTACACGTACACGTACTTAGTTCTCTTAGTCTTTCTCACTCAAATTTGATTCATTCCATCAACATTCGGATAGTTTGCGAACAACCAATGGAACTTCATTCAGAGGAAGCAATCAGGCATTGGTGGGCAGTGCGCTGAGAAGATCCCAGATAATGTTCCTCTCGTCTGGCAGAATCGCGTCATTGTGAGCGAATGGCCTACCAACAAGGCTGCAGAATTTCCTCCCGTATATACTAGTGAAATTGTTCCTAGATACGAAAAGCCAGCAAATTCTGTCCCCGTCATTTCAGTTGGACGCCTGGGGACGCTTACGCTCAACAATCGTCCGGCCGACGATGCCTTCATTGCTATGATTGATGCATCTAAGGAAATCATTCGCATGAGTTTGCAGGACTTGGGACCGGTATGCATTCCCTCAACAAAATTGGCATTGCCAGGACTTAAGTGGCCAAAGGTGACCCTTAATGCTCTTGCACGCGCCATCTGGGTTAGAGGTGTTGACGTTGAGATTGTCGTTTCAAATCCTGGTTCCATACCTGGTGGTTTAGGAATGACTGAAGCTTGCTATGGTAATGGATGGACCTGCGTTGATGTTGCATCTGAGATCATCAAGAGGATCAAAAAGCAGTTCCCTGGAGCTGATGATGCTGCACTGCGCAAAAAAGTGGAACAGAATTTACGTGTTTGCTTCATTCGCCATGCCAAGAAGAACACGTACGCCGATGGCAAGACCATTGGCAACCACAGCAAGTTTTTCATTATCGACGACATGGCAGCTTACGTTGGTTCTCAGAACTTGTACATGTGCGACCTTGCGGAGTGGGGTGTGATCGTCGATGATGCAAGTGAGACCCAAAAGATGATCAAAGACTTCTGGACACCTTTGTGGGATGCATCATTTACTGGGGAAGACTGTGATGTACAGGATGTTATGGATGGATTGGATATTGATAGGGATGGAGAAGAGGTGAATATTCTCACCGCTGCTGGTCGTCAACAGGCTGAAAGTGCTGCTGCACAGTCCTCGAACAGTGGATTGAATAAGAATACTGCTGATTTGTATGGTACAGAAGTAGCAGTAGCATAAGGGGAGGGGAAAGCAACAGCCCGAAGAAGCAGAGCTTGTCTCAACAAGGTCTTACTTTTTGCCCCTGAGTTGCAGGTGCTAGAAAGATATATCCTCAGAATTACTATTCCTTTTTATCCACCATACATACTCATACACGACGTACACTATGTGTTTTATTAAAAAATAAATTCAGAACTTAAAAAAGAACATAAAAGTACATACACGTAAATGTGTACATGTACGTCAGGAACATTCTTCAACAACCACCATTCTATGAATCGATCAGAGCAAAGTCTCCAAAGTGCCCTCTGTTGTTCAAAATCTTGCAGACACTGATTTGCACTGAGGTTGGACAACATCGAAAAGAATGTTTTTTTTTGTACGTGCGTGCACACGTAGACAACCAATAGAGGAGACACAAATTGATAGATGAAACGTTTTACATTTCGCAAATGACACCATGGGATTTTTAATAATTGTTGAAAGTCAGGTGAAACCTTCAAATATATTTCTCAAAAAACCAAGCCTGCCACAGCCCCCGTAGTCAATCCCAGAGTCCCCATCTTATCCTTTTTAACACACGTCTCATAACCACTTTTAAATGTCTCGTAACTCAAATGTTTCTTGGCCGCTAATCGACAATCATTCACAGTCTTGGTTACTTTTCGTTTCACCTTGAACAGCATCTCATCCCCATTCCCCGAAGGAGCGACTCGGTCCAATAATCCCGCCTGGTTCATTACCTCGGATAGAATGAAAGCGGCCCCCGTGTATTTGGCAGCTGTGACAGTCGTTCGAATGGATAGTTTGGTAGCAATGTAACCGCCCACGGCTCCGACGCCGAATTTTCCGTTTCCTGGCAATTCGTCGTATTTTTCATAGAGGGGTTGGGTGACTCTTAATGCTGTATATTTTATTGTGTCCATTGTTTCTTCGATTAGTTCTGGAGTTGCCATGACCATTGTATTATTGTCCTGTGTGATGGTCAAGCACAGCAAGAATGACATGAATAGTTGGTATATTAAGGATGAATTCCTCATTTTCAAGAATAACTGGTGTTTGGGAAACTTTGTGATGTAGCGTAGCGTGGGCAGGATACTGTTAATGGGTTGGATGATGATGTTAGAATGATGAATGATAGAAGCTATGTACTAATGTCTTTGCACTATCTATTGTCATGAGTCATCTCATCTTTCACTTCGTATCGTCGCCTCCGATTTTGTGATGTTTCCAGAGATCTGAGTCCCGAGAGTGACACACAAGACGTCAAACACGTACTTTGAACACGAATTATTTATATCTTGAACATGTTCTCTCATCCGTCCACTCAAAAAGAAAAACCTTCAATCTCCACTCTTATCATACGGTATAACAACAAATACCTATCTATTCACTCACTCCCTACAACAAGACAAACAACCACCATGAAGTCCTTCCTCCTCATCTGCATTTCCTTCCTTTTCTTCGCTGCCACAAGTGTGCAGGCTTTCACTGTAGGCACTAACGCCAGATCCACCGCTACTACACAAACTACCAACTCTTTCACCTTCAACCCTACCGTAGACACATCCACCACTGCTCTCTTCGGAAAGAAAGAAGCCAGGATGAAGGGAAACGACCGCAAAAACCGCAAAGAACGCGTGAAAAAAGTTAAAGATGATGTGATTGAAGTAGAAGCCGTCGTCATCGAATCCCTCCCCAACGCCATGTTTCGTTGCGCTATCAACGGTGCTGCCGATTCCCAACCGCCCATTCTTGCCACTATCTCGGGAAAGATTAGGAAGAATTGGGTTAAGATTTTGGTGGGAGATAAGGTTACCATTGAGCTGTCACCATATGATTTGACCAGAGGGAGAATTACGTTCCGTTCGCGTTAAAAGTAAAGAAGTTTGTATAAGTTTATGATCTACGGTACGAGTGAGCCAAAGCGGTATATGGAATAAATGGGGATTCCAAAAGTTACAAAGTTGAAGCAAACAGAAGTGATACAGTACGTGTACGATGATACTACACGTACAGAAACTATGTCTGCTGTATTTTGGAATTATTTCGACGATTTGTCATGGAGAGTTGTGTTTTATTTTGCTTGAGATACATCTGAACTGACGGGTAGTGTTGAAGGGAATTGTATATTGAATATATATAGCCAGGTATCGATCTTCAATCTAAACTCTCATTTATACGGTATAAAAAATATTATTGAAATTCTATTCGAAATTAAGAGGGAGGGAACACATAGATGTACAAGCAGGTCCCTTTGAGAGGTCAATCACTTTGCAAGATAGTGTTGAAGAAACACAACTTCTCTACCTCTTGTTTCTCAACAGTCATGAACTACTTTTATTTGTTACTTACGACTGTGGTTATCATCAGCACCGTCCCCAAAACTTTCATCTGTGCCATCATCATCATCATCATCGTCATCATCATTGACTATAATCCCATCTCGGAAACTATAATTTACCAAACGAATCTTGGCAAGATCAATTTGAAAGGGCCCATCAATCCCATCCATTAGCGTAAGTCCAAGGTGTTGCAATTGAATCGCTCCGTCTAGTGTCCGTTGTTGAGCTTTAACTCTCCCATGACTCGTCAAAATGAAGTCTTGAAATGGCAATACAACCGATATGAACCCATCATCATCATCATCACCATCGTCACTATGTCGTTCCATCAAATTCAGTCCACGAGAATCTTTCTGACCTTCCTTCAAACGCTTCAAAGCCTTCATATCCTCCACCTCCTTCTCGTTCACCGAGATCATACTCTGATACAAATCATCCGGAAAGAAAGTCTGTACCTTGAGATTAAGCGTGTACGATCTCCCATCAGTCCTACACTGCACTTCCAGGGCATTGTACTTGCTTCCTACAGGTATGCCCCCGAATGGAAATTCAGGACATCGAATTGCGCAGAAGCCGGATCTTTTGGCTCGGCTTTTGGGGGGTATCCGAGTATCAATGTTTCCCTGCCATCGAATGAAGGGTGTTTTTGTGTTTGTTGTGGATGATGATGAAGGGTCGTGTATCTCACTGACAGATTCTGTCTTGTGCTCTAGATCCTGATCCTGGTTTGGATCCTGATCCTGATTCTCTGCGCCCATGAGAGTAAAATTTGCCCTCGAATAGCCACCAAGAACTTCATCATCCGATATTCTCCATCCCTGCAATTTACTCCCAATATCCACAGCCCTCGCATCCGCAGCATCATCCGCACGTCTGAAATCAAACATGGTCAGTGGTTTCATGGGAAGAGTTGTTGGGGCTTGCGACGATGACGACGACGACGACGACGACGATGATGCACCGGAGGTACTAGTACTAGTATCATTGGAGTCGTTGGAGTGCTGGTTGAGGGACTGGTTCATTCCAAATTCAAACATTTCCTTGCGCATTCGGACCCAGCGTCGGACTGCTCCTCCGCCTTGTGGTGGGAACACTTTTTTCCAAATCATTCGTACTTTAGGATTACAGCATGTACTTATGAATTTCCATTCCACTCCTATTACTACGAGATGGTATGATATGAATTGAATCAATCGGCAATCGGTGATGCACATCAACTTGCACATCACAGTATGCACTCATTTTTTGTTTTTTGTGTCAAAGAAATGGAAACAAAAGAGAAAGGGTATAATAGAGAACTCTCCTTTTGTCTTTTCTTTCGTTGTGACGTTTTCAAGAAGCCGAATGATGTACAAAGGATGGAAGAAGAGATGACACGACAGCAGTTTCACACCACGAAGACACCCCGGAAGGAAGCGACGCAAGTTGAAATCGGTTCTTCCACTGTCATCTATCATCCCTCTGATCTGACCCTTTACCATCAGCACAAGCAAGTATCAGTTTACTTGTAGCTGTTGTCCATAGAAGTAGAAAGGAAGGTGCAGCATAGACTTTAATCACATCAGACAGAAGATGATGACGATATTGAAGGATTTTTCGTGTACGCTGATGGCAGCACTGGCACTGATGGGCATCTCCTCTATGTCTATGCATAGTAGTTCGATCGTTGATGCCTTTGTGGTTCCAAATTCAGCACACCGAACTTTTACTTCGACTTCGAGTTCGAGATTATTCGCATCAACAACCATTGATACATTGTCATCAATTCCTATTTATGATTCTGGCACTCGCTCTGATGAAGTCAAGGAGGGCAGCGCTCAAGATGTGAAAGTCGGGGTTTTACTTTTGAATCTTGGCGGTCCCGAAAAAACTGAGGATGTTGAAGGTACGTTACGTGTGTGTACATTTACTACATTTACGTGTCATGCCATTACTATGGTATTGCTGCAGTCACTGTACAAGTTATTGTGCATGCGCATATTCAAACAGTATTCAATGTTTATGGTGCCATTCTTCATCTCAACTAATGCAATGTTCTCATTCCATTCCATCATCACACGACCATGACCATGACAGGCTTCCTCTACAATCTATTCGCAGATCCAGATATCATCCGACTACCAACACCACTATCACCACTCCAAAAAATTATAGCACTCATTATATCCAAGCGTAGAGCACCCAAATCAATAGCAGCATACCAATCCATCGGTGGAGGATCACCTATCCTCCAATACTCCAATGAACAGGCTGAACTTATCAAACAATCTCTCTCCAACAGGTACGGGCTTGACGTCAATACTTATATTGGGATGAGATACTGGTACCCCTTCACCGAAGAGGCATTGCAAGAAATACAAAATGATGGCATCAATGCGCTCGTGATTGTACCTCTATACCCACAATTTAGTATATCCACCTCTGGATCCTCCCTCCGTGTCCTCCAAGAAGAATTCGCACGAAACTCCGATCAATGGGGCGGGAAAGCGTCCAAAAAGCCATTCACTCACACAGTCGTCCCATCCTGGTACGACCGACCGGGATACATCAAGTCCATGGCAAACATTATACAAAAGGAACTCGACTCCTTCACTCCCGACGACATAAATCAACAACTCGAAACAAATCCCGTTGGAAAACACATTCTCTTCTCCGCACACGGTGTGCCCCAATCCTACATTGAGGCGGGAGATCCCTACCAGTCTCAAATCAAAGAATGCGTACAGAAAATTTCTGAGCAGTTGCCTTCGTTAGAGGAGGGCGTCCAGGTTCATCTGAGTTACCAGAGTCGTGTGGGACCGATTGAATGGTTGAGACCTTATACGGATGATGTCTTGCCTCAACTTGGGAAAGATGGTGTGCAGAATTTGGTCGTTGTTCCGATTAGTTTTGTCAGTGAGCATATTGAGACTTTGGAAGAGATTGATATTGAATATAGGGAATTAGCTGAAGAAAGCGGTATTAGCAATTGGAGAAGAGCCCAGGCTTTGAATACAGATGAGACTTTTATTAATGATATGGCGGATATGGTTGTGGAAGCGCTAAGTCAGCCATCGCAGAGTGTTACGGAAGCTTGTGTCGCGAACAATGTTGGATTGGTGGATTTGGATGATTCAACAGAGTTATCTAGTGCTGGAGTTGGGGGAGTGGGATATAATGATGATTTGACTTCTAGAGGGGTGAGGATCAAGGCGGATGAACGTTTCTATGGGCGAATGGCAATTGTTGCTGTCGTAGTATCGGTAATGATAGAGGTTCTCAGCGGAAAGTCAGTTACGAATCTCTTCGGTTTTTGATACAGTACACGTAGCATTCCTTACATGAAATAAAATTACTATTGCATGTTTGAATATTGCAGAATTCTGCACCTCTGTCGTCATGCTCCTCATCACGATCAAAGGACCAAATTCCTCGATCCTCTTCACATTCCGTGGGCGCTACTGTATGGACCTATTCGTTTCGCTCTTTCTATACGCCATGGAGGTTTGGGGAATTTTAATGGCCACTATCACGCTCGGTATGATGTTTGGAATAAGGTTTGTGGGGGTGAGGCATCCCGAGGCGTTTCGGAAGACACTATGTGTTACAGAAAGTTTATGCTCTTGACGAAGAAAGACAATTGAAAGAAGAGCTATTCGCTAACATGAATTCTTTGACAACAAAACTCCCTTGAAGAACTTGCATCCTCCACAATCAGTTTGAATTTGAAAAATGTTCTACTTATGCCCATAGCAGTACCCATAGCCATAATTTTTCAATGTTGAAAGTACTATGATAACATGGAGTAATAGATTTGAAGAAGATGTGACTTGTTTTATTGATTACCAATCTCGTCAGTGGTGTAGGAAGTAAGTAAGATAGATAACTTCCAAGTAGTTCTCCCACATTGAATATATTTCTGTGCTACTGTTATTCGTATACTTGCATCAAACTTCTATTCATACTTTGCATCTTTCATACAATAGTAATCCTCTCGACAGTGATGACCTATCTAGGCGCACCAAAAGCTAAATTTGGAAATGAGTGGCATCATGTCAGTAAAATATTGGGGTTGTGTAGATTGATGATTGCAACTACATCATTATGACACACTTACCTTCGGGCATTCTTTCTACCGTATACTTATGGTTGGCGATGTACATGGCGGGCACTCCAGGAATCTTTCGAACTCTACCTCTCAATTCTTTATCACAAGTTGCAACAATAAAACACCTCCATTGCTTGGCCATTTGCATTATACAATCATCGGCGTAACAGCCTTTACAGTTACAAGGTATTCTTTCAAATCTTGGATCTTTGGCGAGCTGGAGTGCAATTCTGTATTTGTGTCCAAGCTTTTCAAGCTCTCCCATGACACAATCCGTGATGCAAGGAATGCATTTTGCTAGAAGGCAGTCCATCATGGACCGTATCATATCCATCTTATTACGAATGGAAAAGTTGATGAAATTCGTATCAACGAGTACATGATAAGGAGGCCCAAGCTGGGTATTGTATTGGAAGAAAAGGGCGGAGACGGCCTGCTCGACTTGCTTGGGTTTTGCCTTTTCTGCTTGTTCTTTCTTCTTTGCGTTTGCTTTCTCGGCAATTGATTTGACACGAGGGTCCTTTGTCGAAATAATCTTTTTCGTAACTGCAAACTTTCGCTGTTTCTTTGCCTTTCCCATTGTTGTTTAATTTGTACGTGTACGAGTATGCTGATTAAAAGGTTTGAAGGTGGTAGTTGTGTGTATTAATATTAGTGAAGAATGTAGATCGTAATAACAAATGGAAGCAATCAGTCAGTCGCCGTCAGTCGCTCGCTGGTTGTCTTGGACTGTCTTGGTTGCTTTTCAGTGGTTCTGGTGAGAGTTGGCAAAAAATAATCACCAACCGCTCTTTAACCGGTTTCGAAAGCAGTACAAAAAGATCAAACAATATAAAGTTTAGTCAACATCACCTTCCAGCTACCTTGCAGCTACACCAACCATTCGATCGCAATACGTAAATCTTCTATGTTGATCTATAATAGTTAGCCTTACACAGACCTTTAACGAACGATCTTGGGATTCATTGAAAGATCCAAAATCCTTGGAGGAAAGAACAAGGGTTTGAAAGTATTTTGGTGAAAGTATATAAGGAGATGATACCGCTACGAATTCATTGATGCAAGTTAACAAAATACTAATCATACAATGTACTACACAGGTAGTATTATAGCAGAAGATAATCAGATCAACAGCAACAGGGGTCGGATTTCGTTCATGAGATTTTTACAAATGGTGACTTCTCCTTTTGTGATCATTGCACTTCTTGAACAATAATTTATGAGCTTGATACGACAATGCTCCGTGTAAGCGTGTACTGTAGAAGAAGAATGATTATACTGAATATATATATATAAATCATACCACGAGTACACGTGTAGTAGCAAAAAGATCTCAGGTCAACCCGCTTACGCTTTCTATCATCTTTATTCTCCAATTCAGAGTTGAAAACATCACAAGCGTTTACTAACAATGCATCCGGATTTATTCTCAACAAGAAATGGATTACAGATGGTGCGCTATTCTCGCACGCAGCTGCCACCATGAATGGTTCTAGATCGCCTTCTCCACGCTCTGCATCCAAAGGGACACACTCCTCAATGGCTTGAAAGACTTTGTCAATTACAAACTTTGTGACTCCGCACTCGTAGAAAGTTTTGCCATGACTGTTCTTCACGAATAGGCGGCCAAGCTCCTCAGGATACTCCTGCATGTAAGCTTCTAGTGTTTTTGCACACTCGTTGAATGGGTCAATGGCAAGAACTTGGCTTCCACCATGTTGCATGCAGTATATGACCCCATCAATCAGATGCAACTGCACCACTGAACCATTTAGGAGGTCGTTCTCCAAAGTCATACCCTACAAGACTCCTATGTACAAGTGAAGCTTCTTGCGTTTCAGGATCGTACTTTATTGCACGACTAAAAGCTATTGGCGGACATAGATGCATTCATCGTTGCCTAATAGCTGCGCCATATTCATTGCCATTACCAGTTGTCAATTTTTTTTGAAAATATCCTCAACAAAAGAATAGCTGTTGTTCACCACATCTATTGTCAGCACTCGACCACAATTATAATCAGCAGCGTAGATGAATCCATCTCGCCCCAGCACACCACCTCCACATAAAAACTCTTTATTGATTGCCTCCCCCCAACAGTGCTGGTTGTTTGATCTGCGGGATTAAATCTAACAATGCGATTGGAACAATCAGGGATGCCATACAGCCACCCATTGGTGCCAAGACCGTGTCTTCATACTTCATCTCATGTTGACCTCCTAGATCCTTCCCGACACTGGCTGCTGATTCATCTTCAGGGTTAAATTTGAGAATACGACAGGCGTTGTATGGCATGAAATATATGCACTCATCCTGAGCAAGGGCGCCTGAACGCCACATCCCATCACCGGTTTCTGGTAGTTCGGTATCAGGGAGTGTTACAGTTTCATTGACGGTTTCAATTTTAAGAATCTTATCGGATTCCTTAGGGACACAATAAATTTTGCCGTTTTCAGCCAGTACCCCATGGTGCCACTTCCATCCACAAGCACCTAAGTCAGGTCCAATCTCCTTCCATGATTTATCAGCGGGATTGAACTTGACCACGCGACGGGCCTCGCGGGGAATGCAGTAAATGCAGTCATCTGCTCCCTGTACAGAATCCGAGAATTTGCATTCTCCTACGTCCAACTCGTTTCCGACGAGAGTAGTGACGGAAGGCAATTGCATGATGGATTCAATTTGTGTGCGCATATTACTCAACTCCATTGCCTCCATCCCCAGACTTAGTGATGAAACGCAAGGAATTGATTATAGCAGCAGCACTTGCTGCTCCGCACCAGGCCTGATTTATTTGTGCATCCATCCCACTCAATATGAGAAAAAAGTCTCTGGAGTAATACATAAATCTACGTGTATGTTAAAATCTATAATAGCTAGCTTGTACTCCAACGAGAGATTTCTTGACACCCAAGAATACGAGTTCAAATCCATGTTAAACCACCAATTGAGAGTGGACTCTTCTGAATTTTCGATTGCTGCTGTGCTAGTTGCTCTTCCTCTCTTTCAATTCGAAGCAATTGCTTCAAATCCTCTTGATAAATTATCTTACTCGCACCAGTAGGTGGCTCGTCCCGAGAGCGACGGCCAGTCCCAACACTTACAAAAAATATTCTTCTCGACCCAGTTCGTTTACTTACAAATACCTTTTCTACCCAAATGTCCCCATCGCCATCGCTAGATACTTTGAGATTTGATTTTTTGAGAATCTTACTTGGTTTGGCAAAGGGGTCTTTGTAGGAAAGGTTTGATAGCGCGGAGTATACAGAGGTGCATGAGTCGGCAAGTGATACACCAGAAGCCACAGAAGATGAATCAGATTGATGGTCGCTGCTTATGGAGCTGCAAGGACTTTGGAGGGTTGAACTGAGAGATCTTGAGGAAGGTGATGGCATTGTAGTTGAAGCGATGGATGTCGGGGTGTTGAGTAAGTGAGATACATATGAATTATGGTGTTTCTTTCTTTTCTCCGGCGTCGAGAATTTCCCATATTTATCATCGGCTCTATTGGATGATCCCATGATAACGGGAGAATCTGATTGGGTTCGACGATGCATGGGCCTTGGTTTCGTTACCTTTGCCTTTCCACTCTTACTATCTTCTCGGGGTGAAACTGAAATGGTGCAATAATCCGACTGAGACCTTTGATGCATGGGCCTTGGTTTCGTTACCTTTGTCCTTCCACTGTCTTTGTAGGAAAGGTTTGATAGCGCGGAGTATACAGAGGTGCATGAGTCGGCAAGTGATACACCAGAAGCCACAGAAGATGAATCAGATTGATGGTCGCTGCTTATAGAGCTGCAAGGACTTTGGAGGGTTGAACTGAGAGATCTTGAGGAAGGTGATGGCATTGTAGTTGAAGCGATGATGGATGTCGGGGTGTTGAGTAAGTGAGATACATATGAATTATGGTACTTCCTTCTTTTCTCCGGCGTCGAGAATCTCCCATATTTATCATCGGCTCTATTGGATGATCCCATGATAACGGGAGAATCTGATTGGGTTCGACGATGCATGGGCCTTGGTTTCGTTACCTTTGCCTTTCCACTCTTACTATCTTCTCG
>Ga0115005_10003465_pt1 | contig 12585 bp, 9 predicted proteins | sample ArcOceMetagenome_FD_87163 | JGI IMG/M metagenome (GOLD analysis project Ga0115005, IMG submission 87163) | Marine eukaryotic phytoplankton communities from Arctic Ocean - Arctic Ocean - Greenland ARC118M Metagenome | ecosystem: Environmental > Aquatic > Marine > Oceanic | place: Arctic Ocean... | reverse complement strand
TATTCCCACTCTATGGTTCCTGGTGGCTTAGATGTAATGTCGTATGTAATACGATTAATTCCGCTAACATTATTTATTATTTTGGTTGCGGTTTCTCCTAAAAATTCATGTGTAAATGGGTAATAATCAGCAGTCATACCATCAATTGATGTTACTGCCCTTAGTGCACATACATAATCATAAGTTCGAGCATCTCCCATAACACCAACTGTTTTCACAGGCAAAATAACTGCAAACGCTTGCCAAATCTTATCATAAAGATCATGTTTTTTTATTTGTTCAATATAAATAGCATCGGCTTTTCTTAAAATCTCTAATTTCTCAATTGTAATTTCACCAGGACATCTTATTGCTAACCCAGGACCAGGAAAAGGATGTCTTCCAATAAATTCATCTGGAATACCTAATTCTTTTCCTAATATTCTTACCTCATCTTTAAATAATTCTCTAAGAGGCTCTATAAGTTTCATATCCATTTTTTCTGGAAGTCCACCAACATTATGATGAGACTTGATAGTTACAGAAGGTCCTCCAGAAAAACTTACACTTTCAATGACATCAGGATATAAAGTTCCTTGAGCAAGATACTTAACGTTACCAAGTTTTAAAGCATGTTTTTGAAAAACGTCAATAAACAGTTTACCAATTATTTTACGCTTTTGTTCAGGATCCGATATGCCTTTTAAATTAGATAGAAAAAGTTCTTGTTCATTAAGAGCAATTAAATTTAATTTATAATGATTAGTATACAATGCAATAACTTCTTCACTTTCTTTGTCGCGCATTAAACCATTATCAACATATATACATGTTAATTGATCTCCAATTGCTTCGTTAATTAATATAGCCGTTACTGAACTATCTACACCTCCAGATAAAGCACAAATTACTTTATTGTTTCCAACGGTTTTTCTGATTTTTAAAATTGCATCTTCTCTATATGCCTTCATATTCCAATCTAAGGAAACCTTCGCTATTTTTAAAAAATTTTTAAGAAGAGTTTTACCATTTGGAGTATGAATAACTTCAGGATGAAATTGAACGGCATAAAAATTTTTATCAAGATTTCCTATAATTGAAAATGGAGCATTTTCAGATTTTGCAAAAACTTTAAAATTATTTGGAATTTCAGAAACATGATCACCATGTGACATCCATACTTGTTCAACGTTATTATCTTCAAACCACCCTTCTAAAAATTCTATTTTGGCATCAACTTTTTTTATAAATGATTTCCCAAACTCTGAAGTTCCTGATCCTGAAATCACTTTGCCACCAAGCATTTTCATCATTATTTGTTGTCCATAACATATTCCTAATATAGGAATTCCCATCTCAAAAATAATTTTAGGTGGTTTTGGAGAATTATCGTCAATAACACTAGCCGGACCTCCAGATAAAATGATAGCCTTTGGAGAAAATTTATTAGTTAAAATATCATTAATTTTTTGAAATGGATGAATTTCACAATAGACATTTAGTTCTCTTAATCGTCTTGCTATGAGCTGTGTTACTTGACTTCCAAAATCAATAATTAAAACCACGTCATTTTTCATTGTTTGTCTTTCATTTTTTAAAAATATTACCTTTGTCTTTGAAACATAGAAATAAAAAAACCATCTGTTTTATGAATTGAAGGATCTAATATAATATGATTTTTTTTTTCATTACTAAAAGGATATTTAGTTCCATCCATTAATGATATAGTATCTTCCCACATATGCTTTAAATTTATTTCAAAAAATTCTCTATTATTTTTTTTAAATATTTCTAATTGATCTACACCTTCTTCTGGTAAGTATGAGCATACCATGTATGCTAGTTTACCTCCGGGAGCAACCATCATTGCTCCTTTTTCTAAAAGTTTAGCTTGTGTTTCTATTAAATTGTATAAATTATCTTTTGTAAAATTAAACCGTGATTCAGGATTTCTAGACCATGTGCCTATACCTGAACATGGGGCATCAATTAAAACCAAATCAAATTTCTTTGCCATAGATTTCACTTGCCAAGATTTATTTAAAAGTTTTCTCTCTATATTATGAATACCAGCTCTTTTAAATCTAGCCCCAGCATTATCTAATCTTTTTTCATTTGTATCAATTGCTAGAACTCTTCCTTTATTTTTCATAATTTCAGCTAATACAAGAGACTTTCCTCCTGCTCCACTACATATATCAGCAACTGACATTCTAGGTTTAGCCCCTAATAACAAGCTTGCTATTTGAGAGGCTTCTCCTTGAATTTCTATATGTCCAGATTTATATAATTTATGCCCTTCTATTGGGTATCTTTTTAAAAATCGTATACCTATTGGAGAAAATTTAGTTAACTCAGTCTCTACTTTTATATCTTTAAGCATGACTTTAATTTCATTTCGAGATTTTTCTTTTAACCCATTAACTCTAATATCTAAATATGCTTCATTTCCTAAAGATAAAACAATATTTTTCCAATTATCTGGAAAACTCTTTTTTATACTTTCTAATAAAAAATTAGGTAATTCATAAAAGATATCATTAGGCATTTTATTATTATAAAAACTATCAAAACGCAATCTATCTAAAAATTCCAATTCATTTTCACTAATTTTTTTTATATCTTTATATTTTACAAGAAAAATATTTTTAATTTCTTTAATATTATTTTGATATTTTAAGTTTAAAAAATATAGCTCTAAAATAATTTCATTTTCTATAGTTTGATGAATATTAATGTTTTTAATATGCCATCTAATTTTTGATCTATGTCTTATAATATTCCAAAAACAACTTGAAATAAAATTTCGATCTTGTGAACCAATAAATTTTCTTGTACGAAAATAACTTTGAACTCTTGATGTGATTACATTGTCACCTTGATATGATAGTTTTAAGAGTTCTAATACTGAAAAAATACGTTCTTGAACTAACATTATGAAGGACGATAATTTGGAGCTTCTCTTGTAATAGTAACGTCATGTACATGACTTTCTCGAAGACCTGCATTTGTAATACGTTTAAATTTACAATTTTTTTGCATTTTCTTTATATTCTCATTACCAGTGTAACCCATTGCAGATTTTAAACCACCAACTAACTGATGTATCACATTTTCTGAAGGCCCTTTATATGGAACTTGGCCTTCAATACCTTCTGGAACTAGTTTTAAAGTTTCTATTTCAGCTTGAAAATATCGGTCAGCTGAACCTCTAGCCATCGCCCCTAACGAACCCATACCTCTATATGATTTATACGATCTTCCTTGAAATAAAAAAACTTCTCCTGGTGTCTCATCCGTTCCTGCTAATAATGATCCAACCATTACAGCACTAGCTCCTGCAGCTATAGCTTTAGCTATATCTCCTGAATATTTAATGCCTCCGTCAGCAATAATAGGTATTGAATTTTTTTGAGCTGCTTTGGCACAATCAAGTATAGCTGTAAGCTGAGGAACTCCTACTCCAGCAATCATTCTAGTAGTACAAATAGAACCCGGCCCAATGCCAACTTTAACACCATTTGCACCTGCGTCTATTAAAGCCTTTGTTGCATCACCTGTAGCAACGTTGCCTCCAATTATTCTAACAGAACTAGATAGTTTAGATAACTTTCTAACAGCATCCAAGACCATTTCACTGTGACCATGAGCAGTATCTACAACGAGAATGTCTACCCCTGCTTCAATTAATGCCTCAGCCCTAGCTAGTCCGTCTTTGCCCACACCAGTAGCAGCAGCAACACGCAATCTTCCTTGATTATCTTTAGAGGCTTGAGGATGATTTTGTGCTTTTTCCATATCTTTAACGGTAATTAACCCAACGCAAAAGTTTTCATCGTCAACCACTACTAATTTTTCTATACGATGAGTATGTAACAATTTTCTAGCTTCTTCCGCACTAACACTTTCCTTAACTGTTATTACATCCCTAGTCATAAGAGCGGATACTGTTTGATTATAATCATTTGCAAATCTAACATCTCTATTAGTAAGTATTCCAACTAATTTATTTTTATTGCCTTCAACAACTGGAATTCCACTTATTTTATATTTTTCCATCAATTTAAAGGCATCACCAAGAGTTTGAGTAGGATTGATTGTAACAGGGTTAACAACCATTCCAGCTTCAAATTTTTTAACTTTTTTAACTTCTGCAGCTTGATCTTTTATTGTAAAATTTTTATGTAAAACACCCATTCCACCAAGTTGAGCCATAGTAATTGCTAGTCTATGCTCTGTAACCGTGTCCATAGCTGCAGATAAAAGGGGTATATTAAGTTTAATATCACTGGTTATAAAGGTATTAACTTTAGCATCTGCAGGACCAAAAAAACTATGAGCAGGCTGAAGTAACACATCATCAAAGGTAAAAGCTTCTTCAATAATCATTTTTTCATTTTCCAACGCTAAATTTGTTAAGTCATAATTATTATTTGAAATAATAATATGAGCGTTGCTAATGAGATATATACTTTTGTCATTAGATTTGCAAAGTTAATTTTAAGTAATTTATAACTCTTTAAATCCCAAAGCAATAACGTAACCTTCTACTGATTCTTTTCTGCTTGCATCAGGTTTAATATGACTTACTTTTGCAAAATATTTTCTCATTAAAGATAAAGCTTCTATCTCTGCTCCACCTTTAAAACACTTTGCTAAAAAAACACCATTTTTTTGTAAATTTTCAATTGCAAAATCCAATGCCGATTCCAAAAGATATGTTGTTCTAATATGGTCAGTCTGCCTATGACCAGTTGTATTAGCTGCCATATCTGATATTACAATGTTTGGACGACACCCAAGAATTTGAATTAAGTTTTTTCCTACTGATTGATCTAAAATATCCCCAACAATCGAGATGCAACCCGGAATATCCTCAGTAGGCAAAAGATCTACACCAACGACTTTTTCTTTTCCATTCACAGAACAAACTTTTTGAGATGCTATTTGAAGCCATCCACCAGGAGCACAACCTAAATCTATTACAGCAAGGCCTGATTTAAGAAAATTATGTTTTTCATTTATTTGCAACAATTTAAATGCAGCTCTTGATTTATAACCTCTTTTTTGAGTTTCTAAAACATAAGGGTCATTCAATTGTCTTCCAATCCACCTAGTACTAGAAGGCTTTCTAGTATTATCTTTTTTTGGCTTTTTAGATATCCCCCGACTACTTCCAAATGAGCCTGGTTTATTAATATTACTCATCATCAGCATCATATAAAGTTTTAAAGAAACAACTATGAGCACCCGTATGACAAGCTACACCAGTTTGTTCAATTAAGGCTAACAATGTATCATTATCACAATCTAAACGGAGTTCATGTAGCTTTTGAAAATTCCCGCTACTTTCTCCTTTACGCCATAATTGAGCCCTTGATCGTGAATAATAAAAAATATTTTTACTTTTTATAGTTTTTTCTAGTGCATCTTTATTCATCCAAGCCATCATTAATATTTTTCCTGAATTCATGCATTGAGAAATAACTGGTATTAATCCATCTTTATTAAACTTAACGTCTGATAAAGAAAAACTAGCTGAATTTTTAATGAGGTATTTATTTAACAAAACATTACCTTTTAACTTTTTTAATTAAATTAGACATATCATTACTTATACCCATCATAGCCGGAACTATAACAAGAACAAGTAATGCTGTTACACCTAAACCAAAAACAATAGTTGCTGCCATTGGTATTAAAAATTGAGCTTGTAATGATTTTTCAAACATAAGTGCTGATAATCCACCAATTGTAGTAAGTGAAGTTAATAAAACAGGCCTAAATCTATCTACTACTCCAGTTATTATTGATTCATTTATAATACTTTCTTCATCTTTATTTTTATTATTATTTTTTAAATCTTCTAATCTTCTTTCAATAGTCGACACTAAAATAATTGAATTATTCACAACAATTCCTGCTAAAGCTAAAAGAGCAAACATAGATAATATTGACATTGTTAAGCCTAATAAATAATGACCTAGAACTGCACCTATAAATGAAAAAGGTATCATAATCATAATTGAAAATGGCCTAGACCAAGATTTAAAAACCCATGCTAAGATAAAATAAATTAACAACAAACCTATTACTGAACCAGTTCCCATATCAGAGAATGTTTCTTTTTGTTCTAAATCTTTACCATCAAATCTATAGATAACGTTATATTTTTTAGCAATTTCAGGTAGTCCGTTTTCCATTAAAAACTGCCTTGCCTGAGAAGTGTTCATCAGTAGAGGAAAAAGATCGCCAGAAACAGTTACTTCTCTGAAACCATTTTTTCTATTTATTGAAGCAAAGGGAAGTTTTTCATCTATTTTAATTATATCTTTTAATTTAAAACTAACTCCTGTAGGTGAAATAATTCTTAAATCTGTAATCATATCTGTAAGTTGTTCATTCTCAGATAATTTTAAACGTACTGTAACCTCTTCGTCACCTTTAGGAAATTTAGAAATGATAGTACCATTAATAGCTGACCTTACCTGTTCACCAATATCTAAAATTGATAACCCTAAAGATTGACCTTTATTTGTAATGCTTAAAATTCTTTCTTGAACACCATATTCTAAGTTGTCATCCAAAGAAGTTGCACCTGGTATTGTTCTAGCAATTTCTATTAATTCATTTGAAGCTAATTTAAGAGTATCTAAGTTTTTGCCTTGAAGCCTTACATCCAGATCTCTTCCTGGAGGGCCTCCACTAGGTGCTCTTATTGTTAATTTATCTAAGCCAGATACATTTTCAATGTTCTCTTTCCAAACTTTTATAAATTCTTTAGTTCTTACTTTTCTTTTATCTGCTGTTATTAACTCAACTACCATTGAACCTAAAATATCGTTACCTTTAGAATTAGGACCAGCTTCATTTGAAAAAGAAGTTCTGCTTCCAATAGTTGACATATTAAATTTTACTAACCCTGGTAAATTAGAAAATTGAGATGAAGTTTTGTTTAATCCTTTTTCAATATTCTCTAACATTTTAGTTGTTTGAGATTTTGTTGATCCAGAGTGCATTTTATAATTAACTATTACGATATCAGCTTCAGGTGTAGGGAAAAAACTAAACAAAACTCTTCCACCTGACATCATACCTACAGAAACTACAAACATTCCTATCGCAACCATAAAAGTTACGTATCGATAGTTAAAAGTTAAAGTAACAAAGTTCCTAAAAGAACCTTCTTGAAAAGCATTAAATTTTTGGTCAAACCATAATCTAAATTTACTTTCTTCTTTGTTCGATTTGTCAAAATGAGCTAAATGTGCTGGTAAAACTAAAAAACATTCAATCAAACTTGCAACTAACACAGCACAAACCACCCAAGGAATGGCTGCTATGATTTGACCAATAACACCTTTTACCATAAATAAAGGGATAAACGCAGCTACTGTCGTAAGCATAGCAGATATAACAGGCATAGACATTCTGGTTGCTGCAACAACTGGCGCTTGAGAGCTATTAAGTTTTCTTTTTGTTTTTAGATAAGAAGAATGTTCGCCAACAACTATTGCATCGTCAACAACAATTCCTAAGGCCATTATAAGCCCAAATAATGAAATCATGTTAATTGATTGACCTGAAACAAACATAACACCAAAAGTTGCGAGAAAAGCAATTGGAATACCAAGAGCCACCCAAATTGCTGTATTACGACTAAGAAATAGGAATAGTACAGCTAAAACTATACAGAGACCACTTAACCCGTTCTTAACTAATAAAGAAATTCTTTCTTCAATTAGATTTGCCGCTGTGTTATAGGTTTCAACTTTAATAGAACTTCCAATAATATTTTTTGAAGTAGAAATTACCTTTTGAACATTTTCTGAAACTTCAAGAGCGTCACTGGTTTTACTTCTTCTAACCCATAATTCTACAGCAGGATTACCATCAACAAATTTTAAAATACTACCTTTTTCAACACTTGATTTTATCTCTGCAACATCCTCAAGTATAATTCTTCCACCTGAACTAGAGTTCTTTAATTCTAATTTATTAAAAGTTTCAACTAATCTTTTTTCTCCAATAGTCCTAACTCTTAGCGATCCATCTGCAAAACTACCTCCAGACACATCCTGAGTTTCAAGTTTAATTAAATTTGCTATTTGATTGAAAGATAATTTTAACCTTGCTGCTTCAAATTGTGAAATTTCTATTAAGATTTCTTCTTTTGGAAGGCCTTGAATATCAACTTTATCAACTCCAGAGTTTAGAAGTACTTCTTTAAGTTTTTTCGATTTTTCTCTTAATTGAGATAAGGTAACGTTTCCAGATAATACAATTCTTGTTACTGTATCAAAAAATTCACCAACAATTATTTTAGGTTTGTTTGCTTTTTCAGGAAAATTTATCCTAGACACGGCCGTCTCTATATCTGTTCTTCCTTTTTGAATGTCATAACCATAATTAAACTCAATTTGAGTGCGCCCAACACCTTCAACAGATTTTGAAGTAACTTCTTTTACTCCTGAAATAGGTCTCAATTCAGGTTCCAACAACTGAACAATATTTTGATCAATCTCTTCAGCAGTTGCTCCTGGCCAATCTATGGTGACAGCTACTACTTCAACATCAAAATCTGGGAAAAATTGCTTATTTAGCCTTCCAATTGATAAAAGTCCAATTACAATCATTAAAATCATAATGATATTAGCAGAAGTTCTATGCTCAACAAAAAATTTTAAAAAACCTGACTCTTTAAATTGCATTTAAATTCTACCTTAAATTTATATTCTTTTATCTTTAATTAGTTTAGTACTGAAATCTTTTTGTTGTGAAGATTACCTGGTATTCTTGTAGAAATTATTAAATCTTCATCATTAAGGTTTCCTTCAACTAATACAAATCCAGAACCTTTATATTTAAGAGAAACTTTCTTTTCTTTAGCGACACTATTTTCAACTATATAAACTTTATCACCATACAAAGAAGTTTCAGGTAATTTAAATAGCCCTTTAAATTCTCCTAGGGGATAATTTATACGAACAAATGTGCCTAAAGGTATATAATCATTTTGATTAAGATTTTGCTTAATTTTGGCAAATAATTTTCCACCACCCTCTTCTTCGTTAGTTTTACCGTCAATTCTTTCAATAATTGCTGTATTTTTTTTTAGAGAATCTGTTCCACCTTCCCATGTTACTTGAATCGACTTTCCTATTAAAACTTTTGCATCTGAATAAACTTTAGCTGGAACTACAAATTCAACTTCTAAATTATCAATAGAAAAAATATCAGCTATTTTTTCATTACTAGAGATAAACTGTCCTTTATTAATTTTTATATTATATAATCTTCCATTAAATTTCGCCATTAAAATAGTATCAGACAGATCTTCTTTTGCTTTTTCTAGATTTATTTTAGATCTGATATAATCAGAATTATTTTTTGAAAAAAGTATTAATTCATTATCATATTTATTTTGAGATATAACTTTTTTTGTTAACATAGACTTATATCTTTTAACTTGTCTTTTACGAATATCTAACTGTTTACTTAATTCTTGTGTTTCAGCATTAAGTCTTTCAATTTCAAGTAGGTAACGTTTTTGGTTTAGCTTTGCCAAAACTTGACCATTCTTAACGAAAGAACCATTTAGGAAAGTATCTGATATATATTCAATTTTTCCAGAAACTCCAAAACGAAGATCACCTCTTCGTGAAGAAACAATTTTTCCAAATGCATCAGAAGTTGGAAAATGATCTGATTTTTTAGTTTTAACTGCATTGACGTAGAAAATTTTTTCTACCACTTTTAAAGGCTGTGCTTGTGGTTTAGTCGATACAAGATACTTATAAGATGCTATACTAAATAACAGCACTAAAATAAAAGCAATTAGTTTACGATTTAATAATTTAGAAATCATGCTTATTTTATCCAAAAATTTTATACTTACAACAATTTGTAAGATCTAACTATAATTATTATCATCTTCAATGAAAGTTATAGAGCTATGAAGTTATAAATAAGAATTGAAATATAAATTTACAATTGTTAATTAATATAAACCAAGTTTAATTAATTCCGTATTCAATTCATCAGTTAACATTTCTTCGTCATTATTATTATTTCTACTTAAATCATGAGGAACTTCTTCTGAACTATAATATCGCCAACCTTGGAAAGGTCTCATTGGTGTAGGGATAACATGTATTAATTCTTTGTCTAATTCAATTTCACATCCTTTACTGCCATCATCTCGAATTACTGAGCTAATATCTAAAATTTTTTGCCTAACCAGTACACGTCTTTTTATAATCCAATACATAGAGCCTGTCGAAATCAGATCATCTCTTTTTTTAGGAGCATTTCTAGTTAAATGTATAACTTTACTGTATTGATTGAAAATAATTTCTTGTCTAACTTTTAATCTTTCAATTGTATCTATTCCAACTGCAATTTTTTTCATATGGTAAATCAAAATAGAAACCCTTATTTACAAGATAATCCAAGCGGCTAAACCTAAAAATGTAAAAAATCCAATCACATCAGTAGCCGTTGTTAAGAAAACAGAACTAGAAATTGCAGGGTCAATATTATTTTTTTCTAATGTTAATGGTATTAATGTCCCTAAGATCCCAGCAAAAAATAAATTAGCTATCATTGCCAGCGCCATAACCAATGCTATTTGCTTATCACCAAACCAAAGATAAGCTATCAAAGCTGATAAAAAAGCAAATAAAACTCCATTCATCATACCGACCCATGTTTCTCTTAAAACGAATTTTTGTAAATTACTATAATCAAGTTGCCTTGTAGCTAATGCTCTTACAGCTACTGTAACAGTTTGAGTACCAGCATTTCCACCCATAGATGCGACTATTGGCATTAAAACGGCAAGAGCAACAAGCTTTTCAATTTCCTCTTGAAACAAGCCTATAACTGATGAAGCTAAAATAGCAGTAAACATATTAAGAATAAGCCAAGAAAATCTTCCTTTTGCTGTTTCAATAAATGATGCTCTCATAGAAAAATCGCTTACACCAGCAAGACCTAATAAATCTTCTTGTGCTTCTTCATTAATCACATCTACTATATCATCTACAACAATAACTCCTAATAAACGATTAAGCTGGTCTATAACTGGCATATTTACTAGACCATATTGTTGAAATAAAAGTGCGACTTCCTCCTGATCCGTTTCAATTGAAACGCTTCTTGGCTCCTTTTCCATTAAATCTTTGAGCCTGACAGGCCTTTTTGTAGACAATAATTTAGATAATGAAATTACACCGAGCAACCTATGAGCAGGATCAACAATATAAATTGAATAAAAGGTTTCCTCTACATCCAATGGCTTGGTTCTCATGTGATCTATTGTTTGACCAACAGTCCAATTGCTAGGAAAAGCAAGAAACTCTCTTTGCATTAACCGGCCTGCTGATTGTTCTGGAAAAGATAATGCTTCTTCTACAAGAATTCTATCAGAAGAAGGAAGTTGTTTAATAACAACTTCTCTATCTTTTTCTTCTAAATCTTGTAAAATATCAACAGCATCATCAGTGTCTAAATCATGAATCGCTCTTGCAAGAGCTATGGGACCAATATGGTCTATTACATTTTCTTGAATATCTTGATCAAGATAAACCAACACTTCTGGATCAAGAGATTTTCCTAATAAATCAAGAAAAGTATTAAGATTTTCATTAGATAACCTTTCCAACATATCAGCCTGATCTGCCGGATGTAACGGTTCAACTAATTTTTTTAAACCTGATTTTTTTTTATTATTAATAGCATGAATAATGGCCTGTTCAACTTCTGGAGTTAGACCATATAAACTTTTAAAACTAGATTGTTTTAAAGAAATTTCTTTAAAGCTTGGGGTTATTTTTTTAAGCTCTTTATCCATAAAAGTATGTCCAATAATTACTTAATTACTTGCTAAATAAAAAAATGTTCAAATCATATTTAATCACCTTAATTTTAAAAATAATATTAAATTATAAATTTTCTGAATCAATTTCTTTGAAAACTTCTCTAATGTCTCTTAAAGATTCCAAGCCTGCTGGAGCTCCACAATAAATTGTAATTTGAAGAACGACATCTCTAATTTGTTTTCTTGTCAACCCATTATTTAAAGCACCTCTAACATGTAATTTAAATTCATGAGATCTATTTAATGCAGCAATCATTCCAAGGTTAACAAGAGATCTGTCTCTATCCGATAAATTTTCTTTATTCCAAATTTCTCCCCAAGCATACTCAGTTACTAGTTTTTGCATATCAGCGCCCATTTCATCAGCAGAGGCTAATGCTTTATCTACATATGCATCTCCTAAAACTTTTCTTCTTTTAGCTATACCTTTTTTAAATATTTCACTTTCCATACTTCACTCCTTACAAAATTTGTTTAATTATTAAATTAACACCACACAAAAATAAAGCCCCATGACTTATATGATAAAACAACCTATCAGAAAGTTTGTTATTTAACCATTTTCCAAGAAAAATACCAAAAGGTAATACAGGAATTAAAATCAAGCTTAGAATAATACTTTTAGAACTAAAAACATTTAAATTAAAGAAAAAAGGTAACTTAGCTAAATTTATTATTAAGAAATAAAAACTCATTGTCCCAACAAATGCTTGCCTCTCCAGGCC
>Ga0115005_10003464_pt1 | contig 12594 bp, 10 predicted proteins | sample ArcOceMetagenome_FD_87163 | JGI IMG/M metagenome (GOLD analysis project Ga0115005, IMG submission 87163) | Marine eukaryotic phytoplankton communities from Arctic Ocean - Arctic Ocean - Greenland ARC118M Metagenome | ecosystem: Environmental > Aquatic > Marine > Oceanic | place: Arctic Ocean... | reverse complement strand
CTTGAGTCATGTGGGATTTTTTGCCTTCCATGAGCTTCTTGTATTCTTTCCTTTGAGTTCCGACCCATGTACCTAGCCTAAAAGAAAGATAGCAAAGATTGTCGTTATCAGAATGTCGAGCGCCAGCAAGCCGGATCGATTCAGTTATTCAGCACTTACGCTGGATTATCCTTGTATCGCTTAGGAACATTACAATTGCCATTGGCCTCCTTATATTCCACTAGCTGAGAAAGTGCAGGAGATACAGAATCTCCTGAAGTACTTGACACGAAACGAGCTGAGGATTTGTTTGTGCAGTATGATTGGATATCTACTAGACTTGCATGCTCAACCAAATCTCTTCTAGGAAAAAAGCGATGAATTTTTCGGAAACCGTCACACTGGCGTTGGTAACTGGCGACGCAAGAGATTGTACTTCTTGTAGCATTCCTCCAACTCATGTTCCAATTCCTTCGCAATGTATTGAATATGTTGTGGTCAGTTCGATCGCAAAGGCAAGTTTTGGACTGTGAGCCTGATATCCACGATTTCAAAGATTTCATCATCGTTATAGCCCCTCCAGATGAATTCCTACAGGAATTATTTTGAATTCCTACATAGGATTTTTTTCTTGAATTCCTAGCCTGAATTGCCTGAACCTTCAACCTATAATACAAGATTGAAAGAGGAATAGATTTTGAATTCCTACAAAAAGGAATTATTTTGTTCACAGTCACGCAGATTTGGATATTAAAAAAAGCTGATTGCTTGAACTCGGATTGAAACCTTTCTCCTGAAAAAACAAATGAATTCCAGGTAACTGTTGTAATACTTTCTTACTAATTTGAAATTAGTTCTATGCCAAACCAAACAAACGGGCTTGTTGACACGATCAGTCTCTCAACAGGAAGTGCTGTGATATTTACGTTTTCATGTGGATTGAGGATGTCATCTTTATATAAATTCTACTTCAGAAGAATCTTTATAAAAAGAAGTTTGCTAAAAATCTATCTTGACTTAGCAGAGACTCTTGAGTGCCATCTTGGCACCAATGATTCCCATGGTAATTCCCAAACCTGCGTTTGCCATGGCAAACTTCACTTCTCTTTTCAACCCTACAGTAGCTTTATCTCCCATCTTCTTCACAGCTCCTCTGAACATGAGAGCAGGGTAGAGGTAAATGAGAGCGTTTCCAAGAGTTGCGCCTCCAAATGACATGACAAAAGACAAATCCTTTACAACCAATGCCAATCCAGTGATACCAGCAAGACATGCAACAGTCACCTTGTTCAGCAATGCGTTAGTGCGTTTCTCCTCAGGAACGTTCGCAAGATCCAAGACACCATCACGACATCCAGCGAAAGCAAGCGGATAGCTAAAGACAAGAGAGATTGCCACTGCAATCCTACTGAATCCCATCAATGTATCCTTGTTACTGTAATTGTTCAAAATAAGTCCACTAGCGTTGGAACCAAAGGTAAGGAATCCAAAGCCTGTGATGGCAATGAAGAATAGAATACTAATAGCAAAACTGGATCCAACGAGAGTGTTGAAACGCTTGACAGTATTATTCTCGAGCTCGTTGAAGAACTTGGGTGCGTTGAAATGTGCCTATAATTCAAAATGAATCAGATTTTGTCAGGATCAGGAGGATCGCTTTCAAAACGATAGCAAAACCAATCAGGTACAGTATGGTAAATACCCATCATTACTCACCATGTAAGCAGTTGAACACATACAGATTAGGATGAATGCGTTTGGAGACAATGCCCCAGCAGCACCAATGTTTCCAAACGCAGGCTGCAAGGCAGCAGCAACATCAGGCAACAATGCTCCAGCAGGTGCATATGCTCCTCCAAAGAACCTAACTCCCATTGCGAAAGTAGTGTATACCATACCAACAATTCCCAAAAGAGAAAAGGGTGCAAGAGATGAAAGGTTTTTAAGCAAGCAAAGTGGCAGCAGGATTCCCGATGTGATCCCGACGAGAGTATTGGTTCTGCTCAAATACAATCCTGCACTCGCAAAGATGGCTCTGAAGGTATCAGCAAGGATCATGGAATATGCAAGAGTAGCTGATACAGTCATGAATGTACAACTAATAGAAGGAATGTTGCCCGACTTCTTACTGATTGAATTTTCCCATGCCTCACGATAACTGTTTGACTTTGTGTATGCACATACTCTTCCAATCAAAGAAAATCCATATCCCGAAAGCCCTCCAAATGCAGCGATGAGACATGCTGCAGGGATCATAGCAGAGGGAGCATTTCCAAATGCAGCGATTCCTAATTTGGTGCGATGCAAATTGAATGTATTCCCGTATGAGCCAAAAGTCAAAGCATTTTGTGTGCAACTTTATGAAAGAGAAAAAGAGAGGAAAGTAGAAACATACCTGCAGGCAAACTAAGGACTCCGGCGCCTAAAATAGACTTGACCAAATTGAACATTAGAGCAGGCATAGCACCATCACCTCCAGAAGTAGCTTCTTTACCCTCGTTGGGATCTTCCATGCTAGCAGCAGCCGATGACATGTGAAGTTTCGAGCTTGCCTTTGCAATTGGCATGTAAGATGATTGCATGGTCATCGAAGTGGCGGCGGGCCTAGTTACTGGGACCATGCTTCTAGCAGGTGCAAACGCAACAGTGGACCATGATGCCGATGAAAGAGCAACGAGTGCCAACAAGACTCTCATTCTATAGGATGCCATCGTAGATAGACGGAGGGTTGAGAAGTGAATTGTACATTGTACATTCGTACCGTTGTCCGTCAAAGGTCAAAAGGACAAAGGTCAAATTTCATGTGTCTTCGTAGATACCAAAACAGAGGTTGGGAGGGAAGTTGAAAAATCTGTCAACTTGGGAGTCGAGCGCGGTTTTCTAAGGCCTTTTCTTTTCCTAATCGATCGATCGCTCCAGGTCATCATCAGTCACCTCTTCTTTTCTTGTAGAACATACTTTTGTTCCATCATTCATTTCATTCATAAAGAACGAACGAACGATTGACTCATTATTCCGAAAGCAATCCCAGAACAGAATGTTCAGCAGGAAGAGCAGTAGTGCTCTTAGTCAATTTGGCAAGAGCAGTAAGAAAGATGACGATCTGGAAACCAAATTAGGCGACTCCAAGAGCGAACCAGGCATCAAGTCATTTCGCAAAAAGAACAAAGATAAGAACAAGGATAAGAACAAGGATAAGGACAAATCTTCGAATTCGGAAACGTTCAAGGAGAAAATGATGAAGAAACATATGGAGAAGTTCGCAGCCAAGATGAAGATGGAATCATTTGATGGTGCTGGTGCTGGCACTGGCATCGATAATGCGGCTCTTGAGCGTTTAGAAGCTGAAAACTCTGCCTTGTCTTCTCGGTGCAGAAAGCTCGAAGCGCAGAATATCATCGCGGCTGCTCAGATGGTGGATTTCATAGCCGTTATGATTGGATTCAGTACTGCTACATTGACTTATTACCTGTATTTCAAGCTTGTATGGTCCTTATTGGACTTTGACCATCTTGCAAAGTGGGTGGTCAAGCCTGTTGTTTTAGTTCTGCCATATATTCATAACAAACGGAATTATGGCATTACCTACAGACGCTTCCAGGTGTTTGCTGTTGCATTTGTGATGATTGCAAGGGTCAAATTGGTAAGATGGCGAGTGAATAAATTTGTCAAACCATCTGATTCTGAAGACAAACCCAAGGACTTGTCAACGTTGCGCGGTGGAGGAGCCACTACTTCGCACTTTGGCGATAATATCACTGAAGATGATATATGGGAAAGCAACTATGAGATCAATGCGAGGTTTTTATACTCTAGTATTCTGCGCCTACGTGGGTTATGGACAAAAACGGCACAGTATATGAGTTCACGAGCTGATTTTGTGCCAGTGAGTTACGTAAGAGAATTGTCAAAGCTACAAGATGAAGCACCCGCCACTTCTTGGGAAGATGTACATCAAATGCTTTCAAAGGCTGGAATTCTTGACCACTTTTCGCACATTGAAAAAATCCCCATTGCATCAGCATCGATTGGCCAAGTCCATGCCGCAACGCTGAAGAAAACCGACAAAAAGGTGGTCATCAAGTGTCAACATCCTCACGCCCTTACTTTGCTCTCTGACGATTTCATCTCCCTCAAAATTATTGCAAGGATTGTCGGTATTCTTGAACCCGAGTACAAATTTGTTGAAATTTTAATGAGAGAATGGAGTGAAGAGGCCAAAAAAGAATTAGATTTTCGTGCAGAGGTTGAAAATCTGGAATCGGCAATTCAGTCAATCAAAAGTATGAATGCTTCAACACCCATGCTGACCACTGATGGTGGCGACCCCATTCCTTTCTCTGTGGAAATTCCCAGTCCAATGAAATCATTATCATCGAAGCAAGTCATGGTGATGAGCTTTTGTGAAGGAAAACGCATCGACGATCTTGACCAGATTGAAAAGTGCAACGTACCCAGAGAGGCAGTCATGAATGCAGTCTCCCAGACATTTGCATACATGATGTACGCATCAGAGATCTTTAATGGGGACCCACATCCTGGTAATGTATTTTTGCGACCAGGTTTGATCAGTGGAGATAGAACCTCATCGAACGAGGATCAGGGATTTACAATCGTTATCCTCGATTGGGGGCTTGCAAAACGCCTTGCGAAATCAAAGCGCATTGGTTTTTGTCAACTGACTTATGCCGCATCAACACTTGACTTTGGTCTCATGATGGATGCATTCAACACGCTTGGTTTGAAATTGAAGCGCGAGCATGTAGCGGAGGACATGGAAGGGATTAGATTCTTGCTTCGGGATATGGCACCGAGGGAAACAGCGAGAAGACGTGTAAAAGCAAAGATGAAAACTGACATGAAGAGAGCAAAAGAGAAAAAGAAAGGAGAACGAGTTCCTGTCGAAAGTACAGCTTATCCTGGAGAATTTTTCTTCTTTGTAAGGACAAACGAACTCTTACATGGTCTAGGAAGTAGACTTGGTGTGGACATGAAATACCTCGACGTTCTCAAGCCTTTTGCAGAGAGAGGACTAAGAGATTGTGAAACTTACATGTCGGTTTCGGCTCATCCAGACCCTATTTCTCGAGATAAAATCCTAGATATACCCCTTCAGAAACAAATTGATGAAGTTCTTGACGACCTACAGAAAAGTAATGCCATTAATGGCGCTCAAGTATGCGTCATCAAAGATAATCAGGTCCTAGCCAACACCGTGTGTGGAAATTTGGGAGCTCTTAAGAAGAATGTACTAGTTAGGTCTGATTCCGTCTTCGTTGGTTTCTCTGTGACAAAGGCGACAGCCGCTACACTTGCAAATAAGATGGTTGAGGATGGACTCATGAATCTCGATGAGCCAATTTGCGAGCGCATCTGGAAAAAGTTTTGTCCGTCGATTAATCCACCGGCTGAGTTGCTCGAATGCATGACTGTAGATGATAACATAACCGAACGTTGGGGATGGAAGAGGTCGATCACTTTGAGGCACATACTCACGCACACCAGTGGGCTGTGGTCTGCCTTGCCTGCGAAGATTACTCTTAAGACATTTGCGAAGGTAGAAGCCTGCTGCGAAGGATTTGAATACAACGCGGGTGCTCCGGAGGATACTCTTCTACCTATCAGCAATCCAGGAAGCGAGTGCACCTATCAATATCTATCGTTTGGATGGTTGGTCGCAGGGTGCGTGATTGGCGCGTACGAGGCCCATCACGGAGAGCGCAAGACCTATAAAGATATCTACGATGAAGTCTTGGGACCGTTGCATTCATCGGAACTGAAAAGTGCAGGATTCAAACCCTTCGGCGAATGCGGGGACCACGATATGGCTCACGTTGAAACAGAAACAGATATCGCCCGTTTAATGCAGATGAGGAGGGAAGCTGAAGCCATGGGAGAAATGATGGAAAATATGACCGACGATGAAGATATTGAAGAATCACAGGAACTCAAGAACAGGAAAATTTTAATGGAGGGAATCAAGGGACGAGAATTTGTTCTTGATCCTCGACTTTTGAATTCAGGAGCCGCAGTAGATGCAAACGTGCCCGCGGCAGGCGGTCGCTTCTCAGCAAAGGGCATTGCACTGTTCTATCACGAACTCGCCAATGGAAAACTCCTGTCACCCGATACTCTCAGTGAGGTTACGAAAGTATCCGCAATTGAAGCTGGGCTGCAAGGGCTGCAAGGACAGACGTCAATTGCAAATAATAGTGGTGAAGGACAACGGACATCGCAGTTTGGACTAGGATATCAAATCATCTCCATTGAGGATGCCAAAAATAACCACGCTTTTGGTCATGCTGGAGTCGGAGGTTCGATTGGTTTTCATCAAGTTTCATCAAACACATCAGTTGGCATCATGTTCAACAAAGTTGGGGCAAACAAAGAGAGTGCAAAGAGCATTATTAACGTCATCTCTCGCCACTTGGATTGGTAAATTCCATGTAATACTTGAAGTACGAAAGATGAAATAACCTCATTATTTAGAACAACTTAGACTGCTTCGCCAATCAAACTCCACGTCCGCGCTTCAACGATCTTGACATTTACTAGAGTGCCTTTCAGCTCCTCAATGCTTCCATTGAAAAATACTTGTCTGTTTTGTCTTGTTCGTGCCATGACCTGATCGGTATTTTTCGGATTCCTGCCTTCAACGAGAACCTCCACCGTCTTTCCAAGATACTTTTCACTTTTCTCCAATCCATGTTCAGCCGCAAGTCTCTGGACCTTTTGAAGGCGCTCAGACTTTACATCTTCGGGTACCTGATTTTCCCACAATGCAGCCTCAGTATTTGGGCGAGGGGAGTATGCAAAAGTATTCAAGTTGTCGAACTTTACTTCACTCATCAAGTCAAGCGTCCGTTGGAATTGTTCATCTGTCTCTCCAGGGAAGCCTACAATCACATCTCCGCATATGGAAGCATCGGGCGACCGTTCTTTGATCTTGTTGATGATTTTCATGTAGCTATCAAAGGTATAACCTCTTCTCATATTCTTGAGAACTTCATCACCTCCACTCTGAAATGGCATGTGGAAGCACTCGCACACCTTATCAAGAGATGCAACAGCATCAATAACTCTATCTGAAAAATATCTTGGATGACTTGTTACATAGCGGATACGCTCAATGGTCCCCTCGGGCATGGCGTCATTGAGATAATGGAGCAAATCGGCAAACGTCCGTTTTGGACTCAAATCTCTTCCATAGGCATCGATATTCTGACCCAAGAGTGTTACCTCCTTATAACCGGCGTCTGCCAAATCAAGGCATTCCTTTAGGATGCTCTCCATCGGACGCGATTGTTCTACACCACGCACCCCAGGTACGACACAATATGTGCAATGCTCATTACACCCATTGATGACATTCACCCAGGCTTTGAGATCATGCCCGCGAACTGGGCGACTAAGATCCTCGCTCAATAATGTAGGATCCGTCGCTACGACTTGATGCCCTCTTGCGACGTCATCCAACAAATCACCAAGTCTTGAAACATACTGAGGTCCCATGACAAGATCTACCTCCGGTACTCTCTTCAATAATGCTTCGCCTTCTTGCTGTGCAACACAACCAGAAACAATAAGTGCAACACGTTCTCCACGTCTTTTTCTTGCTGCATAAGGTCCCAAAGCATCATATACCTTTTGCTCAGCATGATCGCGGATAGAGCATGTATTAAGAATGATAACATCAGCCTTGGAAGGTTTGGCAGCTAGCGTAAGCTTGAGATCATTTTGCAAAACGCCAGCTAAACGTTCGGAATCAGCTACATTCATTTGACATCCAGAAGTAGCAATATAATAAGTCTTTGCATATCCTTCACCTTTTTCATCTCCTGCCTCTCCAATCTTGGGAGCTACAGGCGTGGTCCCCAGCCCTTTAAGTTTTGATCTCTGCGTAATCACTTTGTTGACTCCACGTTGTTTGAACTGGAGCGTCATCTCTTGCTCCTCGACATTTTGGTCAGTTTTCGAGTTTTGTACATAGTCCAGCAACAAATCATCAATCCTGCACAAGTGAAACCTTTCTCCAACCCGATCAGTAAGTTTCAGGATATCACCACCTCTAGGCTTTGACCGAAACAGTTTTTCAATAACATTTTGAGAAATCAACTCACTCACAGCTTCATTGGTCAAAGATCCGTTGTCGATATGAGATGGGTGAAATGGATTATCAATCCATCCAATCTTTCCAGCTTCGTCTCTACTTTTCGTACAGGCACTCAAATCTTTTGCCAATTTCCCAAATGGATCAAGTTTATCATTTTCATCGAGTAACGATCCGTCTCCTTTGAGGTAGGTTTGCATTGCAATATCTCCCATATCTTCTGTTTGCAAGAGTACGTGCCTTACGTAAGCTCCTCTGACAAGTGTATCATATTGAGTGAGGAGGGCGTCTTCTGGTTTGACAGGAAACCATGCCTTTTTTTTGGTTTGTTTTGGGGTATCTGCAGGAGTGTCGATATGGATGGACTCTGACGTACTTTGAAGGATTGTCGAGGAGAGATGGTTGGCCGAGTTTGTTCTCAGGGAATATGAAAATGCGGACGAGCTATCGATATTGTGTGAGATCAGGAGGCCCGCTAAGGCAATCGTGCGCCAAGATGGTCTAGTCAGCATAGTAAAGATGGGCAGATGCTGTAGTAAGATAAGTACCAATGGACTGTACTGATTGATACACAAACAAGATGGATGTTGAGGTCCATCGATGATCGATGATTGAGTGGTTTTCTGTGGCAGGCAAGTTCAACGTTCAACAACTGATGGCAGAAGTATGTACTTTTCAATCTCCCTTTGGTGCCGACGCGGTTATTGAAGGAAATCGAGTCCCGTGAACGGCGTCAAGCCATGTTTTGTTGGGAGATTAACCGAGAACAGTCTTGAGACTTGAGATGCTTTCTCGTAAAATTCCGCACGAAGAAGAAAGAAGGAGACAGAACCGGACTTTGCGACTTTCTACTTTCCTTTCTTGCTTGCTTTGAAGAACTTCATACTGTTCCCAACATAAAACATAAACCTACTCCCAGGTATTCATTCATTCTTGTTCCAGCGTCAAAAGTAAATTCATCAACACGTACAGAAATACAATCATGACAAGCAGTGCAATCCAGGACGATCATGTCCAATATCAACAAAAGCTAGACGAAGAAAACATTGCTGCCCTTCAAGCCTCAGCTGAAGCCGTCTCAATCTCACGTGCAACCCTCGAAACAACTCTGGCACAATCTGATCAGTTACAGCACTGCGAAGATATCCACGAGCGGAATAAATACATTGTGGAGAAATCAGGTAGAATCGTGAGGGGCATGACTTGGTCAGGATGGATGATGAATGCCTTCTCCAAAAATTCTGAACCTCCCACCGACAAGAGTAGCCGCGCTGATAGGATGAAAGAATATGTAGATAGTACGACCGGCAATAGTGTCAGCTCAGTTCTGACCGAGAGTGAAATTAATGATTTACCACAAGAACTGCAGAATCCTGCACGTATGTTTCAGAATTATCAGTGCAATGTACTTTTATTGGAAAAATGTCAGAATCAACAGGAATATGATACTTGTCTTGAGATATGCAAGAAACTTCACTCATCTGCGAAACAGGCAATTGGCGATGCAGATGGGTCGAGTGCAAGTATAAAAGGGAATAGATTAAGTGGAATGTCAATGCAATCATTGAGAAGACTGGGAAAGAAAATCGACGAGGTGCACGATCAACAGTACGGGATTGTGCAACGGATAGGGAATAGATTTCAGACAGACATCCAAGCAAGCGAAGTAGGTAGAAATCCTAATTCGTTGGCAAATCCAAAGGCAAACAGGCTCTGGGCGAATACTGAAAATAGTGCTCTGCAACAACGAATTGACAAACAGGACGAGCATCTCAATGCACTTGCAGGCAGCATTCAGGAATTATTGCACAATGGAGCAGCTATTGGGGCAACGTTCGAGTCACAAAACCAGTTATTGGACAAACTTGGAACTGAGACAGATGATTTGACCGAGCATACCAAACTGGTCTCTAGAAGGGCGGATAGATTATCACATCGGTCGGTAAGTTTTTTTCTTGGATTGGTTGCCGTTGCCCTCATCTCTTTACAATTCTTGTTTTCATCGCTGACATTCTTTTCTTCATCTTTGAAATCTCATCACAGTTATGGCGCAAACCTAAAGATGATTTTAAATACAGAGTGGCAATTCAACATGTCAAGTCAAAGCGATTTTTAAGCGTTGAACCACATAATACGAACAAGATAGCACTTCATGAAACACTTCACCCGGATATGAGCGTCTTTGACATCCATGAGAGACGTGAGAGTCGATTGATTGGATTCAAGAATAAGTGCACTGGAACGTGGCTCGGTCAGTCAACTTTGGGGAGTATAATGTGCCATGCAAAGACATTTGGGCGAAACGAAGAGTGGGAGTTTGACGATGGTGCGATGACACGAACAAAAATGCTGTGCGCATCTGCAAATTGGGGGAATGGAGGTTGGCTTGAAGCCGACGACGAGAGAGAAGCATTCTCAATTGGTGGCCACACTGTAGACTCGAAGAAAAACGCTTCCGAATGGTCTGTCTCAGTCCTAGACAATAGTAGTAACAGTGAATAAGGATTTGTAAAATGAACGGATAGTTTGAAGTTGTAAATACAAGAATTATAGAACATAATTAAGCTCAATTTGATCCCTCAATAGCTGCAATACAGTCAGCAACAGATTTCTTTTGCTTGAATGCGTCGACCAGTCTCTCAAATTTATCATCGTTTGCTGTGATGATGTTGTATGCCGTAAGAGCTCCCCAACGAGTAAGATCTTGTTGTTTTTGAGCCCCTACGAATTCAGAGGTTCTTCTCATGAGTTGATCCAACTCCATCAAGTCGCTATCTCCTCCATTGGCTTGACCAAATGTCAGTACTTCTGCGACTGATCCAGACATGGCAACTACAGACATGGCAGCAATTTCGTCACCAGTCAACTCTCTTCCCCTAGCCTCTCCATCTGCCGAAGGATAAAACTCTACGCAGGGAACACCAAGGTCATTCGCTGAATATCCCCTGATAGGAAGCCCGCACAAATATCCGCAGAGGAAATGACCAGCTTCGTGGCGACAAACTCTGTCTTCTAGATCACTTTTTTCTTCCTTAGTTGACCGAAGGCTTGCAATAGCTCCAGCAATAATTCCAGGGGTGGTAGACCCAACTGCAAGGAAAAGAATGGGAATCAACGCAGCAATGTAACAGAATGTTGCGCCTACGTTGGGAGGTAAAAATGCCAGTGCCAAGACTCCCAATACGGAACATCCAAGAGTTACGCCAAGTGTGGCGTATTTGAAATCATCCAATGATACGTCATCCTCTCCACCTACTCCAAGTGTTTTTGCCGTGATCTTTCCTCCAGTTCTCGTCTCCAAAAAGTTGAGAGATACAGGATAGGTTCTCAAAGGAGCCGGAGAGTTTGTGTTGACAGAAGAGGTTTGCGCAGCTTTCCACAAACCAAGCTTTGACTCATTCACAAGTGAGTCAAGAGATGACATCTGTGTCTCATAATTTCCAGATTCAAATTCAATAGATGCTACTGATTTTTTTACTGTGTCCGCGGAAAGGACTGGCATCTCTTTTTTCTCTGCAACTGCAACTGGTAATGTAATAGTCTTGCCCATTGCCTTTTAAAAATAAAATTGAGAACGAAGAAATGGTGTCAGCTTTTTCATCTGAAAGCAAAGTGGAAAACAGACGCATAAATATTTGATCTTAACACATAACGCTCCTTCATGCCTTCATTTATCTTACCTTTTCCATCGATTGTGCCTCCTCTCTCATCTTCGCAGCAGCCGCACGAAGCTTGGCAACCTCATCTTCAGCAGCTGACATTTTGAGAACACTGGTATGTGTACTTCTGACGGAAATCTTGTTGGCCATAGGGCTCATAGTGAATCCTTCCGCGGAGGAAAGGAGAGCGAGTACGGTCAATGTGGTAGCCTTGGTCATTTTCAATTTATGGTTTTGGAGTAATCAATTGTAAATTGTTTCATATGCGATTTATGGTTTCAAAGCTGTGAGTTGTTTCGTTTTGATGATGGTGGTGTGGTCAAATAATGCATCAGAAAGTGTTAGGTGGCAAACAACGTCATACGACGACGGTATCGTAGACTACCAACCCGACAGGAAATCTTGCGAAACAATTCTATCCTGTTCTATCCTGTTCTTCAATCTTCTTGAAATAACAGCATACATACTCGTAGTCTACTCCTCGTACTATGGACTGTACTACCCGTACTACACTAAGAAGTCTAGCAAAGTACTAAGAAGCTACAATACATGCATTCTTTAATGACTTTTTACCTTCTTCGCCGTATTATGTGTAGGTAGGTGTTGACAGTCACCACAACATTTCGCATACATCTAATCTTTCAAATCGCGAATGCTGCATTCGTCGTAAAAGGGGGAAGGAAACGGGTTATTCTTGTTGCTATCATCAACATTCATATTGTTCCTGTATCAACATTACCATTAGCATTGCCATTAGCATTACCATTAGCATTGCCATTAGCATTGCCATTAGCATTGCCATTAGCATTGCCATTAGCATTGCCAATAGCATTACCATTAGCATTG
>Ga0115005_10003463_pt1 | contig 12594 bp, 13 predicted proteins | sample ArcOceMetagenome_FD_87163 | JGI IMG/M metagenome (GOLD analysis project Ga0115005, IMG submission 87163) | Marine eukaryotic phytoplankton communities from Arctic Ocean - Arctic Ocean - Greenland ARC118M Metagenome | ecosystem: Environmental > Aquatic > Marine > Oceanic | place: Arctic Ocean... | reverse complement strand
TTGCTTTCCGTTGTGACTGCTGCGAAGCCTAAAATTGCGAGTTACGCATTTACCACTTTGACGCCTAACTTGGGGATTGTAAAATATCGAGATCATCGTTCATTTATCATTGCTGATATTCCTGGGATTATCGAAAAAGCGCATGAAGGGAAAGGAATCGGTCATCGGTTTTTAAGACATATTGAGCGGAATGCGATTTTACTTTTTATGATTCCTGCGGATACGGATAGTATCAAAAAGGAGTATGAAATTTTGCTGAATGAGTTAAAAATGTTTAATCCTGAATTATTGGATAAACCTCGAATTTTGGCGATTACGAAAAGTGATTTGATTGATGAGGAGTTGAAAGAAATGTTGCAACCTGAATTGCCTGAAGGAATTGATACTGTTTTTATTTCTTCGGTAGCGCAAATTGGTTTGGATGAATTGAAGGATAAATTGTGGGCGGAGATGAATAAGGAAGAGGGGAAATAAAATTTTCAAAGATATAGATTAGGGGAGTTAGTTCGTAGGGACTAACTCCCCTTTTTTATTTCCAGCAAAAAATAAAAGTTAATTATAAACTACTTACCTTAAAGAGTCGTTTATAATATAGAACTAAAACGTAAAAAAATGACTCGATTAATTTTTACTCTTCTGATTGGTATCGTTGCGATGACTTCTTGTAGAAAAGAACCGGTGGATCGTCCTCAAGTCTGTCTCAAAATTCAGCACCACCAAGCCTTGATACCAAATACCAAAGTTTATTTTAAATATAATGATTCCGTTTTCCCTGGTTATGACTTAGATCAATTGGATATTTTCGATGCTAATTTTCAAGTGGATGAAACTGGGGAAGGTTGTTTTGAAGATTTGCCGTTGGGTGCACATTGGTTGGTGGCGCATGGTCGAGATGAAGAATGGGGTGATGATGGGCAACCGATTAGAGGGAGTATTCGGATAAATTTGACGGAGACGAGTTTTCAGTTGGATACGATTATTTATGTGCAGGAGTATTGATTTTCAAAAATGCTTTTTTCGTTAAATATTTCATAGTTATGCTAAAGCTCTAAACACATCATCATACTCTTCAAAATCTTTGTCAATCATTTTTATCAATTCCTTTTCATTCAATTCATCGTTATTTTTTTCTTTGATAATTTCTTCAACTACTGACTTCAACAAATGAGGTTGCTCTTTCAATATTTCAATTAATACTGATTTTAAAAGCGACCTATCTACATTCTGAATATTCATATTTATAAATTTAATGAGTACACAAATTAACTATTTTAGCTAACAAGTTCAAAGGTGGATTTAGTTCCTATTTTCTTTTTTCCAAAAATAATGTTTCTTACTTTTAGAAAATTCTTATTTGAAAATATAACTATGAAAAAAATAATCACATTCCTCTTCCTTTCTTTTTTATTTCAAGGTTTAATTTTTTGTCAAACTCAAGAAGAACTAGATTTAGAAATGGAAGAAGAATTAAACGAAATCAGAATTAAAGTAGCCCCCGAAGAAGAAAAAATCTTCAAAGTCGTAGAAGATATGCCTCGTTTTCCAGGATGTGAAGGTAAAGGAAAATCAAAAAAAGAACTAAAAGAATGTTCCGAAGCAGAAATGCAAAAATTCATTTACAGTAAGATTAAATACCCAGCTAGGGCTAAAGAAAATAATACTCAAGGAAAAGTAATTATTAAATTTATGGTCGACAATTATACTGGAACAGTTAGGAACATAGAAATCCTAAAAGATATTGGTGATGGATGTGGAGAAGAAGCTAAAAGAGTCATTTTGTTAATGAATGAAATGGGACAAAAATGGATTCCTGGAAGATCAAGAGGTCCTAATGTAAAAGCATACTTTACCCTCCCCGTTTCGTTTAAATTAAATGACGCAACAAGTAATAATTAAACGCATGAAAAATATAATCACCTTTTTATTCCTTTCCATTTTATTTCAAAGTTTTAGTTTCTGTCAAACAACAAAAGAGTTAGAATCCACAAAAGATTCTCTAAAATTAGAAGAACCCGAGGAAGAAAAGATTTTCAAAGTCGTAGAGAATATTCGTCGCTTTCCTGGCTGTGAGGGTCAAGGCCTAAGTCAAGAAGAAATACAAGAGTGTTCTAAAAATGAAATGCTCAAATTCATTTATAGCAATATTAAGTATCCTAAAAAAGCTCGTGAGAATGGAACAGTAGGACGAGTTGATGTTCAGTTTCAGTTACTTCAAGATGGAAGCGTTGGACATATAAAGATGCTAAGAGATATTGGAGATGGTTGTGGAGAAGAAGCTGCAAGAGTAATTGAATTAATGAACCATATGGAACAAAAATGGACACCTAGTAAATCGAGAGGAAAGACCGTAAAATTAAAATTTAAAATACAATTTCTGTTCCTTTTGCTATCTGAAGATGATAAATACACCAAAGGTGATAAACTTGACAATTCATATGCATTGGAATATCCTATCGTAGTTAGTGTTTCTCCTCTAAAACCTGAAGAAGAAAAAATTTTCAAAGTCGTAGAAAATATGCCTCGTTTTCCAGGCTGCGAAGGAAAACGTTTTTCAAAACAAGAACTAAAAAATTGTTCCGATGCAGAAATGCTAAAATTCGTTTACAGCAATTTGAAATATCCTAAAAAAGCAATAGAAGAAAAAACGGAAGGCAGAGTAATCATGAAATTTGTAGTTAAAAAAGATGGTTCTGTTGGTAATGTAAAAATAATAAGAGACATCGGAAATGGATGTGGAGAGGAAGCAAAAGAGTAGTTTTATTAATGAATGATATGCCACAAAGATGGATTCAAGTAATGCGAAGACCTGTAAATGTAGCATTCACTCTACCAGTTTCATTTCGCTTGCCAAGTCCATCTCCAAAAACAAAAATAGAAGAACCTGAAGAAGAAAAGATTTTCAAAGTAGTAGAAGATTTACCTCGATTCCCTGGATGCGAAGGACGAGGAAAATCAAAAAAAGAACTAAAAGAATGTTCTGAACATAAGATGCAAGAATTTATTTCTAGTCATTTAAAATATCCAGCTAAGGCTAGAGAAAATATGACTCAAGGAATTATTATGATTGAGTTTGTTGTAAGAAGAGGAAAAGTTGAAGATATTAAAATCCTAAATGATATTGGCAATGGTTGCGGTCAAGAAGCACGTCGAGTCATAGAGCTAATGAATGAACTGCGAATAAGATGGTCAAACAAATCAAGAGGCTATGCTTCTGATACAAAATTTACGATTCCCATTTCATTTCAATTAAACAAAAAATAGAGCATGAAAAAAATAATCGCATTTCTCTTCCTTTCTATTTTATTTCAAAATTTTACGTTTTGTCAAAAAACGGAAGAGTTGGAATCAACTACAGATTCTCTAAAATTGGAAAAACCAACAGAAGAAAAAATTTTCAAGGTAGTTGAAAATGTATATCGTTTCCCTGGATGTGAAGGACAAGGTTTATCAAAAGAAGAATTAAAAAAATGTTCTGACCAAGAAATGATGAAGTTCATTTACTCTTGGATTAAATATCCCGCAAAAGCCCGTGAGAATGGAACAGAGGGAAATGTTGAAGTACAATTTACTGTATTGTGTGATGGAAGTGTTAGAGATATTAAGATTCTAAAAGATATTGGAAATGGCTGTGGGGAAGAAGTTGCAAGAATAATTGAATTAATGAATCACATGGGACAAAAATGGACAGGTTGTAAATCAAGAGGAAAACCTTATAAATTAAAAATTAAAATCGCAGTTCAATTCGAATTAAAATCTGAAGATGAACCTTCAAAATTTTCCGAAGATTATAAACTTGACGAATCTTATGCATTAGAATACCCTATCGAAGTAATTGCTTATCCTCCAAAAACAGAAGAACCTGAAGAAGAAAAAAATTTCAAAGTCATCAATGATTTACCTCGATTCCCTGGATGCGAAGGACGAGGAAAATCAAAAAAAGAACTAAAAGAATGTTCTGATAATGAGATGCTAAAATTCATTTATAGTAATCTTAAATACCCAGGAAAAGCAAGAGCAGAAAAAACCGAAGGCAGAGTAATTGCACAGTTTACAGTATTTAGAGATGGCTCAGTTGGAAATGTAAAAATTCTAAGAGACATAGGAAATGGATGTGGAGAAGAAGCAAAAAGAGTAATTTTGTTGATGAATGATATGCCTCAAAAATGGATTCCTGGTCGATCAAGAGGAAAACCTTTCACTCCAGTTGACTTCACTTTACCCGTTTCTTTTAAACTTCAAGGGTGATATTAAAAAAAATAAAACTCCTATCTTCGTCCTTCAATCAATCAAATTCAAAAATGACAAATCAAAAAATAGAATCCCTCCTTTCCGAGCTTTTTGAAGAATGGGCAGGCATACCTCCAACCTTAATTTTACCACTTGCACCATCTGCTTCAACACGCATTTATTATCGCTTGTCGAATGGCGATAAAGTTGCCGTCGGCGCATTCAATGCAGACCGAAAAGAGAACGCCGCTTTCCTTTCTTTTTCCAAACATTTTAAAAATAAAGAATTACCCGTTCCAGAAATTTATGTCGAGCGATTGGAGGAAAATGTTTATTTGCAAGAAGATTTGGGAGCGACAACTTTGTATAGTTACTTGTTGCAAAAAGGAGATTTGTTTCCCGATTATTTGATTCAAATTTATAAAAAAGTGGTCGAGCAATTGGCGCATTTGCAAATTGAAGGTGGCGCAGAAATAGACTATTCTGTTTGCTATCCACGCGAGCGTTTTGACAAACAAAGTATGCTTTGGGATTTCAATACGTTTAAATATTATTTTTTAAAATTGGCAAAGATTCCATTCGACGAACAAGCTTTGGAAGCAGACATGCATCGCTTTGCAGATTACCTTTTGCAAACCGATTGTGAAAATTTCATGTTTCGAGATTTCCAAACTCGGAATATTATGATAAAAAATGGGAATCCATATTTCATTGATTATCAAGGTGGTAGAAAGGGTGCATTGCAATATGACTTGGCTTCCCTACTCTACCAATCTAAGGCAAATATCCCGCAAGACATTCGAGATGAATTATTAAATCACTATCTCGATGTTGCGGAAAAACTCACTACCATCGATCGAGAGCAATTCAAACAATACTTTTACGGATACGTTTTGATGCGAAATATTCAGACTTTTGGGACGTATGGTTTTCGAGGTTTGTATGAGCGAAAAGAGTATTTTATCAAAAGTATTCCCTTCGCGATTCGGAATGTAAAATGGGTTTTAGAAAATGCGAAACCACCGATCGAAATCCCCGAATTAGAAAAAGCATTGACCGCTGTCGTAAACACTAAAGCCTTCGAACCTTTTGATAAAATTAAAGGTTCGTCGAGTTTGCTCACGGTCGGTATTAAAAGTTTTTCTTATAAAAAAGGTATCCCAACCGACGACTCCGGACATGGAGAAGGTTTTGTTTTTGATTGCCGATTTATCCATAATCCAGGTCGCTATGAACCTTATAAAAAACTCACGGGTCGAGATGAACCGGTGATTAATTTTTTACAACATCATAGTAATATCGGAGAATTTTTAAATGAAACTTATCGCATCGTGGACAAGGCGGTGGAGAATTATATTGAACGTAGTTTTACTAATTTGAATATCAACTTTGGTTGTACAGGTGGACAACATCGATCAGTTTATTCGGCGGATACGATGGCTAAACATTTGGAGGAGAAGTATGGAGTAAAGGTGATTTTGAAGCATGTGGAGCAGGAAAGGAAGAATTGGAAAAATTAATTTTGACTTTTTTTTTTGACGCTGATTTTTTATGTTTTATTTTCCTTCGGAAAATTTCATGTAGAAAGAGAAACATAAAAATGTCTTAATAAATCATAAAAAGTCAGCGTCAAAAAATTAACTAATTATCTCACGCATCAAATCATTAAAATCCCCCGCCTCCTTAAACTGATGATCTCGATACGTCGTCGCGGAAAATTTCAAATTCACAATCTTATCATTTTTCAAAAGCATCTCAATCGTGATATTCCCAAATGCTTGACCTGCTTTTTGACCCGCCACTTTTAACTTCAACGAAGGTTTTAAATAATGTCGATGAATCGTTTCTACAAAATCATTTTTAGGATAAATTTGTGTGTCTGACACATAAGTTCGATAAGGTAATTCCTTCACTTTTTCTTTTAAATAATCAAACAAAAAAGTGATCTCCTCTATCCGATATTGCATCCTTGAAAAATGAATCACAAATCCTTTCTTCGAAGTAGAATTCAAAAAATCAATCGAACGATCAATATTTTCTGGAGAAGTGAGGTAGGTGAAATATTCGTTTTTGAGCCAATCAATGAGGCGACGAGCTGCAAGTGAATTTTTCCAATGCTCGTAATCTGCGAGCTGTTCCTCCGAACGTTCGATGACTTCGTGAATCGTAGGATTAATGGAAGAACTTTCCTCCGCAGCTGAAAATACGTTTTTTATTTTTTTCCAAAAATCAGACATTCCTTATTTTATTTTTTAATAATTCATGTTACGCAAAGAGTTCTAAAAGGATATTTCTATTACGAAGTAATCGCAATATGACTTTTTTTTTAACCACAGAGAGAACAGAGATCTTATGTTACGTCTCTGTTTTCTCTGTGTTTATTTCTTTACATAACATTGATAAAATAAAAAACGAGCGAAAAGGTTTAGGAATAGTAATTTATAAATCTTCGCATTTCTTAGTATCCTGAATCATTCTCATCTGCACTATCTGGAATATCATAAACATTGGGATTACTTTCCTCTTTCTCGATGCTTTGCGTTTTCACTTTATCCATCATGTCCATCGTATTATTCCAAAGTTGTCGAAAAAGCGGAGTTATTTTTCCCAAAACAACCATCGCATGATCAGGCAAGACTTCCAATTGTTCATAAGTGATTGATTGTTTTTTTGTTTCAGGTTCAATCATTCTTGCCTCATTTCCAAAACGAACTAAAAAACTAAAAAGTACGATCAAAACACCGCTTAATAATATTCCACCAAACAATTGATTTATAGTATTGACATTTCCAGCTTTCAATATATTTTCCAAACCACGAGCAATCATCCGAATCAAAAACATCGCTAAAACAAATGACAACAATAGCCCTGCAATGTAGTACAATGCCGAGTCATCATTAAAAGTGGTTTGTAAAAATTTGGTCATTCCATCGGAGAAAGTGATGGCAACGATTACTCCAAAAAAATAGGAAAAAACAGTAAAAACCGTAGATATAATTCCTCTAGAAAAGCCTAGCCAAAAGCCTGTGGCAGCAAAAATAAAAAACATTAAATCGATTACCATAGTGTAGTTGCTGTTTTTAAGACACAGTCATTCTGTGGATCTTAAGTGTCAATAAATGATGGAACTCAGTAGTATTGATGACTTTAGATGCTCTTCCCTGATGACTTTACTATCCATATGGACACGTACTTTTTAAGTCATAATTACCTCAAAACTAAGCATTTATGAATTAAATTGTTCATTTTCTAGACGAATGAAAAAAGAATTAAGTACGAAATTATTTTTATTTGCTATTGAAAATGGAAGACTGTTTTAATTCGAATTAGCGAAAAAAAATAATCATAGAAATGGAAAAGTATTGTTACAAAAAAAATGACACCAAATAAAACCGAACTCCCATGGCACAACTCAAAGTTGTATCACCGTTTTTTAAAGAAAAAAATTCGATTTCAAATACTACTACGTTTATGCTTTCCTTTTAATTTTAATTTTGTTTTCCCGAATATCCGTGGCACGACTTTAAGTCATGTTACGAGGAATTTTTAATAAAAAAAGGATTACTCAATTGAATGAATAATCCTTTTTTTAGATTTCAAATTAATACTTTTAAGCACTAACCCTTTTATTTTTCGCTTTACTCCTTGCCGCTTCTTTAAAATATTTCATCGGTACCCACAACATTCCAAAGCATTCGCCATGTCCTTTATCGAGGTGCTTATGATGCACTTTATGTCCTTTTCTTAAGCCTTTGAAATAAGCACTATCTGTATTTTTAAAAATCTTAAATCGCTGATGAATAAAAATATCATGGACAAAAAAGTAAGCCGCTCCATACGCCATAATTCCAAATCCAATCCACAATCTTGGGTCAAAACCTGGTACTTCAAAACCATAATAAATTAATGCAATACTTGGTATCGCAAAGATGACGAAGAACAAATCGTTCTTTTCGAAAACGTGTGGATATTTCGGTTCGTGATGGTCTGCGTGGAGGTACCAGAGAAATCCATGCATGACGTATTTATGGGTACACCAAGTGATACCTTCCATGACGAGGAAGGTTACTATTAATATTAGAAAGCCAATGAATATCATTTTTTAGTTTTTTAAGTAGCTGGTCGCTTCAGCTGCCAGCCAAAATGAGCGAAGCGAATTTTTGTAATTAAAATTATCTTTTTGATTTTTGAAATCTTAACACAATAATTTTCAAAAAAGTCGCTTCCCTTATTTTTACAAGTTCTTTTTTTGCAAAGTTCTTTTCAAAATCTCTTTGTGATAATTTTCAAAAGATATGTCTCACTAATTTTTATTAAGTTTTTTTTTTACAGCGTTTTTTTCTATAGTTTTCAAAAAAGTCGCTACGCTCTTTTTTGGCGGGCAGCTAAAGCAACCCGCTACAATAAATTCAACTGCAATTTTAGGAAACATCTGCAAGTCAACCAAAGTTTTCGAGGATTAGAAATTCGTATTCTTTCGTGCATGATTCGCTGTGGAGTTAGCACCGTAATTTTTTGAAATAACGCAATGTAATATCGGTACGCAGCATAAACTCCTAAGCGGGAACTTTTCGGCAATTGCTTGATTCCAACCAAAGCAGCATCGAAGTCAGCTCGAATATCTTTTTCGATTTCTAATTTTTGGTTTTGGTTAAAATTTTCAAAGTTAACTCCTGGGAAATAAGTCCGTCCCATCACATCAAAATCGGCTTGAATATCTCGAAGGAAATTTACTTTTTGGAAAGCTGCACCCAATCGCATCGCTGATGGTTTGAGGTGCTGATATTGTTCCTCATTTCCATCCGTAAAAACTCGAAGACACATCAATCCAACTACTTCTGCAGAACCCAAAATATATTGTTCGTAAGAAGCCATGTCATGAAAATTTTGATGTAAATCCATTTCCATAGAATCCAAAAAGGTATCGATCAACTCTCGTTCAATATTATATTGATTCACCACTTCTTGAAAGCTGTTAAGAATTGGATTTAAACTAATTTTTTCTTCAATCGCTTGATAGGTTTGTGCACGAAATTCCTTCAACATTTTCGCTTTGTCGAAGTCATGAAAACTATCTACAATCTCATCAGCTACCCTTACAAAACCATAGATCGAATAAATAGGTGAGTGAATTTCTTTACCCAGCATCATGATGCCCATAGAGAAACTTGTACTATAAAGTCGAGTAGTTGATTTACTGACGTTACGGGACAGAGTGTCATATAATTCCTTCATAATCAGTTAATTGCTTGTTTGTTGATACGTACGAAAAAAAGTTACCTTTAATTTTTTATAAAATTTGAGTTCAAGTTAGTTATCAAACTAATCAAATGGGAATTTTGTTTAAATCATCTTGTGCACTCTTCACATAATCTTTTTTCAAGTCAAAAACTTGCTGGCCTACCAAATCCGCTGCAACCATTCCTGAAATTAAAGACGGTGGAACACCTGGTCCTGGCGTAGTCAACTGTCCGGCATAATATAAATTATCTACCTTTTTACTTTTCATTTTTGGTTTAAAAATCGCAGTCTGGAATAACGTATTAGCTAGACCATAAGCATTTCCTTTAAACGAATGATAGTCTTTTTTGAAATCTTTGACAGAATAACTTTTTTGATAAATAATGTGATCCCGAATATTCGTCTCCGTCGTTTTTTCCAAGCGAGTCATTACTTTATCAAAATACACTTGACGCAACTCTTCGTTATCTTCTAAATCTACAGCAATCGGAATCAGAATAAAAATATTTTCTTGTCCAATCGGCGCAACGGTATCATCTGTTTTCGAAGGACAACACACATAAAAGAGTGGATCATCTGGGTAAGATGGATTTTTATAAATCGCTTTTGCGTGCGCTTCAAAATCCGTATCAAAAAATAAATTATGGTGATTAAGTTTGGGAATTTTTTTGTTGACTCCTAAATAGAAAATCATTGAAGAGGGAGCTAAATGTCTTTTGTCCCAATATTTTGGCGTGTATTGTTGATGTTTTTTTTCCAATAAAAATTGATCAACGTGGTGGTAGTCGGCCGAAGCAATTGTTACATCCGCCCGGAATTCCTCCCCTTTGATTTGAATGCCTTTTGCTTTTTTATTTTCGACTATGATCTTTTCAACTTCGGCGTCTGTTTGAAATTTTACGCCTTGTTCGAGCGCCACAGATTCCATTGCTTTGACGATTTGGTGCATTCCTCCCATTGGATACCAAGTTCCATCGGTCAAAGCGGAATAGTTCATCAAGCTGTACAAAGCAGGAGTATCTTGTGGCATGGCTCCCAAAAATAAAATCGGAAACTCCATCAATTTTCGTAAAAATGGATGCTTGAAATATTTCGCTACATATTTATCAAATGGCTTGAAGACATCTAATTTTAGCGAAGCCAACGCCAAGCGTGGATCAAGGATTTCGGTAAATGAAATATTAGGTCGATACACTAAATCTTTCACACCTACCTCATATTTGTATTTTCCTTCTTTGAGAAATTTTTTGAGTTTGTCAGCACTTCCTTTTTCTAAGTTTTCAAACATTTCATAAATACCCGAGAGTTCAGCAGGGACATCCATGCGTTGATCATTTTCAAAAAAAATAGTGAAGCCTGGATCTAATTTCTTTAACTCATAGTAATCGGAAGCCTGTTTTCCAAAACGATTAAAAAAGTCTTCAAAAACGTCGGGCATCCAATACCAACTTGGGCCCATGTCAAAGGTGAATCCCTTTTCTTGGAACTGTCTTGCTCGTCCACCAATCGTTTGGTTTTTTTCAAAAACAGTTACATCAATTCCTTTTTGAGCTAAACTAGCTGCGGTAGCTAAGCCTGCAAATCCAGAACCTATGATATGTGCGGTTGATTTTTTCATAGTTACGAAACAGCATGAATTTATTTTTGTTCATTAAAATTATAAAAAGGTGAAGCAACATAAAATTATTTTCTAATAAATCTTTTATTCAGAATCATTCAAAATAAAAAATACTGACTTAAAGTTTAAACTGAGACATTACCCGACAGATGATTTTACTGGGAAATTTATAAAAAAAATAGAGACAAGGTAAGCCTTATCTCTACTGAAATCCTATAATTACTTTAGGTTAAGCTCGCGCTTTTTCAATTATCTCCCAAGCTTCCATCAAGTAAACATTGATCGCACTTTTCCATTTCTTCTTTGGATTTTTTTTGATAAAACTCAACCACTCTAATTGGCGAGGGGATAAATATTCATCAGGTGATTGACCGTTCCCGATTTTCATATTTACTTTTGTTGCTTGAAATTGAGTCATCGGAATGTACCGATAAACTGATTTTGACAAATAATATTTAGGTTCTTTATCCAATCGGAATTTTGATTTTTTCGATGCTCCATTTTTACCAACTATTTTTTGTGCAACAGCAATTTGGTTTTTATTTTCTGTAAAAACATGACTGGCGCAACTTGCTTGCTTCGCTTCTTCCACCAAATTTTCATAGGAAATCAAAACTGGATTATATTTTACTTCGACTACTTCTTGCCCATTCATAAATCCTGGTTGAGTTTCTAAAACACCATCGACGCTTCCTAATTTTTTTTCTCCAGTCCAAAAACAATACATGGAAAAAGTGGCAGTTTCCGTTCCACTTGCTACTGCTTCCAAACTTTGTTTGAGCAAATTCAAATAGGTTGGAATTTCTTTTTCTGCTTTTTGTAAAGCGAAAACCATTGCATGAACTATTCCTAAAGCGGAGTAATTTCCACTTACTCGATTGACGATGTTTTTATTTTCTGCGTCGACAATTCTGACTACTGGATTATTCCAAGAAGGTTCGTTGTATATTTTTAAAACGGCTGCGTCTTTTCCTTTTTTATTATTAAAAATTGCAACTGGAATAAAAAGTGTTTCGATGGCTTCGACGATCTGCGGATGACTCAATACATTGCTGCCATAATTTCTGCAAGTGGAACAACCTGGTACTTCTTGGAATAGTAAAAAGACTGGCTTGTTTTCAGCTTTTGATTTAGCTAGACCTTTTTCAAAATCTCTTTCCCAAGTTACTTTTCCGAGTTCTTCGTGGTTATCTTTATTTTTTGTAAATGTCTTACCCTTGATGTTATCATTGGATTTAAAGGCGAATAAAAATAAGAGTCCGCTGAGTAAAAGTAGTATTCTGATTTTTATGTTATTCATGGTTTGGTTTTATAGTAGCTGGTCGCTTTAGTTGCCAGCCAAAAAGCGATAGCTTTTTGTGGTAAAGAAAAAGAAAAAACCAACTAAGGAATGCGAACTAAATAGATTCAGAATTTTCACTACTTCTTTTGTCCTTATTTCCCCCTTTGAAATCAATCATTTATCCAGATAAACTCATGCTTTCAAAGCAAAAACTAAGAACAAAATA
>Ga0115005_10003460_pt1 | contig 12596 bp, 9 predicted proteins | sample ArcOceMetagenome_FD_87163 | JGI IMG/M metagenome (GOLD analysis project Ga0115005, IMG submission 87163) | Marine eukaryotic phytoplankton communities from Arctic Ocean - Arctic Ocean - Greenland ARC118M Metagenome | ecosystem: Environmental > Aquatic > Marine > Oceanic | place: Arctic Ocean... | reverse complement strand
GGACATATTTGTCGTTTTGCAGAAGGCCAATTTGCTTGCTTTTTTGGATGGCCAAACTTATCAAATAAATCTAAAGGGGGATTTTTAGGCATGCCCAGTGGCGATAACCGAGCGGATATGCGAATAGTCGATGTGTATTACCGAGAGGGTGATAAATTACTCGAAAACTGGGTGATGATGGACATTCCATATTGGTTAAAACAACAGGGGGTAGATATCCTTGAACGGACAGCCAATATTGAAAATCCATCACTGTAATGCCTTCATTGGTATTTCTTATTTCATATTTAAGTTCAACAATATGTTTGAGCGTTTAACTTAATCTGCTTCTTAATAAAAACTAGAGTATTGAAAGACGTTACTACAACTTGAAAGTGATAGCTAAAAACAAAGTGCTTAGAATAAAGTGCCTAGAATAAAGTGCAATATTAGTTATCGGCATCCCGAATAATCTTAAGCTAGATACTACTATTGTCATGGCTCATGGCCTTCACTCTGAGTCATCGCAATATGGAAGGGCAGAAAGCGGTGTATCCTTTAGAATTGGTGATTATTATAGAGTCTGGGCAAATGCTCATGCAAAAGCAGGACTTAAGCTGCGGCCCCTGATTACTGGGGCATCCGACTCTGAAGGATTAAACAACATGCTTCAAGCTGAAAAAGTAGAATTTACAGAACGATTTTATACTTCGGATCTTATCGCTGCTATTGATGTGCTAGAAAACTCTGTGCTCGTTGGGCACTCAATGGGAGGCCCCATTAGCTTTTATGCCGCCAACCAAATAAGAGCCATCAGCCAAATAGGAGCCATCAGCCAAATAGGAGCCATCAGCCAAATAGGAGCCATCAGCCAAATAAAAAATAAGGTTAAGCTCGTATCACTTTGTTCAACAGCAAAGTATCAGCTTTCAAAAATAAACGTATCGGCTAACTATGTGATCCATCATGCTAAATATGATGTTATTAATTCTGTCAGTAATATTGAATTTTGCCTTCAGGACCATAAAAAACAGTTACTAAAAAAGTTTTTATACGAATCGAAACAGCATCTTTTATCAGCTGATGATTTTGAGCATGCTGTGTCCACAGACATCCAACTAATCCGTGAGATTGAAAATGGAAACCACTGAGCTCAAGCAAACACTCTTAGATAACAAAAATAAGATCCACCAACTTAGTCAATTACAATACGACTTTGATCCTGAAACAGTCAAAGACAATTTACTTTCGCTTTTTTGCCCAAATGCTGTCATTCAACTTTGCTTTCCCTTCGAAAAAATGACTGATGTAGAAGAATTTTTCGATCTAGCATTAATGCCACTATTTCAGTCCATTCCAGATCTTGAACGTCGAGATACGATTATTATGTCCGGTCCAACAACAGAGGGATCTAATTGGGTGGGATGTTGTGGTTTTTATTGCGGCACTTTTGACAAGCCGTGGCTAGAGATACCAGCAACAGGTCATATGGTTTCGCTACGCTTTCATGAGTTCTATAAGTTTGAAGGTAATAAGGTCACAGAATATCAAGCAATTTGGGATATTCCTGACGTTATGATGCAGGCTAATGCATGGCCAATGGCGCCAAGTTTAGGTCGTGAATGGCATGTGCCTGGGCCTGCAAGTCAAGACGGCATTACAACAAAATACTGGGATAAGGCCCAATCTAAAAAATCTGAAGCTTTGGTTGTTGAGATGTGTGTAGCACTGGGAAATTACGCAACTGGAGGGACTGAATCTATGCGATTACATGAGTATTGGCACCCCAGATGTTCTTGGTATGGACCATCTGGTATTGGTACTGCCAGAACAATCAACGGCTTTAGAAATTGGCACCAAATCCCTTTTCTTAATGGTTTACCAGATAGAGTGGGTGATCCTCATGCTGGATATTTATTTGCAGATGGTAATTATACCGCTTTTACTGGTTGGCCGGGCATGCATATGACCGTATCTGGTTCGGGTTGGTTAGGAATTGCCCCCAGTAATCAAAAAATAAGTATGCGTAGCCTGGATTTTTGGCGCGTAGAGGGTGACTTGATCCGAGAGAACTGGGTATTAATTGATATGCTTTCTGTTTATGACCAGCTAGGTGTCGATGTGCTGGCTAGGATGCGTGAATTCAATAAGGCACGCCGTTAGATACTAAAAAAGTACGATAAATATATATGAAGGCAATTACTCGGTAAATTGACTCCGCAGTCTATAATTTTAAAATATCTTTCTGCTGAAGGTTATTTTTTTATACTCAATAACATGTTTTGTTGATTAAATAGGCATTAATAAGCTGTTTAATCAGTATGAATGTGATTTTTCGGTTGATTTATTAGTGATTCCGAAGTATTTTTTGGCATAAGATATTATAAATAATAAAACTACCAATCTTCGGAACATTCTAGCCAGCTCAGCATCGGGAATAAAAGCATGAAAATGAAAGCACACCACTTACTTAAAACAACTATCGCAATGGCCGTAGCGAATGCCGTAGCAGTATCGAGCGCATACGCTCAAGTAAAAACAGAAAAAGAAATAGAAGTAATAGAAATTAGTGCGACGAAGCGTGTCGCTAATATTCAAGATGTACCACTTGCAGTTACCGCTATTAGCGGTAGCGAACTGGTAAACATGCAAATTACTGATGTCATGTCTTTAGAGAAAGTTATTCCCGGAGTGACCATAACCAGTTTTGGTAACAACCCACAAATAATACTACGCGGAGCAGGTAGCGCAGGGACTACTGATATCGCAGTTCCTATTTATCACAATAATATGTATTTACCAACAACCGGACAAGCGCTGGCAGGTTACTTAGATATTGAACGTATAGAGGCATTACGCGGACCTCAAGGAACATTGTTTGGACGCAATACATTTGGTGGTTTGATCAATGTTATTACTAAAAAGCCAGATCCTGAAGAATTTTCATTCGGTGCTGCGGCAACACTAGGTGATTATAATTTAGTGAAAACCGAAGGTTTTGTTAACGTACCAATGAGTGACAATGTTGCTTTGCGTATTACTGCCGCTGATGAAAAGCGTGACGGCTATGTTGAAAATATCTTTAATCCAAATGGTGATATAAAAGATTCAGATTACAGTTACATTCGTGGCCAATTATTGTTTATGCCAAGCGACACATTATCTATTAATTTGACCGCGTCGCATTGGAAAGATACCGGTAACGGAAGCTTAAATTTTGGTTACAAACCAGCTGGTATTCCACTCGATAGAGACGACCCTACGCGGATTAATGCAGCGGATGGATTTTTAGACCCACGTTTTGGCGTTTATGAAGGCTGTGCTGATGGCTCACCTGACAGACCCGGAGGCAGAACTGTCTCCGGTGGTAATGTTTGTGCTGGCGATGCTTTAGCTAATATTGTTCCTGGCGCAAGAACTATCGACTATGATTACACACCTAATCGAGAGCTTGAAGAAACATCATTTTACGTGAGTATTGATTGGGAAGTAGCTGAGCATAGCGTTATGGTTAATGGCGCTATGTTTGATTATCAATCTATTAACCTGATGGATGCAGACCTTTCTGGTCTAGCCTCTTGGGTTGATGGAAACTACAGTACCAGTAAATCAAAACAAGTTGATGTTACCGTTTCATCGTTATTTGATGGACCTCTACAATATACTGTCGGGGCTTATTATTTTAATAGCCAAGATCCTGATAATCGTTCTGCTTATATTTTTGGTAGCTTAGTTGAATCTTGGTCCGGTTATGCTGGAGCAACACCAGAAACACCATCATGGGCATCTTGGAATAGTGAAGGCCGTGGTGGGACTAAATCCACAGCTTTATATGGGCAAGCAACTTACGCCTTAACTGATAAATTAAATATGACTGCGGGTATACGTTTCACTGAAGACGACCGTGAAGCTCAAAGTGCAGACCCACTAAGTTTTGATAATTCTGCTGCACGCTTAGGCCCAACATTACCTATTCGTACTTACGGAACTCGAGAAGTACAAAAGGGTGTTGATAAAAATACTGATTACCGTCTAGGTGCAGACTATCAAGTTGGCGAAAACCTTATGGTCTACGCAACGTATGCAACGGCCTATATTGCAGGCGCAACAGATGTCACAACACAAACTTTACTCGCTCCACAAACTAATAAAGCCTTTGAGATAGGTGCAAAATCAACCTTGCTAGATGGTGCTTTGCGTCTTAATGCAGCGGCTTACAGCGGTAAATTTGAGGGGTTAACGACCACTGCCTTTATTGAGCAAGGTGATACTGGTATTTCTGTAGCAACACAGGTCCCTGGTGGTTCAATCTTATCACGTGGGCTCGAAATTGAAGGTTTTTGGGATGTAACTGACGCATTAGTCGTCGACTTTGGTGTGTCGATTGATATGTCACAGTACGATGAATTTATAGTGGATGCAGGTAATCTTGTCTGGAATGACACTGCACCGATAGGCGCTGAAACCATTAGTGGTTCTTTTGTATACGTGGTGGATGGTGAAGATACGCCCTATACACCTGACGTGACCGTTGGTGTAGGCGTGTCTTACTTTATAGATTTGGGCGATATGGGTACCATAAAACCTCATGTCTTCGCCTATTATAATTCGGGTTATGTGAGTAACCGCGCACCTGTATTCTTTGCTGACCAAGACGCTTATACCAAACTAGATCTTTCGGTTAAATGGCAGTCTACTGATGGAGATTATTCGGTACAAGCCTATGTTAATAATGCATCTGATGAACTGATTAAAACCTATACTGAGATATTTAGTCGAGCGAGAGTGGCATATGACTACAATTCTCCGCGTAACTTCGGCGTAAGATTTGCGTATAACTTTTAAGGTTAGAGTTGTAAGATATTAATATGTATTGGCCTACATTGAGTAGGCCTTTTTATTGCTTCATCCCCGAAAAATCACAAGGACTGCTGTGGACCAATACATCGCTAATCAATTACAACAAGGTTTTCAGTTACTACAAAATAAGCGTTTGCTTGATGCTCAGCATGTTTTTGAAGATGTATTAAAAGTTGAACCTTTGAATGAGCATGGATTGAACCTGTTAGGCGTAGTATTTATTCAAATACAACAAGCTGAGCAAGCTGTACTTGTTTTAGAAAAAGCGCTTACTGTTAACGACAAAGATGCGCAAACCTATGACAATTTAGGGCTAGCATACAAAGAATTACATCAATTCAAAAAAGCGCAGAAAGCCTTTAATTCTTCTTTAATATTGAATCCACAGCAGCCCCACACATTAAATAATCTGGGTAATGTATTGGCAGCACAAGACCAGCACAAACAAGCCACTTTAGTATTTGATAAAGCCCTCAAACTCGACGCTAATTATCCAGAATGTTTATCTAACTTTGCACAGTCATTAAAAGAATTAGGTAACCTAGAGATTGCGTTAAGAGCGATAGTTCATGCTAATCACCTTGAACCAAATAATAGTTATTACTTAAATATAAAAGGTGAAATTCAGCTAGCAAAAATTGATTACGAGAATGCACAACAAACCTTTGAAAAAGCCATTGCTGTAGACAATTATATGCCCGCACACATCAATTTATCGACAACATTGAAACAACTCGGTAACTATAAGAAAGCAAAAGCATGTTTACAAGGAGTCATCAAACATGAGCCAAATAATAGTGAAGCTCACAATCATCTTGGAGTATTACAAGAACAGTTAGGTGAATTTGATTCAGCCGCCGTAAGTTTTAGAACGGCTCTTAAACATACTCCTAATCATGCGAGTTCATTCTATCAATTAGCTAAGCTTAAAAATCAAACGTTAGACTCTGAAGAAGTTGATAAAATCACCGAGTTACTGGCAGATAGTAAAACCCCCAGTATATTTAAGTCGTCCTTATTCTTTGCACTCGCAGTGCACTACGATAAGTCACAACAGCATGCGTTAGCTATCAAAAACTATGCTAGTGCACAGCAAATAAAGGCAGAAAAATTTCCTTACAACAATACACTCATGGAACAATATCGAGTCGCAGTGGAAGCTATTATGCCGGTGATGCCGACATCAATTGCAAAAGTGTGTATGGAGCATGTTCATCCTATATTTATTATTGGTATGCCGCGTTCAGGTACTAGTCTAGCTGAACAAATACTGGCATCTCATTCACAAATTTTTGGCGCAGGTGAACTCGGTTATATAAACGAGTTAGTTACAGCGGCAGAACAAACCAGCAACACACCTTATCCTTATTGTTTAACTAAACTCAGCTCATCACAACTGACTGAACTCGGGTATCAGTATAAGCTAAGAATGTTTCAAACCTTTGGCGGAAGTGCCTTTTTCACCGACAAAAATCCGCTTAATTTTAATTTTGTTGGATTTATAAAAGCTATTTTGCCGGATGCTAAATTTGTCTATTGCCTGCGTGATGCTACAGATAATTGCCTATCTATTTTTAAATTACCTTTTGATGACAGCCAAGGTTACGCTCATGACCTAAATGCTTTGGGGCATTACTATCGTGAACATGAACGTTTAATGAAATTTTGGACGAATTCATATAGCGAAGATATTATCACCATCAATTATGAAGCGGTAGTAAACAACCAACCCAAGGAAACCGCGCGTTTACTCAACTTCTTAGGTCTTGATTATGAGCAAGCAACAGAGCGTTTTTACCAAACACAACGCATAGTTATGACACCAAGCGCTGAACAAGTAAGACAACCCATCTATAAAACGAGTATCAACAGCTGGCAAAAATATGGCGATGCACTAAAACCTCTCCAGCAAGCCCTTAATAAATATAAATAAAACTACTTTTTAGGATTGTTAAACCAATTGATATCATGGCTGATCATTTGCTCAAGTCCTACTTGGTTGTAGTTTTCTGAGAACCACTGATGTTGGCTAATAGTTAACGAATGGGTATTACCTGGGTACTCAAAGTTAACTGCGTTACCGCCAGACTTCAATATTGTTTGGACAAGCGCTTGATTCCATTTAGAAAGAGAATAGTAGTCACGATCTGAATGATGCAATGCCAGTGGTTCCTGAAGGTATTGAGGATAATAAATTGCTGATGTTGCTGCATAAGCAGCTTTAATATGATTTGGATGTTGTACAACAGTTCGACCCATGTCGTTCGTTTCTAATGTATAAAAATCTGCAGTTAAATAGTCTTTCTGTAAAATATGGTACATCTCATCGTACTTCTTTTTAAACGCCTGTTTTACCGTCGATGACGACCACGTCTTATTTTGCCACGTCCAATCAGAGGAATGGGGTGTGCCTATCCAGTCTGCAGGAAAACCAAACTGAAAGTCAGGATTAACCTGCCCGTCGTATCCCGTTGCACTCGAGGTCCAACGCCCATCGCCTGCCAAAAAAGCCTGTGGCGACGTAGACATTGAGCTATATAATTCTCCCTGTTTTAAACGTGGTAAGAAACACCCAGAAAAAATTGAAGCAGCACTGATTTGTTGCTTGACCGTGGATGACTCACCAGCAATCGCTAAGACCAGTAATGCAGTATCGCCACCTTGTGAATGACCAGATAAAAAAACTTTTTTAGTATCTATATTAATTGGGCTTGGTCCCAGCTTTAAGGATGTTATAGATTGAATACTGTCGAGTGCATTGAGCATGTCGATAGCATAAAAAATGGGACTAATATAACTGGCGTTATCCCAGCGTTGCATGAACTCTATGCCTTGGGCCGGAACGTTATTAACAGTGCCATGGCCACGCCAACCTGGGGTCACAACTACATAACCTTGCTTTGCTAGTCTATCAATATATGTGGCTTGACTACCTTCTTGGTCAAGAAAAAAATTAAATGACGGTGCGCTTTTAATTCCTACCCAGCCATGACTATAAAGTAAAACAGGGTAACCTGTTACGGGCGCAGTTTTTTGCGGAATATCGATGCGTGCATAGTTGGTGAGTCCGTCGCTTTTATAGCTCATTATGAAAGACGAATAGCCATCACTGTTGTTGTCTACGGCCTCAGGTTTGACAAACTGACTTCCGTATTGCCTGTTGCGTAAATGTGAAATAGATAGAATAGACAAGCTGGGTATGTCTGGTGTTGTCCAATTCATAATTAGTGGATATTTAGGGCTTAATTTTTCAGTTGAACAAACGGTCAAAGGTATCTGTAGTATAAAAACACTCAACATTGTTTCTATACTACAGATACCTTTGACCGTAATTTTTTTCATAATTAATCGTCTTATTGTTGATTTTTCTTAGCTTGCGTAAATTTTGCTTGAAGTTGGTTAGCGCCTGCTAACATAAAGCTGTGATCTGACCCTAGTAAAAATAATGAAACTCGCTGTTTGAGCCAATGATCTAACTCGTCTAAGTTGGCAATAAACATACCCGTTGCAAGATTATGTTTATTTGCAACCTCAACAATTTTATTGACAGTTTCTAATACTTTAGGTGCATTAGGATCGGTTTGCCCTAACGCAACTGTCAAATCCATTCTACCAATAAACAAACAATCTACGCCCTTTACTTGGCAAATAGCATCAAGTTGATCAAGTGCGTCAATATCTTCAATTTGTGCAATGACTGCAGTATTGCTGGTATTATGTATAAGGTTCTGTTGCATGTTGATAGTGGTATAACCTGCCATTCGAGTAGAGCCAGCATATCCTCGGCCATTATGGCCGTAGTAACATTGCTTCACAATATTTTCTAATTGCTGAGCATTTTTTACATGAGGTACAACTATGCCATCAGCGCCTAAATCTAAAGTATTTAAAATAGTATCGTGATGATCATTTGGGATACGTACTAAAACGTGCTGTTGATTAGCTCTTGCTGCCAAAATGCAGCTATCTAAATCGCGCCTGTCAAAAGGAGCATGTTCTGCATCAAGGCATAACGTTGCAAAGCCAACTTTTGATAGCACTTCTGTGTTATGAAAGTGTGGCGTTTTAACAAATGTTCCTAGTAATGGTTGTTTGTTAGCGAGCGCTTGTTTAAATTTATGCATAGTGTTTGTTTACCCACTGTTTAATTAGGTTTGCAATGTCTGTAGGTGCCTGCAAGGGAGCAAAATGCCCACAATCTGGTAATAAATGTAATTCAGATTGAGGTGCTGCTTGGGCCATTATTTGCTGGTGCTCAGGGGGGCAAGCTTGGTCGTTGAGCGCACCTATTATTAACAAGGGTTGATTGAAATGTGTTAACACATCAAAGGAATCTGGACGTTCAGCCAGTACTTTTAACTGTGCTTCGAAAGTCTCAACACCAAGTTGCGTAGCCATTGTTGTGACTATTTCACCTTCATGGCAATGAGGATTAGAAAAGTAGACAGATAAGTATTCTTGTTGAATAAGTTTTTCAATGTTTTGGGTTTGTGCAAATTTGAGATGAGCATGCCTACCTGTTTTGCGCCCCGGCAAATCTGCATGACAATTACTATTCAGTAGTATCATGCCAGTAAGTTGTGTGACATTCATTCGGATCAGTTCAAATGCCACCATTCCACCCATGGAAAATCCAATTGGAATAAATGGCCGTGCACCTACAATATCCATGACTTCTGCAGCCATGTCTGCCAAGTTATCGTGTTTATCAAACGCAACAGTTTTTGTTTCAAGGGGCAAGTCTGCCAACATCGGTATAAACATTTCACTGGTACACAAAGTGCCAGGTATAAAAACCAATAATGGTTTATGTTTCATTTTTTGCCGGACCTACGGTACTCCCCTCAATTAAAGACCCAGACCATACGCGAAGTTGAGCTGGGTTTTCAGGTGATGCTATTTGTTCAAGTAAAATATCAACGGCAGCTTTCGTCATTTGTTCTACAGGTTGCTTAATAGTCGTGAGTTGATAACTATGCCAAAAAACAGCATTTACACCATCAAAGCCCACTACAGATAAATCTTCTGGAACTTTTAAACCAAATTGTTTTCTAGCCTCATCAATGACACCAATTGCCATGGTGTCATTGCTGCATATTACAGCGGTGGGAGCTGAGTTCGATGCCATCCACTGTGAAAAGGCATGACGCCCTGAGTCATAACTAAAATCGCCATATTGTATCGGCACATCGTTATTACCTTTACTAGCTAGCGCCTTAATAGCTAGTTCACAGCGTTCTTGGGCTACATCAGATTCTGCCGGGCCCGCTACAACCAAGTACTTGCTATGCTCATAGTCGTGCAAAATATTAACTAACTCATAAATGCCTTGTTCATGATTACAGCATACTGAACTTGCCGAATGACCAGAAACACGACGGTTATAGAGTACAACCGGGATTTGATGCTCTTTAAATTTATTAATGCTTTTGTTATCAAAATGGGCTGCAATTGCGATTACGCCATCCACTTGAAAGGTCCATATGTGCTCTAAAATATCGTCTAAGCCTGCAGCATCATCTAGGTTAAAAAGTAACACCCTCTCATTCTTTTCAGATAAACGTTTGTTTAACAAAGACAATACTTCAGGGTATATAAGGTTGACTCGGGAAGACAAAATAACCGCCACCATACCAGACCGCTTGGTGATCAGCATTCGCGCTATAGCGTTAGGTTTGTAGCCTAACTCATTCGCTGTTGCTAACACCTTTGACTTGGTCTTTTTAGAGACACTCCTACCATCAATATACACTCTAGATACAGCAGACTGAGAAACGCCCGCTGCCTTTGCTACATCGTAGGATGTGACGCGTTTTTTGCTATTCAATTTATTTTTTTCCGTATCGTCTCAAGCGAATGTCGGCTTGTTCTTTATGCCCGGCAAAGCCCTCAACCGCACAAAGACGGGAGCAGTAATTGCCAACCACGACAGAAGCTTCTTCTGTAATATGTTGAAAAGTACAGGTTTTTATGAACTTACCGACCCATAGGCCACCAGTATAACGTGCTGCCTTTTTAGTTGGAAGTGTATGATTAGTGCCGATACATTTATCACCATATGAAACATTGGTTTCGGGTCCTAGGAACAAGGCACCAAAGTTTTGCATATTGTCTTTATAAAAATCGGTATTGTGTGTCATAACTTGCACATGTTCGAAAGCTAAGTCATTGGCAACTTGTAGCATTTCTGCATGAGTGTCGCATACTATTACTTCACCAAAATCACGCCATGCTTGACCAGCCACTTCGCCTGTTGAGAGAACCTTTAATTGACGTTCGACCTCTGCCATTGTTTCGTTTGCTAGTTTTTCACTGTTAGTCAATAGAACTGCTGGTGACGTGGGGCCATGTTCTGCTTGGCCTAATAAATCGGCTGCGCAGAGTTCACCGTCAACGCTTTCATCAGCAATAACTAAGGTTTCCGTAGGTCCAGCAAATAAATCGATACCCACTCGACCAAATAATTGGCGTTTAGCCTCAGCCACAAAAGCATTACCCGGGCCAACAATCATGTCAACAGGCGCTATTGTCTCAGTCCCAATAGCCATTGCAGCAACAGCTTGCACACCTCCAAAACAATAAATTTCATCAGCGCCAGCCATATCCATTGCCACAACAATCGCTGGCGACGGTTTTCCACCAAACGGCGGTGCACAGGCAATAACACGCTTTACACCTGCTACTTTAGCCGTGACCACACTCATATGTGCAGAGGCTACAAGGGGATATTTGCCACCTGGTACATAACAACCTACTGATTCCATTGGAATATGTTTGTGACCTAATGTGACACCCGGTAATGTTTCGACTTCAACATCTTTCATTGAGTTTCTTTGGATCTGTGCGAAGTTTCTCACTTGCGCTTGAGCCCAACGAATATCAGAAATCACTTGTTCGCTTAGTTCAGCGTAACAAGCTGTAATATCCTCTTTTGATAACCTAAATGACTCCGGAGTCCATTTATCGAAGTTTTCAGAGTATTTTCTTACTGCTTTATCGCCATTTTTTTCAATTTCACTAATGATATCTTCAACAATGTTCTGCACTTTTTTATTGGACTCAGACTTTTCCTGCTGAGTAGGCCCTTTCTTAAGATACTTGATCATAATGTCTCTCCAAAATTTATACTTGATTATGTCGTGTTACGAATAATTCTTGCCAATTCAAAAATCTTACTTAATAATGACTTCGAATGCAAAATAAAATTTGGGGCGCGTATGATTGGTTTTAGTACTGACTTATTCACTGGAAAAACATTGCTGATCACAGGTGCAGGCAAAGGCATTGGCCGAGCTTGTGCAAAACTTGCCGCACAGTCAGGTGCAAATGTTATTGCGGTGGCGAGGACAAAAGAAGATCTAGAGGATTTACAAAGAACCAATCCAGAAAATATTGAGATCTGGGTTGAAGATGTACTTTCAGATGCGTTTATATCCAGATTAAAACGGCTTAAGCGACTTGATGGTTTGATTAATAATGTAGGAACCAATCGGGTTGCAGAGCTACTAGAACAACCCTCAGAAGATTTAGAATTGATGATTGATATCAATATCAAAAGCTTATACCGCACTTCTAAGGCCGCAGTTTCGGTGATGCAACAATCTGGTGGTGCAATTGTGAACATGTCATCACAAATGGGATTTGTAGGTTCTCCGGGCAGAACATTGTACTGCATGACCAAGCATGCTGTGGAGGGATTAACTAAAGCGATGGGTGTGGAGCTGGCACCAAGCAATATTCGGGTTAATTCAGTTGCG
>Ga0115005_10003457_pt1 | contig 12603 bp, 9 predicted proteins | sample ArcOceMetagenome_FD_87163 | JGI IMG/M metagenome (GOLD analysis project Ga0115005, IMG submission 87163) | Marine eukaryotic phytoplankton communities from Arctic Ocean - Arctic Ocean - Greenland ARC118M Metagenome | ecosystem: Environmental > Aquatic > Marine > Oceanic | place: Arctic Ocean... | reverse complement strand
GCATTGCCGAAGCAGTGCTCAATCGCACGATCCGCAGACTTAAAAGCACGTGCCAAGGCTTCCGGTTGATCTGCCGGTGTATTTGGGCGCTCCGGCGGCACTGCAAGATAGGCTTCTGCCACTGGGCCGCGACGCACATTCAGCGTCACACCTGCGGGGCACAGCGCTTCAATTGCAGCGACGACTTGATCCTGCGTCTTGTGCGGATCTTGATTCGCAACTAAGCGGCAAGTGACTTTAGCAAATGCCTCGCTGGCGATCACTGTCTTCGAGCCTTTGCCCTGATAACCACCACCGATACCATTAAACTCAAGTGTCGGGCCAAAGCGCACGGCTTCGAGCGGCGAGAGGCCGTTGGCTGGGTAAAATGCCGGCACATCGAGCATCGCCTGATAGCTCTCGACGGTTTCTGGATAGCGTTTTAATTCTTCGCGTTCCCACTCTAAAACCGGCAGCACGTCGTCATAAAAGCCGGCTACATTCACACTGCCATCGGGATTGTGTAGCCCCGCGCAAATTTCCATCAACGCTTGTAACGGATTATACACCGCGCCACCATGGATACCCGAATGCAAGTCACTCTTCGGCCCACGCACTTTAATTTCCAAATCAACTAGGCCACGCAACGCGGTAGTAATAACCAACTGCTCCGTGTTTGGGCTACCGGTATCAGAGACAAGGATAAAGTCTGCCTTAGAGATGCGCTCGGCATACGAATCAAAAAACTTCGGCATGCTCGGGCTGCCAATCTCTTCCTCCCCTTCAATCACATAAGTAATGTTGAGTGGCAGATCTGGATGCTTCGCCAGCACACGAGCAAGTGCCGACATATGCACGATTGTCGGTCCCTTGTTATCGGCAGTGCCACGACCATAAAGTCGCCCGTCACGCACCTCTGGTTCAAACGGGGCACTGGACCAGAGCTCAAACGGGTCTGCAGGTTGCACATCGTAGTGGCCGTAGATCGCAATATGCGGCCACGCCGGATCGCCAAAGCGTTCTGCTAAAAGAATCGGGTGCAGCGCCGTCTCCACGACTTCGACCGTGAAGCCAATCTCTTGCAGCAGGCTAGTGGCATATTCACGCGCGCCCTTCATGCCATCCGCATACGCGGGGTCCGTCGAAACGGAGGGAAAACGAATATATTCTTTAAGAGCTTCGATTGGATCCAACATGCGCCCTAATTTGCGTTGTCGCTCCCACAGGTCAAGTGAGCACATTGAAATAACATGCCCCCACGAGATAAACCCAGTTGCTACTACCTAAAGTAGCGAGCGAGTTTATCCCGCGATTAGTGCGCACCTGATCTTCGTCAGCCCGTTCCAAACAAAACTCAATCATTCTCGCCCAAAGCCCACTTCAAATACGCAGGAGCGACTTGCTCGGCTCGCACAACTACCCACTCCGGCACATCGTAAGGATGGTTCGCTTCGATATATCCGAGTAACTCGGCGCTGCGCGCTGCAGCGAATTTCACCATCAGGCGCCATTCGCGCTGAGACTGAACTGCGCCTTCCCATCGGTAGACCGACTCCACACCCGCATCAATTTGGACACAAGCGGCAAGCCTCGTCGCAACCAAACCATTGCCGAGGCGCTGAGCTGCGGCTTCAGAATCCACCGTCGTCCAACCGATTAACAAAGTGTCATGCATGTTTTAATTCAATCATTTTGATTTCAAATAAACTAGCGGTGATCCCAAGGCAACTTCACCTGCACGGGTTTGTGATCCCACACCTCGAAAGGCTCAAAGATCTTACCGGGATTGAGTATTCCTTTTGGGTCGAGCGCATCTTTTACCGCTCGCATCGCCGCGATCTCAGCCTTACTGTGTTGCAGTTCCATGAATGGTGCTTTCGCCAAGCCCACTCCATGCTCGCCGGTAATGACGCCGCCGAGATCGACCACTTTCTGCATGAGTTTTTTGATACCTACCTTTGCCTTGACTGCATCTTCAGCATTTGAGCGATCATACATAATATGCACATGCAGGTTGCCGTCACCGGCGTGACCGAAAGTCGGCGTAGCCAGGCCGATCTCTTTTTTCAACGCGATGGTATATCGAATAAGCTCTGCTTGCTTTTGAATCGGCACCACGACGTCTTCGTTTAGTTTGGTATCCGCAATCGAGAACATCGATTGCGAACAAGTACGCCGCACCTGCCACAGCGCTTCGGCCCTAGCATCGGTGCGAGCCTCGCGATGCGCGATGGCGCGGCTCTGCATAAACTCTAGCAATCGGGTGCGTTGCTCACGTACCTCAGCTGGACGCCCATCCACTTCGATCAATAAAATCGACGCGCGCGGGCAATCGTCAAAAATCAAATGACCGGTGTAACGCTCCGCACACGTCACGGATTGACGGTCGAGAAATTCGAGAATCGACGGATTGAGCCCAGCATCAAATAGAGCCACCACGGCCTTGAGTGCCGCCGCTTCGGACTTGAAAGCGAACATACCAGTCCAGCGCTTTTGCGGTTTCGGGATAAGCTTCAAGGTCGCGGCAGTGATCACCCCCAGAGTCCCCTCAGAGCCAATCAACAAATCCCTAAGGTTCAGACCAGACACGTATTTCTTAAGTGCTAGGCCTAGTTTAAAAGGACCGCCATCGGCATAAAAACCTTCGAGCCCGAGCACATAATCGCGGGTCACACCATACTTCACACACCTCAGGCCACCTGCATTGCAGGCGATATTGCCGCCAATGGTAGAGTATTTCTTCGACGACGGGTCTGGCGGATAAAACAGACCCACCGCTTCGACTTGATCCTGTATTTCAGAGGTAACCGCACCCGCACCAGCTGTCACCATACGAGACACCGTATCGATCTTAATGTCGTCGAGCGCCGAGACATCCAAGACCCAGCCTCCGTGCAGGGGTACAGCCGAACCCGTTGCAGACGAACCTGCTCCTCGAGCAGTCACGGGAATCGTGTATTTATGAGCGAGCTTGAGCACCGCGCCAACCTCGGCAGCGGTTTGCACTTTCACCACCGCATCAGGCAAAAACGAAAGACGCAGGTTATCTAGCGACGCATCGAAGCAGCTTTTTTCATCCACAAAGACACGTCCCGGCAATTTTCGGCGCAAGGCCTTTATTGCCGTATGGCTGGTGAGCTTGTTTTTACTTTGTATTTCGCGACTAGGTTGACGACTCATATTATTTACAGGTTATAATTAATATTGCAGTGAATTCAACCACATCTGCGCGGAACAGTCGTAAGGGTGCGCATCTCCCAATGTGCCGAGAAATTTTGGCTAAAATGTACGACCCTTGATTTTCACCATTTGAATTGACTAAAATGGGAGGTACGCCTCCTGCGTACTGATTAAGTCTACTTTTAGCAGAATTATAGCAGTGTGTAAACTTCAGCGTAGCGCGTTATAGTTCATGTTCCTTCAGCTAGGTAAAATGCCTCTGTAATCTTGCTTTAAAAGGGATCATCGTCGATTAGAGTGAAAAGGGTAAAGGAGGGAGGGCGACTCGCCCTCCTTTACAGCAACACAGGATAATGAGAGCGACTCGCCCTCCTTTACAGCAACACAGGATGAATCTGGGTGAGTCGCCCACACTGCTTTACTGCAACACAGAATAATGTGGGCGAGTCGCCCACACTCCTTTACTGCAACACAGGGAAAAGGAGGGAGGGCGACTCGCCCTCCTTTACAGCAACACAGCAGCAATGTGGGCGAGTCGCCCACACTCCGATCGCGGTTTATTATACTTGCAGAGTGCAATGGCTCAAACAAGCCCGCCCATTATGTATCCGTTGCCTCTCGATTGAAACGGCCTGTCGTTTCAATCGAGACTTTCCCGGTAATCTACGATGATCCGTTTTAAAGCCCGTATCCGAGCAGCCTCCCTATCATTTGCGCCACTTCGCTAGGTGCAAACAGCAAGCACCTGCGTATCCAGTTCGATAGTGAAACGCGCGCCCACTCGATCCTCGCGATTCTCGGCGTACACTTTGCCACGATGCAACTCAGCGATCTCCTTACAGATTGCGAGACCGAGTCCCGTACTGCTCTCATTGCCAGTCGGCTGCACCGACGTCTTTCCGAAATGAGTAAACAACTTATGCATTTCGTCCTCTGGAATACCGGGGCCTTCATCTTCGATCACGATTTTAAAGATCCCGTTCACTTGCTCGGTGATCACTCGAATAAAAGAGCAAAAAGGCGAATACTTGACCGCATTGCTTAACAAGTTATCCATCAAGCGACGGAATTGAGCCTTATCGAGCATCAACAGGTCTGGCATGCCGCGGTCGTCTAATTCCAACTTAATGGACTTCTCATTCGCGGTGAACTGATAAATATTGAGTGAAGAAAAGATCACTTCACGCACCTGACAAGGCTCTGCGTTTGAATGCTCTTCGCCACTTTCAATCACCGAGAGATCGAGTAATTCATCAACCAGATGCAGCATCGAGGCTGAAGTCGATTGAATCGTATCTGCAATTTCTTTCTGCTCATGATTGAGTGGACCGCTCTCAGCGAGGAAATCTGAAAGGCCACGAATCGAGGCCAACGGATTGCGTAAATCATGCGATGCGACACCAATGATGCGATTTTTAGCGAGCTTGTCTTCCTTTAATCGATTAATAAATTCACGTTGGCAGCCCATCAATACACGCATCTTTAAGTGATTCCGCATACGAGCCAAGGCCTCGTGGCGATTGATCGGCTTTGCGACATAGTCACAGCCGCCCGCATCGAGCCCTTCGACGATCGAACTGGTGTCAGAACGGCCCGTTACAAAAATAATCGGCACCTCCTTCAGGCCCCGCATCTTCTTAATCTTTCGACAAGTCACAAAGCCGTCGATACCATCCATAATAACGTCGAGCAGGATCAGATCTGGCTCATGCGCTTCGATACACTCGATCGCACTTTCGCCAGAATCGGCCTCATCGACCACGAATCCACTGCGCTCAAGCAAGCGGCGTAATAACATACGAATGATCTCGTCGTCGTCCACGACAAGAATACGAGATCCTTCGGTATTAATTTCTTCGGCTTGTTTCACTTATGCAACGAGTAATAGTTACTGGAATTAAAATAGCTTATTAAACTCAAAGTCAAACACAGCGAGTCCTTGCGCAATATTCGCTGACGGTTTAACATTGCACCCGAGCGGCCCCTTCGCATTTTCTCACAATTATGCTTCAAGCTGGTATCGTAGGTCTCCCCAATGTGGGCAAAAGTACACTGTTCAATGCTCTTACGCGCACACGTAAGGCGGAATCGGCAAACTATCCGTTTTGCACGATCGACCCAAACGTGGGCGTCGTTCAAGTGCCGGACAGCCGCCTAGAGCCTCTGCGTGAGATCTCCAAGACGAATAAGGTCATCCCTGCGGCGATTGAGTTCGTCGATATCGCCGGCCTCGTCGCTGGCGCCAGTAAGGGGGAAGGCCTTGGGAACAAGTTCCTCGCCAACATCCGCGAGGTCGATGCCATCGTGCACGTCGTGCGTTGTTTCGACGATGACGACATCATCCACACCTTGTCCGGCATTGACCCACTGCGTGATATCGAAGTGATCAACACTGAGCTCATACTCGCCGACATCACCTCACTGGAAGGCCAACAAGATAAGCTCGTAAAGAAAGCGCGCGGTGGCGATAAAGAAGCCGCCGAAAACGTCGCACTGATCGAGCGCCTGCTGCCACACCTAAACGAGACCAAGCCAGCGATCACGCTCGACTTATCGGACGACGAACAGGCCGCGCTCAAGCGCCTCTGCCTACTTTCAGCAAAACCAGTGCTCTATGCCTGCAATGTTTCCGAATCAGACCTAGCCGACTACTCGGGCAATGCCTACGTCACCGCCGTCGAGAAATTTGCCCATGAGCACCACGGTGCAGGTACTTGCGTAGTTTCAGCCTCCGTCGAAGCGGAGCTAATCGACTTTGACGACGAAGAAGCTTCAGAATACCTCGAATCACTCGGCGTACAGGATTCTGGCGTGTCGCTCCTCATTCGTGCGACCTACGATCTGCTCGGCCTCGCCTCCTACTTTACTGCGGGCGTACAAGAAGTGCGTGCATGGACTTTTAAAACAGGCATGAAAGCACCGCAATGTGCTGGCGTCATCCATACCGACTTCGAATCAGGCTTCATTAAAGCTGAAGTGGTCGCCTACGACGATCTGATCGAAGCAGGCAACGTCGCCAAAGCACGCGAAGCAGGCAAATACCGACTCGAAGGCAAAGAATACGAATTTAAAGACGGCGACGTGACACTCTTCCGCTTCAACAACTAGGCGGCTTGTCGATTTCGCACGGCCGTTTCATTCCGCGCCAGGCTAATCATTGCGATTAGCTTGAAGAATAGGAAGTTCACGCAGTTGACTAAATCGAGACTTACTTGCACTTTTTTATGTCCATATGATCTCGCGTATCCACTCCCATTACCTTCAACGCCTGCCACTGATAGTGGCCGGCATCGCAGCACTCTGCTTGAGTGCTTGTGATCAAGCGCAACCCGTGACCTACCAAATCCCGAAGGAGCAACGCGCCGACACGATGCCAACGATGGCAGCGGCAACCACGCCAGAAACGAGCGCTCCAAGTAAGATGAATGTGCTGCCCGGCATGCAACAAGCGGCCAACGAAGCTGGCGAAGTCGACTTCATCACTCCTGAAGGCTGGAAAAAACTCGCCGCAAGCGGCATCCGCAAAGCGAATCTCAAGGTCACCGCCGACACTGGCAGTGCCGAAATCACCATCCTCACTTTCCCTGGCGATGTTGGCGGACGCCTCGCCAACATTAACCGCTGGCGCGGTCAAGTCGGCCTCGAAGCAGCCACGGACGAAGACTTGCCCGCCTTTACTACAGCATATGACATTTCAGGGCACCGCGGACTCTACGTGCGTCTCGAAGGCGAAACGCAAAGCATCCTCGGCGCACTCCTGCCCTTCCATGGCAGCACTTGGTTCGTGAAAATGCTTGGCGACACTCCCACTGTGCTTGCCAACGAAGCATCCATGAAGCTATTCCTCGATTCGATCCAAATCGAGGACCACGCGCACTAAATCATGAAAGCGTTGCTTCAATTCTTTGCATCACTACGACTTACTGTCGTCCTGCTCTCTTTGTCGATGGTGCTGATTTTTTTTGGCACACTCGCACAAGTCGAAACTGGCATCTGGAAAACGCAGAAGGACTACTTCGAGAGCGCTCTAGCGATATGGGCTTACCCCGAAGCATGGATCGCATACGATAAGCTCTACTGGCTGCGCATCCCGATGCCAGGTGGCTACTTGCTCGGCGGCATGCTGCTGATCAATCTCGTAGCCGCCCACGTCACTCGGTTTACATTAAGCGCCAAGAAAGCCGGCATCTTCCTGATCCACATCGGATTGATCCTGCTACTTATTAGCGAGTTGCTGACCGACGTGCTGTCTGAAGAAAGCCAAATGCCCGTCGATGAGGGCGCCAGCAGTAACTACTCCCAAGAATATCGCGACAACGAGCTCGTGTTGATTGACCGCATGCACGCCGATTTCGACACCGTGCATAGCATCCCCATCGCACTGCTCAAACCAGGTAAAACAGTCGCCGTGCCAGAGAGTCCGCTGACCATCCGCACCGTCAGTTACTATCCGAACGCACAAATCGGCCGTTCCCAAGAGGGGGCCGCACCAGTCGAGTCTCCCGCCAACCAAGGTGTCGCAGTTAAGATGAACGTCGTGGTCACACCGACTGCGGTTACATATGCGGAGAATCAGATCAACACCGCCACTGCTTACGTCGAAGTGCTCAGCGCCGAGGGTTCACTCGGCATCTGGTTGGTTTCGAATGTCATCGACGATCGCTTCCCACCGCAAATGGTGACTCTCGGCGAACAAAGCTGGGAGATTGTCCTCCGACTGAAGCGCCACTATTATCCATTCGCAGTCGAGTTGGTCGATTTCTCCCACGAGAAATATCCTGGCACCGAAATCCCCTTCAACTACTCCAGTGAAGTGATGGTGCGCCACAGCGATACCACCAAAAATCAAAAAGCGCTGATCTATATGAATCACCCACTGCGCTACGAAGGCCTGACCTTTTATCAAGCCTCTTTCGCCAATGACGACCGCACCTCGATCTTCCAAGTCGTACGGAATCCAGGCTGGATCCTGCCCTACGTCAGCGTACTACTAATGGGAGTCGGCATGCTCGTTCAGTTCGGCATGCATTTCTTTAAATTCCTCAAAAAACGCGCTACCGCCTAATGAAGAAATTCGCTTTCACTCTGATCCTGATTATCGCTGCGCTCATCGTCGCATCGGGATTCAAGCCAGCCACCAACACCTCGGACTTTGATGTCGCTAGCTTCTCTGAACTGCCAGTGCAAGTCGGTGGCCGCATCAAACCGCTCGACTCGGTTGCGCGTAACACGCTGCTCGTGCTCGCTGCACGTCAAAAAGTCGTCACCCCCGAAGGCGTGACACTCAGTCCGATCGAATGGTTCATGGATCTGACCATGCGCCCTGAAGTGGCCGACACCTATCGCGTGTTCAAAATCGAGTTTCCAGACGATCTTGGCATCGCAGGTCTCGCACAAAAAGGCCAACGCCACTACGCCTTCAATGATCTACTGCCACACTTCGATGAGATCCTGCGACTCTATAAGGAGATCAACCCTGAACCGAAAAAACGTAGTCCCTACGAGCAACAAATCGCCGATCTGAACGACGGCCTCACGCTCTACCACCGTGTCATGCACTCGCTGCACCCGGTCGGCACCCCGGAACGGCTTGATCGACTCGTCGATGAATATCAGAGCTATATTAGCAGTATCGCACCAGGACTCGTGGCCCTGCGCCAACAGCAAGCGGGTAAGGACTACGATGCCGAACTGCTCAGCAGGTTCATTCAATTTGGCGACGATTATTTAAAACTTTCGAAGACCGCCTATTTACGCGTCGTGCCGCCAATCGCGCCCGTCGATCCACTCGACGACTGGAAAAATATCGGCTTAGAATTACTCGACGTAATGCGTGGCGATGACCTCAGCCCTTACGTCACCAGCTACGCCAGCCTGACGATGGCATACCGCCTGGATCAGCCTGACATGTTCAACAAAACCGTCGAACAATTACGCCAGCGCTTTATCGGTGAATTCCCGAACGATATTAATCGTGTGCATTTCGAACGCGTCTTCAACCAAGCCCAGCCGTTCTACCTTTCGATGCAGCTCTACGTGCTGATCTTCCTGACCGTCTGCATCTCATGGCTGCGCTGGCCTGCGCCGCTTGCCAAAGCGGCATTCTGGGTGCTATTACTCGCCTTTACCATTCATACTTTAGGGCTGATCTCCCGCATGTACATTCAAGAGCGCTACGGTGTTTTTGTGACGAATCTCTACTCTTCTGCCGTGTTCGTCGGCTGGGGTGCCGTGCTGCTTGGTGTGATCCTTGAAAAGTTCTATAAAAACGGCGTCGGCGCGGCGATGGCTTCGCTGGTCGGGTTTTGCACGCTCATTATTGCGCACCACCTATCCATGAGTGGCGACACACTTGAAATGATGCGCGCGGTGCTCGACTCCAACTTCTGGCTAGCGACACACGTCACCGTCATTACATTCGGCTACTCCGCTATGTTCTTTGCCGGCGCACTTGCATTAATTTTCACTGTGCTCGGACTATTTTCCAAGCGCTTCAGCAAAGAGTCGGCCAAATCCATCGTCAGTATGGTGTATGGAATCACCTGCTTTGCGACATTGTTTAGCCTCGTCGGCACCATTCTCGGCGGCATCTGGGCCGACCAATCCTGGGGTCGCTTCTGGGGCTGGGATCCGAAAGAAAACGGTGCGCTCATGATCGTGATCATGGGTGCCATCGTGTTACACGCCCGCTGGGGCGGGATCGTGAAGGAGCGCGGCCTCATGGCTTTGGCGATTTGTGGCAGTATCGTGACCGTGTGGTCGTGGTTCGGCACCAACCTACTCGGCGTAGGCCTACACGCCTATGGATTCACCAGCAGTGGCTTCTGGTGGACGATCGGCTTTGCCGCTAGCCAGATATTTTTCATCTGCCTATTGAACTTGCCCTGGCGCTACTGGCGCAGTGCATTTGGCGAAGATAAGAATCGCCGCGAACGCAAAGCTATCCTCCTCGCTGCCCAAGAGAGCGGAAAAGCTTAATTAGCGCGCGCCGCACGAGGCGATAAGCCCGTCGCAGTGGCATCTGAAGGGGCATCGAAACGCGATTTAAACACCCCACGATTCGGCCGAATTTTAGTGATCGCTATGGTGTCATGTAACGTGCCATCAAAGTAGAGTTCATAGCCCATAGGCAGACGAGGAGATGCCGCGGCATCAGACGGCGCAAGGTGCATTTCTAGATCCACCAAATCTGTTCCTCTCAGAGCTTGAGTCCGGCGATAGACTTCCTCATTGCTCTGCTGATCGATATAATGATAAATGGAGATCGGCAATAGCCCACGACTCACGACCACCGCACAAACGCGCCCTTGCCATTGCTCATTAGGCAAACGCTCCAACACCGACTCAAGCCCAGATTCAACTGCCTGACGAGATTGATAGCTCCATGCTAGGTGTGCGAGCGAACTCTCAAACAATGCCACCCGCGTAAAGAACTCGACATCGTCTTTATTTAAATTGAGTAAATCCAGCCTAGACCATCCGATCTGTCCATTATAACCAAGCTCTGAGGTATACTTGAAGCCAATACCCTCTGTTTTTAATGTATACAGATTCGGGCGACGCGCCATCATCACTAATTCGCAGGTCACAGTAGATGCCGAAGCCGCCCCATGTACAATCAAAGAATCTACCTCACTAAGCTGTGTTGCCTCTAGATGTTTCTCCAACAGGGTCACTAATGAAGACTGCGACGACATCTTACTATTTGACTGATTCACGCGATGGCGGACATTCGGCTTCGCCACCATTGCAGTCGGTGTTGCAGGTGTTGTAACTGTTGTAGCTGTTGTAGCTGTTGTAGCTGTTGCAGCTGTTGCAGCTGTTGCAGCTGTTGTAGGTGTTGTAGCTGTTGCAGGTGTTGTAACTGTTGCAGGTGTTGCAGCTGTTGCAACGATAGGCGCACTGCCGGCCAGCAACAAATAATACAGCAGTCCGACGACACCCCCAACGACAATCGTTACTGACCCAACTACAAAAAGCACAGTTCGCTTAGGGACTTTTTGCCCTAGAATATCAATATATTGCGATGATTTCATTTTAGATCGTATTTGGGAAAAAGGCCAAGAATGACTATTAGTAACTTGTATAGGACAAGCACCTAACAAATAAAAGCATTAAAGTATAACGCTGTCGAGTCACCCTAATCCATACACACAGGCCGGCAGATTCGAACCGGGAACTACGCGTGATTCGCCACTAGCGCATACAGTGATTATCAAACAGCTCCGCTACAATTAGCCGCCGTTTGCCTGTCGCTCCATCTCAGCGAGCTCTTCTTGAGCTTTGGCAACGCGCGCCTGTGCTTCTTGGATGCGCTTCGCTCGCGCTTGAGAATCCTCATAGGCCTTTTTCTTCACGGCCAACTCTGCTTCGAGGCGCGCTGCCTCACGCTCTGCCGCGCTGACATCAGATGTAGTTGAATTACGCGCAATCTCATCACGCACCCTTTTCGCCTCCAAGGTCTGAATTTCTTCTTCCAGCTTCACCTGAGCTTGTGCTTCTTGATCATACTCATACTGCCGCTGAGCCTCCGCGGCTTCAAGTTCCTCCTTGTTCTTGTCATACTTGCTACCACCCAAGCCACCCAGTGCAGCACCCGCCGCAGCACCCGCGGCCACATTCGCCCCACTGCCGTCGCCGAGCTGAGCCCCAATCACAGCGCCCAAAATCGCACCGGCTGCAATACCGACATTGCGCCCCGTATTGCCACTATTAGTCGATGAACATCCGCTAAAAAGTAACGCAGCGCATAAGAGAAGAGGAGTGAGTGTAGCTTTAAACATAACTGCAGACTATTGTTTAGTAAGGAAATTGCAATATCGAGAATAAATCGCAGGATGAGTCGGGAAATACCGCCACAGGCCAAGTCGATACGACTCCGACATCACCATTTTTTTATTTATTGCCTAGGCAAAGCGCCCCGGTCTTCACATACCACACGACACCTATGAGCTTACGAAACCCCGAACGCGGCCTCTTCTCAGTCAAAGGCCTCATTTTCAGCCTCGGCCTGATCGCCTCCTTTATTTTTGTCGGCGTGCTCTACAGCGGGCTGATTCGACCAGCCGCAGATAAAGCCGCACTCGCGCAAAGCTATGGCGTCGAGGGTGCCAGCTCATCCTCTGGAATCTTCGTGATTCTTAAAGATTACGAGCAACAAGTCTGCATCTCCCTCTTTCTCTGGGGCATCATGATCCTCGCCTATAAGTTTATCCTCGTTCACTTCGAAGCTACCGCCCTCGGACGCTTCGCTCCTGAGAGCGAAGGTATCGACGCCGAACCAGAAGTCGATCTACTCAGCGGCTCACGCAATATCTCCCGCGAACGCGCAGGGAAGCTCTCCGGCGAAATCGACGAAAAGAGCGCGCGCCCCGATCTTAAAAATAAAATCCTCCCTTACGTCATGGCCCGCGGTCTGGAGCGCTACCACATGACGGGCAACGT
>Ga0115005_10003456_pt1 | contig 12609 bp, 11 predicted proteins | sample ArcOceMetagenome_FD_87163 | JGI IMG/M metagenome (GOLD analysis project Ga0115005, IMG submission 87163) | Marine eukaryotic phytoplankton communities from Arctic Ocean - Arctic Ocean - Greenland ARC118M Metagenome | ecosystem: Environmental > Aquatic > Marine > Oceanic | place: Arctic Ocean... | reverse complement strand
TCGAGCTACAATGCTTACCGTCAATAAACCGTACTAGCATCAATTTATACATCAATAATGCCGGACTAATTTACCTACGTGTACCTGCTCTATTTTCAATTGACCTAAATAAAATCCATGCCTATAACGTCATTGTAACATCGCAAAAGATATCTGGCAATTACATTCCTCTCAAAAAGAGAAGAGGTCTCGATGAAAGATTTCATCATTATTGCATTTTTAAATGTTCCCGACGGCATTTTAAAAATTCATTCGCGGTTTTGAACCTCAATGCCCAACTCCCTAATCCCACGATGCCCATGCACATTCCAATCAAATCTTGTCCTTGTAACAGGCATGACCCTCCTCAGTTTCTTCAAAATATCCCCCGACATATCATCGTAAACACTGCGCAACGACATGACAGATCCCTCTTCCCATTTCTGAATCTGTTTGAAAACCCCCTCTTTGGTCGTTTGAACTTCTGGCAGATCGACTGTTGATTTGAGTTGCAGATTCCCATTTTCAAACGTGTGTGCGTGGAGACTCATCTTTCCGCTTATAGCGACTGAACTGCCGCCGAGGTATTTAATGGAATACCTTGAAGTCCAGGATCCAGCATGAAATTGCTGAAAACATATTCTTTCCGCGTAGAGCAGAATGTTGAATTCATTCTCAGATTCGGCTTTACCAATTCGATAGTTCGATTTGACGCCTTTAGATGTGTAAAATTGAGCAGTATAATTCTTCATACCCTCTTCTAATTCTTCATTCTCAATTTCGGAAGCAGCGTTTGGATCTAGTTGGAGCGCCTCCCTACCGCTTCGAGAATTGTACTCTTTTTGGATTTCTTCTGACCATTCAGGTGTCAGGGCTGAGGAAAGTAATTCATGTAGATCTCTGAGTGTGTGATCGAACTGTCCTGGGGGTGAGGAGAGAAGGAAGTGTCTTGCTATACGGAGTTGGTCATTGGAGATGTCCATGATGAAACAAATGGAGAGATGAGAAGTTCAGTTTTTCAAACATTTTTGGTTGAGGGGTCTTGGATGGAGGGGTGCTTATTTATTATCCCCCCTGCCACAAATTTCACGACAAGCAAGCAAGCGACGACCGACGACATAGAAAACATAAAAACAAGCGAGATGATCACACTCACAATCAATCTAAATACAAATACAGTAGTAGTACATTATTCAACCGTTGAACCTCGTCCAAAATGCTCTCACTACCATTATTTTTGCTCATTATCACATCACTCCTTGTATCAAGCGTGATGGCAGACATTGCAGATTCCTCCTCGCTATTCAATAACAAAAAAGAAGAAACATACAAGAATAGTTTCTTTGACGAAACATGTATTGAAATGGCAAATGAAAAACCGTCAAAGTGAGTACAAAGAGCACGGTATAAGCGTATTATTGTGCCGTGTCGTATTTTTCTTTGTATAACTTTAATCCTTAGACTGACATGTTTATAATCAACCTTACGAAGGTGCATAAATGATGCCGAAACAGTGAGTACTCGAGAGTGACATGCAATAATCTTTGTCTACTAAAATCAAACCCTTCCATACATGATAGACATTTGAGTACGGCTCAGTACGTGGTAACTAATTCTTTCTTTTTTAAACGAATTCTAGATGGATAAAATATGCAAAAAGGCGTGTATGGATAAGCAACCTTATTACAAATCCACGAAATATGACGACGATGGCTCATTTTTTGACCTAAACGCTAAAAGATGGAATGGTTCCAACTTAGATTTTGAGAGATTCATTGGTTTTGTGAGTATTGACATTACGATAGAAAAAGTGCAATGTATGTGTTTGCTAATTACGTGTACCTCTGTCCCATTCTATATCCTGCGCCCGTAGATAACTGCAGTCATCAATGTTCCAGTGTCTTGTGAAGAGGGTGAAAGAGAGAAGCTAGCTCGCGACTTCAAAAGGCTTCTAAAGATCACCCCCAAACAATCCATTGAATTCGTTGTGTTCCCTATCGTATCTAATGATGAAAGAAATGGAAAGGAATGTGCAGACTTTAGTGAAGTTTTCACCACTGCTGGTGGCAAAAGTGGAAATGTGCACATGATGGAAACTGCGAACGTCAATGGGCCTGATACACACCCGGTGTATCAATATTTGAAGGATGTTGTCGGACTTGAGGAAATAATGAACGACCTCTCTACACTCATGTTTGTCAATCCGATGGCTAGCCAAATTGACGTTTTGGAGGGTCAATCTTATGACAAAGTGAAGAAATATTCAACGGAGCATTTGCAAACCTGGGAATTGTAAAAGAAGGCTTTCTTATCATAGTTACACGTAGTAGATACACTTGGATCATTTTCAATCGGGGTAATCAATTGTAAACAAATAAAGAAAACAAAGAGATTATTCGTTATTAGTTATGTTAAATAAAGTTGCACGGGCCCACACATACATACACACAAAACAAAGAGAACAAAAACCACAAAATACAACTTAACAGGAAGCCAACTGTGTTTCCAGGCAGCCACTTGTAAAGATGTATTTTTAAGTTCAAAACGATAGAGAACAGAACATGCACACAAATAAGATTACAAACAGAAAAACAAAGGCAAAGAAAGATCCTTCGAAAGGAAGGACCGACAGTAAAAAAAGAGAAAGGTCCATAGACCGTATGTTGCTTTTGTTTGTCTAACGGAGAACAGACGCGCGACCCGCAGGAAGCCCTCCCATGGCTCCCATCGCTCCCATTGAGAAGGTATTCCTTCGGCTCTTACTAGGAGGTGACCCAAAGACATCCCAAAATCTTAGTGTCTCATCTGCGGCAGCTGAAACGACACTGGCGCCATCTGGGCTTTGTTCCATGTGAAGCACCTGGGAATGGAGAAAGCGACTACTGTTAGATGTAAATTGTTAATAAGAAAAATAACGTTTCGCACCATATTCTTACCCTTGCAGTGTGGCCCTTGAATTCTTGGATTTTTGTCATTGTTGGGTAACGCCACAAAATAAGCTGATTTTCGCTGAACCCATGGGAGGAACAAAGTTCACGCTGATGTTTAGACCAAAGTAGCGAGCACACTTGAGAACCTGTATCAATGGAATTCAACAAAGCACCAGAATTAGAGTTCCAAAACTTGATGGTTCTATCTGCTGTACCTCCACCGCTTGCAAGTAGCCCACGGTGGAAGGGGCACCAGGCTAGGGCTTTCACTGCTGCCTGGTGCTGAGTGAGCAATAGGCGAGGAGAGTAGCGGTTACCGTTGGTAGGACTGCGACCATGATTCCCCCTCCTTGAAGACATGGCAGCATCCCAAATACAGAGGTAGTTCTCGTTGCCTCCGCTAGCCAAGGTTGTGCCATCCTCGTTCCATTCGAGGCCACAGACTTCCTGCGTATGACCTGCATAGGTTGAAACAATATGACTCGCTGATCTGACATCGTGCTGAATGATGACAGAGTCTCTTCCTCCACTAGAAAGAATGTGTTGCGTCCACGCAAGTGATCCAACTCGAGCAGCATGTCCTCTCATTGTGCGAAGCATCTTCATACCATCAGCATCCCATAGTTGGACTGGACCATCATTTGTTCCAATAGCAAGGTAGTTCGTGTGACCAGGCAAATCTGCCCATCGGACGCTAGTCACAAAATCATCCTCTCCGGAAAGTGTAAGTAAATGTTGGATGTCGCCGCTCGTCGCGTTCCAAAGATACACACATTGCCCCAAAGCAACAGCAAGAATGTTATCCTTTCCCCAGCTGATGAGATTTAAATAATAGTCGTCAACGAGCTCAGGGGCGTCTAAGATACGGGTAGGAGCTGAATTAATCTTTCTAGTAGTCTTGGCAGATGAAGCCCTCAAGGCTGTCTCAAATGCTGGATTATTGAACATAGATGATCCACCTGCTCTATCAAAGACGCGTAATTGATCGTGCGTAAAAGGGTCTGGGGTCGATGCTAGAGATGTCTTCGCATTCCGATTAGGGGTGGAATATAATGGCAGAGAACCGATAGAAGACGCGGACGAGAAGGAGTAATTGTTAACACTGCTACGAAATGATAGCATTCTTTCGCAAGGGTCAACATTCTCCCGACTGTCTAAATTCTCTGACGAGATGTCGGCATAGACAAGATCAACATCATCTGAACCTGGTTGCACACTGGGAGTTACTCTATTAAATCCTGATGGAGTTACTGTCCTTTCGTTGGTTTCCTGAGCATTGGATCTTGCTGCAAAACTCCTGGATCCCATGCGTCCATTGATGCTCTCGGCACTTAGATTAAGCAATGTGCCTCTCAATCGTGCACGATACTCTGATTGAATCGGTGTCAATATCTCTGATGTTGTTGCGTTGCTGTTTGATTGAGATTGGGCTTCTCCTGCATCGCTTCCATATGTTCCAGAAGCTTTCTTCTCAATTGCCTCCATTCGAGATTTATCTGCAGACAATACACTAGCACGACAGATATCGACCCTCATTTGAGAACGATTGGGAATGAAACGATCGCTATTTAAACGCGAGGGTGTGCGCCTGGTCCTTTCCTCGAGCGATAATGAACCATCCTTTGTTACTTTATTTTTTGAATTTGAGTATGTAAGGGGTTCCTTCTTGAAGGGAGATTTGGATGAAACTCCTTTCTTTTTGTTGCCATGATGAGTTGGCGTGTTAACTAGATCTTGCAAAAGTGGAGCCCCCGAATTCTTTCGTGGCGATCTGCTGTCAGTACGACGTTGCCTGGGTGTCATCCTTTTCTCAACGATGGATGCTGCAGGAGAACTAAGCACTGAAAGAAGCGAAGGCGAAGCTGTCAAACTGCTGTTCCTGTAAGGAGTTCTAGTTGTTCTAGTTGGTGTCCTCGTGCACTCTCCACCACCTCGGGAAATGACCCTCAACGAAGTGGATGGAATGCTTGGTTTATTGTCCGGAAACAAAACTCTTTGATTCATGTTAAGATTGTCAATTTGCATACACTGCTGAATGCATTTATGTGTGTTTGTGAGAGTGAAGATAGTTGGAGAAAAAGATGGACGGTTTTGGCGATTTCCGGGAAGATTTGAAGTGTCAGCTAGTTTAGCACAAGTAACAGAATTCCAGTCATTTCGCGCACAATGTTTCTGACACCCCCTAAAATGAATGCCGGAAAGAGAGTGAGTAGAGTGACGAATGAACGACACAGACTTGATACTTGATGTAAAACCAAGGCCACGATCGATGATGGAACCGCACCTATTAATAACAACAGCTTTACAGCACTGACTGCGATCGCCACCTCGATACAAAAAACGTGAATAGCAAAGAAACAATCACACAGCTTGTGAAAATGAAGAGTTCAATTTTGGTGGCAGCAATTGTTTGCTTGTGTAAGGAAGTACACAGTTTCTCTCAGATAAAAAGCTTTCAATCAAACGCATCCAGCAGACTTCATGCTGTAGAGGATTCTTCCGGCACGCCTCTCGAGGGCTTAACTCGAAGACGTGTCGTCCAGCAGGGTCTCGTTGCACTGCCTGCTTTAATATTTAGTCCTCGGTCATCTCTTGCTGGAACTTTTACTCCTGGTGGAACACTTGTTGATCGTGATGTGGGGGTTACTGTTGGCAACGGTGAGGCGAGCACATCCCGCAAAGTTGACAATAGCAACGTTCTTTTCTCGCAAGATAATTATTTCAAATTTGGAGTTGCAGCGCCATGGATCGAAGCTGACTCAACCGAATTTCCAAAGACGATGCCCTTCGTACTTTCACAGCAAAGGTATGATTCTCTCAAAAAATATGGTAGCCGCGTAAAAGCAGGAGCACAGGCTGTGAACAGCTTAGAGGCTGACATTAAAGCGGGGAATTTTGCATCGATCACGAATGGGGATGATCCCAAATATGCCTTGCGGCCGCTTGGGTTGATGGCAAATGGATTTCTGGCTTCAGAGAACACTGGAACCACAAACGAATTGTTGCTTGCGAGATGGTATATTAATGAGGTTTACCTTCGTCTATCGGACATGAGCAAGGCTGCAAGTGAAAACGATGCTTTGGTTGCTTATAGTGCGGCGAAGAAGTCTCTGAACAGTTATTTTGCGATGCTAAACAGAGTCGTCACAAGCAAGGTTGGCGATAAATTTGAATACCTTTAGAAAACAAGAGGAATATACGGTTGAATATAATATACTACGTGTAGTCGTCAAACATCAGTACAACGTGTAAGCATCGGTTCTTTTTCCAACCTGTACATAAAATTCCCTTGCGTGGTCCTTCATATTGCCGTATGCCCTCCAAGAGGACAGTCTCGGTGCGGATTTTGGGATTGTGATTTCAGATGTATCCCTTCACTATCTAGATATCAACACTTTTTTTAAGCACAACAATATCGTCTACACGTACTAATAATATTACGGGAGACAAAAAATTATCATATGATATGATACTACTGTATGTACGAGTAGAAGTACAATGCATCCGCGTATTTGTGGGTTTGTCTGTGATAATAATTGATCATTTACTTTAGTCGCATGCTAACTTTGAATCGCAAGAAGACATTGAGATAGCAAATGCTTGAAAGATGGACATGGGCCATTGAACATCCATTATGAATTCATTGTTTCCTGTGCGACCAAATTGCATTATGACCTTCTCGTTGTCATTATCGTTTGTTTGATTAATAAGTTGGAAGTTCTTGACTGATGCCATGGTAACTCGACCACTGAAGTTCAAGACGTAAGCACACATATCTTCATTCCATTTTGGGCGCCTATTTTCAAGATATAGTAAGTGGCGCATCGCAGGTTCAGTTTTGTACTTGAAACATTGTATCATCGATTCGTCTTTGTGGGCAGGTTGCCATTGCTTCGTGCATTCACCCTCTTTCCTGATTTTATTTATACAGACTTGCATGTTCCGAGGACCCCTAGAAGTCCCAAAGTTGCTTCCGTACAGGATGGCACCAAGTTCGCTACGAACCGGATCTTCGTTTTTCTCGTCATAGAAGGGATCCTGATGTTTGGGATTTTTACCATCGTCATAAATTTGGAACTCTGTGCCCATAAAGTTCGATCGTAGCTTCCCTATTATTCTTTCACTACCTTTGTTGTGATCGTTTCTACCTAATGAAATCAAGTAGTTTGCTGTCTTCTTCTTTTTCCTCTTCTTCGATGTCATTAAGAATCTATCGCCATCCTTCAAGTATATACGATACTCGGGAAGGAATCTTGATGTCCCTTTGTTCCGTTTTATATAACATTGTACCATCCCAGCTGATTTAGGCACAGGTTTCACGAGCAGGTTCTTGACTTCCTTGATATTTTCCCAATCAATACTTTCAGAAAATTTGTATTCTCTCTTTTTAATATCACGTGTTTCCACTAAAGGTTTTTCATCCTTTCGCTCCCCAGCATCTGCATTAGCATCATCATCTTCCGTAGAATCATCAGTATCATAAGTATCATCTGCGCTCAATTTGGTTTTAGCTTGTAAACTCCGTCGTTTGTCATCATCTGGGCCATGGCCGATCATGTTCGACAAAGTCGATGGGCTTTTCATACGACGCCCTCTTCTATTGACCTCAGAAGTTCTTGCTTTGTCCCCAGACCGATGTTCAGACAAATCTGATATAAAAGTTTGGTCGTCAAAACCTTGATTCGAGTCTGTTTCTGGTAAATTCTTCGATGTGATGGAACAACCTTCTGTTACTGATATACATTCAGGTAAATGGCTGCTCATGGGAGGCTCTCGCCTCCTTTGGAACAAGTTTTCCTCAGGAAAATTTCGGTGATTGCTTCCGTTTTGATTCTCACCAGGGTATTCGCAACTTCTCCGCGAATTCGGAGACGAATAATCATTATCTCTGTGTACCGATCCTTTCGTAACAAATGATCTGCTATCTCCGTACGATCTCGAATTTCTGTCTTCTTCGACGGGCGAAAAGTTTTTAACTGAATGGGCAAAACTCCTGTCTTCAGACAACATGCTCATCCTGTTGTTATTATTACCAATAAATCCGGACTGAAATTGTTGCTTCCTCCTCCTTAAAGCCGCTTCACGCTGGTTCTGAAATATTTCTTCTCTTGTGTCAGCTGTGACTTGCGTAACTACTGTAGATCCAGCTCCAGGAATGCGCTTTGGGGGCCTCGGAGGAGATTTGTACCCACCTCTTTGGAAAGTATTGTCGGTTTCTCTCGTCAATTCGAATTGCCCATGCCCTAATTCATTTTCATGGTATCTTGAGTTCATCTTTCTTTCCTCAAAATCAGAAGAATGCGGCATTGATCGACGGAAGGCACAAAGAAGGGTGGAAAGTGGGTAAAAGCAAGCGTAAATGACTGGGTTCAATATTTTATTTTTATTGCACAGTTATCACAAGCACAAAAATTGGTGAGTCACTTTTTGTCCAGTCAATCCTCCTCCCAAAAATGCGATTTCCAAGTAGCTCAATTTGAAGCAAGTATGATTATTTCTATTGAAATCTATAAATCATACTTGCTTGAATATCTCTATTAAAACTCGAACTTTTCGCTCTCTCCGTCAATTAAAGAGCACCTCAGTGCAGGTATTAGTGACGTTATATCTTCAAGACCCATTGCAAGAAGCTTCAATACAGCCTTTTTCATCGAGGGATGCTCTTCATCGTATCCATTGGCCATGAATATTTGAACTGACTCTTTAAAGCATGTAAAGGCGCGGTTCTCGTCGTAGTTTTCAAGGGCTTCGCCACAACTACGCAATGCATCGGCAAATTCAAGCTTGCGCCCGTCAATTCTATCAATCATTTGGAGAGCCTCGACAAATGTTTTCATACTTTCAGAGAATTTCTGCATTTTGCATAGCGTTTCTGCGATTGACTTAATCGAGTCCAACATTGCCAATTCATCAAATACGATGTACCTTTGTCGGACAGTCCTTTCTTTCTTGAAAGCTTTCAAAGCCTTTTCAAAATCCGATGTCCTTAAATGTAAAACACCAATAGTGTGCAACGTGTCCATCAACTCACATATGTAGTCATTTTTGCGTTCATTGGCCTTCCCGTAGCAGGTCATCGCTCTGGTGAGAGCCTTCAACGCTCTTCCTAGTTTCGAGTCTTCCATGTAGGCCTTACCCAACATTAAATATGAAGCTGCGAGCTCTACGCTAAACTCACCACATCGATTTTTCCGTGCTAAGGCGACACTTGTGTGGGCTTTAATGGCTTTCTCGGTCCTGCCCATTTTAGAATAAAGACATCCAATCTTCTCCAAAGTCTGTTCGGCATTGATGCTATCGGCACCCTTAATATCATGGAACATCACATAAGCTTGTTTCATGACACGTAGCGCCCCTCCCAAGTCACCCACATCTTCGTGAGTCATTGCCCACTTCTCCAGACTGCTCGCCACCTCTAGAGATTTCGTTCCGTGCAGAGCAACCATCAACTTGACTAGCTCTCCACGTACATTATTAGCTTTATCATTGTTGCCACTATCTGTATAGAAGCCAGCCATAATATCAACGGTTTGTGCAACATTAAAATGTTCGTCACCATGAGCCATTCGGTAGCCTTTCAGAGCCTTCTTCAATTCCTTCACAGCTTCCTTATGAAAACCCTTTCCAAAGATAATTTTAGAAATGTCAACTCTGATATCACAGACAGTGAGGTCATAATCTCCCGATAAATCACTGATCATAAATAAACCGGACGAATGGAAGTGCAAGGCCTTGTTTTCTTCTCCTAATCGTTCGAATCCTCTCGCTAAGCGTAGGTGGAGATCTGAAACATTGGTGTCATGATCTCCAAGTTCGCAGCTATAAATTTCAAGAGATTCTTGATACAAGGTGACTGAGATTTCATCTTGCCCCCAAGTCTCATGAAATTCACCAAGCATTTTAAGGGATTCAGCAACTTGAACCGAATATCTCCCTTTCGACGAGATCGACTTCTTCAGATCCTTGAGCAATTCTTTCCTTTTTGTTTCGGCTTCCGGGTTATCTTTCATTGCGACAGATCGGGACTGTATATTTTTGCTGGCGTGAGAATTATTGATATAGGTTTTCTTGACGTAGAGACCAGAAGTGGATCGAACTGGCTTGACCCCTTCACTAGGCTTGGCCTCTACTGGAGTGGCCGCTTCATTATATTCTACAGCTTCTCCTTCATTACTTCCAACGGTACTTTCGTCATCGACGTCGTCTATTTCTGATAGATCAACCTTGTCACCGCTCTGTACAATTTTATCTGCTTCATCGTAATTAATGGATAAAACGGAGACGCCCGAGCTCGAAACGACACTAGAATCATCACCATCATCATATTCTTCGTAAGTTTCACCAACAATCTGGAATCGTTCTTCGTTTTGCGTTGATAAGGATCTTGGTGCCTCAGATGCATCCTCATCTTCCCTCTCTTCTTCCCTGAAGGAGTTAAACGCATCAGAGAAACCACAGAAAACCATAGAGGGCATAACATCCGTCCCTTTTGTCATATGCCGCTTTTCATCCTCTGCCCCACAGAAGTTGCCGAAGCTGGATAACATTATCAAAAAAATTAAAAAGTTGGCAATAAAAATACCAGCAAGGGTTGGAACTTGGTTGGAAGGAGATACTTTTTTTGAAACGAAGGTGAGTGATGAGAGCTCAGAGCTGAGAGATTGAAATTGTTTTCGGGTGTTTTGGAGAGGTTTTCAAAACTATTATAGTTTTCAACGCCCCCAACGGCCTTTGTCGCAGGTATTTCGCAAGTTGAATCGAATAAATTCCTCAAAAATTTCGGTCGAACGGACCGGACACACCCATTTTCAGGCTCGCGCACGACAAAAACGAAAAAAGAAACAGCCAACGCCAGTAAACATCATCATGACGCCTGTAAACATCACCCCATGACACAAATGAGACATACACTAACCAGCTTGCACTAACTCACAAAATCTTTAGTCTATGCTACGTGTAGGCATGCTTTTCCGTGTCTGAACAAAGGTGCTCTTTCCTACGTGTAACAATAAAATAAATGCCAACACGCGGTTGGAATGAATCAATCGCCTACTAACCTTCAAGTTTCAAGTATTTTCAACTTCATGAAAATAGTTCATTCAAATTGAAAACGGGCCAGTCAACAAAATGATGCAGCTATAAGAATGATGTTGATCATCAGTTGTCAATGGTAATTGCATAAAGGAGAGAATCGCCTTGAAAGAGCGAATCAATTTTAAAGACTAGTACATGTTTTTAATTAATCCCAAGCTACATGAATTGAGTCAACTCGTCTATCTACATATCTGGTATGTGTACTTTGTGCACTACCTTTCCGCATTCATCCCATTTCACGAAGTAAAACTCAATTTATCTTCAGATTCGAGTCTTTGTAACATTCGAATTGCTCCATCGTCACAATTCGTATGCTCTGTAATTTCATCAGCAACAGCTTTGACTGTATCTCGGGCGTTTTTCATTGCTATTCCCAATCCTGACTTTTCAATAAATTCTATATCATTATCGCCGTCTCCAAAGGCTCTGGAGAAAATAATTAGTTAGACATTGAACATATATTATGTTGTGCTTTTGCAAAGATTGATTGGATCGAAATAACGAAAACAAAACAATTTCAATACCAGGTACGTGTACGTGTAGGTACTTACATGCATTCATCCAACCCAACTCTCAGCTTTTTGCACAACAACTCCAGACCATTTCCTTTGCAAACCTCCTTGTTCAGTATTTCAACAAAGAAAGGAGGTGATCCACGGATAACCTTCGCTTCATGCCCCAATGCTGCTTCAATCTTTTGGTGGATTGTATCAATGGCGTCTGGTTCACAAAGCACCAACAGCTTTGAGGGGAGACCACGGTCCATTGCCTCCTCGTAGTCATCCTCACAATAGGTAAATTTTACCCCTGTAAGTCTAGAGTACTTTTCCGTAGCTTCTAAATTCCAGTCTTCTATGATTTGCGCATAGATTTCATGATCAATATAATAATTGGTAACACACCCCAAACTTTTGGCCAAATTCAAAGTTTTTCGAGCTAGGTCCAAAGGGACAGGTTGATGGAAGAGCTCTGTAATGCTCATCCTGCCATCAACCATTGGATTGGTCTCCCATGTTAGCTCTTTCTGTCCTCCTTCGTCGTCGAATACTTCGTGGGACACATGAAGCCCTTTGGCACCATTTGTACTGACGACGGGAAACGACTTTGAGTGAGGTTTCGGGAATTCAAAGTTGAGGCGACGAATCACTTCTGCTATAGCGGCAGGCGACCTGCCAGTCGCTATGCTGACGATGAACCCTCTCGCGTGAAGTGATCGAAGGTACTGAACTGCATAATCAGATATTTTATGGTTCGGTGCCAATAGTGTTCCATCCAAGTCGAATGCCACCATGCGGTACTTTGTTGTAGATGTATTAGAATTCTCCATCGGTTGAAAGAATCCTTTGCGATGTTTTTCTTTTCTCGTTCAGAGCTGGTTGGTTAGGGAGAGTTTTGTTAAAACCCAGTAATCAGTGATGTGGCTATGCTAGCTGTGCTGCTACGCTGTGCTGTGTGATCTGTGATGTGTTCTTTTGAAAAGACTAAAGTGTTTTTGCCCCCCCCGGCGAGAAACGCGATAACAAATATAAATATAATCCTCTCTCGAAATGTCGTACACGTGAGTCAATCACGCAATATTTCGTTATTCACTTAATTATTTGAGAAC
>Ga0115005_10003450_pt1 | contig 12621 bp, 11 predicted proteins | sample ArcOceMetagenome_FD_87163 | JGI IMG/M metagenome (GOLD analysis project Ga0115005, IMG submission 87163) | Marine eukaryotic phytoplankton communities from Arctic Ocean - Arctic Ocean - Greenland ARC118M Metagenome | ecosystem: Environmental > Aquatic > Marine > Oceanic | place: Arctic Ocean... | reverse complement strand
CGTTTAGCGCCTTGCTGAGTAAGGGCTAACTGGTTGATTTTAAGTACACGTCCATCTGGCGACAAAATAGCCATAAATTGAAACTGTTGATTAAACACCATCTCGAACAGGCGTTCAGGGGCGTCATCCATGTGGAGACTATTAGATGTCGGATTTTTTAGTATCATTTAGGAAGTATTGTAGAAGAGTGTGAATTAATACAGTTTATATATGAAATATATCTACATTAGTTTTTTTGTATATCTTTCCATATGTAGGTGACCAAGCGGTGTTGCTTGCTAGGTATAAATGATGCGGGTTGTATGTTGTTAGGTCAGATGGACCGTCTGGATCCGGCTGAATGGAAGCAGATGAGAACGTGTTAGGACTGTTGAATGGTGTTCATCTAGTGCTAGGGGTATGAAAGAAAGGCAGTGCGGAACGATCATTAATGTGAGTTTTGTTGCTGGACGAAAAACCTTTCCTAATCATGCGGCGTATTGCGGTACTCAATTTGCGGTGGATGCGATCAGTGAGCATTTACGTGAAGAGCTTGCTGATACCGGTGTGCGTGTTATTACGCTTGCGCCTAGAGCAGTAGAGACAGAATTGCTGTCGCACACAACGTCGCAGGACGTTATTGATGCTTATCAAGATTGGAAAGGGGCAATAGGTGGCGCGATAAGGCCGGAAGATGTATCTGCATCGGCACTCTTTGCTTATCAGCAACCGCAGAATGTATGTATTAGGGAGATTGTTATCGCCCCGACAAGACAGGAGTCTTAAGTGCGTTCGCCCCTGATCCTATTAAATGGGTCGGGGGGCTATTGACGCATGACGCTTTGTCGCAATGTGGTGGCGTGCTGTTGTAATACCAAGGTTCGATCAACTAACAGGGTCAGGATCGCTATCGAGGGTGTAGTCGAGGTAAAAGAGCCGGCGGCCAGTCGTATGGACTACTGTGGCCGGGTTGAGATTGACGCATATTTATCGGTAATGGTGCTGCAGTGATAATTTCTTTCTAGATAGCTATGCATCTCAGAGATCGATAGCAATCCCGTTAAACGTTTCCACGTTTGACGTTTCGTGTTTTCTTGTGTTTTTAGTGGCTCATAACATGCCCAAAGGTCATGCTCTTTACCAGCGAAGCGGGATACACATAGATCCCCATTTAGATTTTCTAACATAGTTGTAACTCAGTATGCTTCGGAAGCCCCGTATCATGTAAACGTAGGTTTAGCGCGCTATTTATCAAGGCTGATTCATCGGGCGTATTAATAACAGCCTAAGAGGAACGGATAGCCGGGTCGGAAAAATAGAGGATGGATAGGGTGTAGCGAAGTGAAATTTAGAAAGAGCACGGATTAGTCCATGCTCTTGACTGTCAAAATTGATTTAACTCAATAGTGACTTATAACGGACGGATGTTTTCAGCTTGAGGGCCTTTCTGACCTTGAGTTACAGTGAACTCAACTTGTTGGCCTTCTTGCAAGCTTTTGAAACCGTCACCAGCAATCGCGCTGAAATGAGCAAAAACATCAGCACCTGATTTTTGTTCGATAAAGCCAAAGCCTTTCTCGTCATTAAACCATTTTACTGTGCCAGTTGTTGTAGTAGACATAATGTTTTGTATCCTATTTTCGGAAATATAAAGTCCGCCAGAAATTAGGCAGATGAATGCAGGAGTTTTTACTTTGTAAATATGAAAACAGGACGAGGGACTTAGAAAGGTATCGAAATGAGGTGCATAAATATAGAATAAAGCGTCTTACGAAAGATCACTCTACAGTGCTTCAGTATCTAGGTCAATTTATATTTACAGTTACTTTGCCGAGGGAGGCTTTGTAGCGCTGTGTTTATGTTGCCGAGATCCCCTTTGTTTATCGTGGTGGGGTGTTAACTAACGCACCTTAAAGCCTCGCCCTATAGATAGGCTATAATCCTTGCGTGTAAGTCATACCATTTACACGGAAGTCTGCTAGGCTTATAAAACGTGGAATGCTTGCTATGGGAGTTTGGACGTTAGTGTCTTGATGTACGCCTAATTAAAGCGAAACAGTAATACATCACGCGCGAACAATATTATAACGTCCGGAAACAGCGTAAACTTCTCCCCCCTCCATTCCATCTATACAGCTCTCTATTGGAACTGGAAAAACAGATACCATGCCCAAACATAATAGATGAATGTCATCATAGAAAAAGGACCAAGTGTCATTAAGGTTTTTATCACTGCACTTATCGTTGTTGGTTTAGCGGCCGGTATAAGAGTATGGTTTTTACAAGCGCTTGGATCCGAACTTATTTGGCTTACATTCTACCCTGCGGTCATTGCTGCAGCGCTCTATGCTGGCGTTTATGCGGGTGTGTTGGCCACGGCTCTGGCCTGTCTTATGGTTGTCGGTTGGTGGCCTCAGTTCGCTGACGTCCCTGCGCTTGAGACTAATGTTGAAACTCAATTCGACCTGCTTGAAATGGCTCTGTTTGTCATTCTGGGCGGCGTCCTCTCATACGTTATTGGCGCTTTGCGCTCTACCCGTGAAACGCTTAAACAGGTTCAACTTGACGGGGCATCAAGCGTCGAACGGGAGCTGTTTGTTCGCTCTATTATTGATGCTTCACCGAGCATGATCGGTTACTGGGGGAAGGATTTACGCTGCCTTTACGCTAACCCTGCGTATCAAGAGTGGTTCGATAAGGAGCCCAACGACATTGTAGGTATCGCCTTCCAGGATTTGGTGGATGAGGAGCTGTTCTCTATGAATGAGCCGTATATCCGCCAAGTACTGTCGGGAGAACCGCAACGATTTGAACGAACCTTGAGCAAAATAGATGGCAGTGAAGGGCATATCATTGGCCATTACATTCCCGATTTTGATTCGGATGGCTCAGTCAAAGGCTTTTCGATTTTAGCGAATGAAGTGACAGTGCTGAAGGAAACGCAAGAGCGGCTTAAATTAGCGGCCTGCGTTTTCGAAAACACCCTAGATGGCGTGCTGATTACCGATACCGACGGCATTATTTTATCGGTTAATCCCGCGTTTACTGAGATAACCGGTTATAGCGCCGAAGATGCGGTGGGGCAGACCCCGCGTATACTCCAGTCCAATCGACATGATCAAGATTTTTATGTGGCGATGTGGGATGAGATTACGACGAACAACCGCTGGAGTGGTGAAATATGGAACCGGCGTAAAGATGGCGATCTTTACCTTGAGCGTATGACCATTAGCATGGTGCGTGACCTTGAGGGTGAGCCTGTCCGTTATGTGTCGGTCTTTAATGACATTACGGCACTGAGGCGTAAAGATGAGCATTTAAAGCACTTGGCTTTTCATGATGCCTTAACGGACCTACCAAACCGTACCCTATTAATGGACCGTGTTAACCAAAAGCTCATCGACTCTGATCGTAAGCCCTGTAATTTAGCACTTATGTTTCTTGATCTTGATGGATTCAAAGCGGTTAACGACCGGTTTGGTCATAACGTCGGCGATGAGTTACTCAAAGAGGTGGCTAAGCGGCTGTTAGCATTGGTGCGGGAATCCGATACCGTTGCGCGGGTAGGGGGGGACGAATTTATGTTTATTCTTAATAACCCGCAAGGTAAAGCGGAGATTGAGTATGTTGCTAACCGAATTATTAATTCGATTAATGAGCCTATAGACGTGTATGGCGAATCGCTTCATATTGGCGCGTCTATCGGTATTGCTATGTTCCCAACCGATGGCGATAACGCTGTTGATCTTATCAATAATGCGGATATCGCCATGTATGGCGCTAAGCACTTAGGTAAAAACAATATTAGTTTCTTCGCCCCTAGCTACGGTGTCATCAAACCCCCCGGTAAAAACTGAAAAATTCGTATTAATTCCATTTATCATCCGCATGTGCGGGGGAGTCTGTATTATAGTAAACCCCTTAGGGTTAGCGTCTAGCGATGGGTCCGTATAAACCGTTGCTGGTCGGTTAATTTGCGTGGCTAGTGAAAGCCAATGCTCTTTAGAATACGCCAAATATGAAGGACGTCCGATGCAGTTGATTACCCTGACTCCAATTCGAAGCCACCTTAATTTAAAGGTCGGTGTGAATGAGCAAAGTATGGGTTATAAAGCGTTTCTTGATAACCTGTCTCAAGCCGCTCCATTGATTAGAGTACAACAGTTTCGTAACGACAAAGCCTACGAAAAAATCAATGAAGATGACCGAAATACCCTCTGTTTATTTCGACTATCACAGGATTATCCTGACCTGCAGGCCCAACTGGATGTGCAGGTTTACAGTAACTGTATGAGTATTGTCTCGATCTGTTTTGAACTAGACGAGGCGGATTACGATACACAGTTAGATGCATACCTTCATGCGACAACGACGGAGCTAATCGATAGTTTTTATCGGGACACCCTCTACCCTCTGCTTAATCGTCTTCCCGGTACTGTCGCCCCTGCTTATTTAGAGCCTGTGGGTAAGTTCACAGGGTTTACCGATATGAACATCCCCTTTGCTGGTAAAGCGGAGGTGGAGCAGCTGTGGAGTTCAAGTTTTCTCCGGCTTGATCGGCATGAGGTTGGGACTTATCAAGCTAAAATTACCGAATGGCTCAGCGATACCCCTCGCCCTGAGGATGCGGCTGAGATCATCCGCGGTGAAAAAAACCATGCATTATCTTGGTTGCACTATGTGTTAGTGGAAGAGCACGCACATGAGTTAGAGCATATGTTAGAAGCGATGTGTTTAGCGCAGTATGTCTATGCGGTGCAGGATGTATGCAATACACACCTCTACCGTGCTATTTCTGATGCGTATCTTGAAAACAATACACATAACGCAGAGCAAACATTAGATGGTATTCGTGCTATCACGCGTATGCATAGCTGCTCTTATCAAGAGAGTTTGAAGTACCTTAAACGGGATAAAAAACAGTTGCTTGAACAGATCCTGTCCGGTTGGGATTTTGATAAGTTAACGGAAAACTCCCAGCGTCTATTAGAGACGTGTGGAGGTCGCCTTAAAGATATTCATACCTCACGTTCAGAAAAGAGTACGTTTTATACGGACCTGATTTTGGTGGGGATCGGGTTCATTAGTTTATTTGACCTTGCCGTGTCCCTTTCCCAATATAGCCGTGCCTATACCTCGAATGCCACCTTGGGCTACCGTGATGTAGAACCTTCTAGCTTTCTGATCGAAATCGCGAGCTGGGAAACTGATAATTTACTGCTACTCAGTTGTGTGACGATTCTCTCGTTATTAGGAGGTTACTGGTATGCCAAAAGCCGCTAGTTTTTGGTGCGCGTGCGCGGTTAGCCTTCTGGTTTTAATGTCACCTGTTCAGGCAAAACCGTTTACCGATGCTGAGGTGTATACCGCATATTGGCCACCCTATGTGAATGCACCAGATGCCGAGCTAGGCACCGCATCACGGATTGTGCAGATGGTTTACAACCAGATGGAGCTGTCACCCGTGTGGCAGGAACTTGATTATTATTTTAGTTATCAACAGGTGGTAAAAAGCGGCATCAATGCCAATTTTCCCTACTTCTGGACCGCTGCGCGGGCAAAAGAGGTCTTATATTCTGACCCATTAATGAAGGTAGAAAATGGGGTTTTTTATTCAACACAGAGTCAGCAAATCGCCCCGGATTTAACCAATTTAAGTCAGCTAAAGGTCGGCCGAGTAGCCGGATACAGTTACGGTGAAAAACTCGCTTTTCTCCTAGATGATGCCACCGTTTTTAGTAGTGAAGTCATGGCGCTGACGGCTTTGGTCAATGGTGAGATTGATCTACTGCCGATTAGTATTGAGGTCGCGCGTCACTTGATACAAGAATATTACCCCCATCGTATCCATGAATTTAAAGTGTTGCCCCGTTATCGATCTAACGATGGGATTCACCTGATCGCGCCTAAAATCCCAGAGGGTGAGGCGTTTATCGCTAAATTTAATGCCGCCTTAGCTCTCCTCAAAGAGAAGGGTATGATCGAACAGGTATTGAGTACCCCTAAGTTAGGTGGCGGTAGTGGCTATGTCAGACTTGTTCTTACTGAAGGGTTTCCTGTTGTCACCGGGTTTGAGTTAACCGAGGCGGGAGAAAAACGGTTTTATATGATTCCGCAAGGGAGTCGCGCCATCGTACTGGGTTGGGATGATGTGGTTTTAAAACCGCATAAAACAGAGAAGATCTTTGATGGCATGATGAACTACTCGAAGGTGCGGATTGTTAATGGTCCCCATGCAGGACGAGAGTTGCATGTACGTAATATGCATTTAGAGGTCGATTAGTGCTTGAGCAGGTTTTAGGTTGGGCTGGGGTGGTGTTATATATAGTGGCCCATGGTTGGATCTCTATATTAAAACGCAGCCCTAAACAGGGGTACTATATTGTAAACCTGAGTGCGGCCCTGCTTATTGTGGCGTCCTCGATCATGCTCGCCTCATGGCAGCCGGTATTTATTAATGGGTTTTGGGCGCTGATTAGTATTGCAGCGTTAGCGCGCTTCCAATTACCGAGTTTGTTACTGACCAACCGCTATCTTGCGTTATTGGTGGCGGCTGTGTTTTGTGTGGGTATCGCTGGGCTTTTAGTGTGGGGAAATGTAGGGCTGTATATTCTAGCGTGGAGCTCGGTTATTGCGTTTTGTCTATCGTATTGGCGTTTTTCAGCCCAGCAGCTCTCACAACAAGGTTATTTCTTATTTACAGCCTACGCTGCGTTTATTCTTCTGCCACAACTCTATTTAGATGAGAATTGGCCGGTGTTTCTGATGGAGGTGCTGTGGGGGAGCTTGTCTGTCGCAGGCTATCTAAGACATCGGTCTGTGAAACAAGCCTAGCTGCTATGCTTTAGGGCGATGGGCAGTAAAACAAAGCAACACTAATCTATAAGCGTTGCTTTGTTTTACTGTTGATACCGATTGCTCACGATAGAGGGGGTCGCCTTAATAAGACTGTACGCCGTGTTTTAATAGTAAGCGTGGTAGAACATCGTCCAAATTCTGGACATCTGCGTCCTCAAGCTCAATGAGCTTAAAACCATAACGTGCATATATCGCTTGTTTTTGGGCTTTCCTGTGAAGGTATTTCGAATCATTTTCGTAACCCCAATACTCAATGTACACTTTTCCGGTGGGGATATAAAAATCGCAATAAACTTCCTCTTCTATGGGTAACTTACGCTCATATGCATGAACAATTTCAGCCATATATAGCCAGTTATCAATTAACATTTCGGCCTTAGAGCGTACGTAATGACCATCGGTCGTACGTAGCTTTGCTTCAAACTTATCTCTGAAGTTTGAGCAGTCATTTGTCTCTGGTTTTGCTTCTTCAGATGCGCTTTCGCCCTGCACTTCACTAATGGTGGTTTTTAATGCTTTGTTTTCGGTGATCGCGTTAGGCCAAACCACATAAGGTATACCTGAGCGGAAATCTTCTTTCTGCTCGCCACCGGCTGATGCCCCAGAAGGCGTAATGGTCCAGCCTTTTAGTGCTTTATTGATCCAACCCAGCTCCGATAAAATGGAGTTCATGCGGTTTGCTGATAGATTGAATGCTTTGCCTATAATTGTGGCAGTAACCAATTTTTGAGCGCTAGGGCTGTTGGGTGTTTTGTCGGCACATTGGAGTGATAGATCGTCGGGCCACGTGATATATTTCCCGTACTTTGTATGGTCCACATATTGGCCCCCCGCTTTTTCACCTGCGGGAAGTAGTACCCATTCATTACCTTTACGTTGGATAAATCCACAGGCCTCCAATTGCGAAAATAACTCCTTTCCCGGTATTCCCCTGAGTTTGGCAAGTGCGGATGTAGATAATGGTTTACTCATTACTTAGCTCTTCCTTAAGTCTTTTTTATCAATATTCTTTCATCATATCTTAATTTCAATAGGGTTAAACCTGAGTGTAAACAGTCAGGTTTATAAACGCGGGCGCTCTATTGAGAGGCATAACTTTATCATCGAAGTTCGTAGCACGAGAGGGTGTGCAGTGATTACGCATTCGAAAATGCAAAATGAGTTGTTGTGCTTAGGCTCTGCCATGAGACATAGCTAGATCAGTGCTCGGGCGAATTTATTACGCTTATTCGCAGTGGAGTGAGTTGATCTCTCTCGATGCGAGGTTGAACGTTTGCATAAGCTGAGTAAAGTCCCGATCCGCGAGCACGGTTTTTCTATAGGTTTGCTGGAATGTGTCTGTAGCGTCGGGTGTTGGTTGCGAAATTTTTTCCCTGTACTGATTGGATAGATCGCGAAAGCGGGGGCTAATGTCACTGAGTTGCTTTTCGAGCGCGGGTGTTAGGTCTAGCCACTGATTAAGGCTTCCCCAAGTACTTAGCTTTTCAGGGAAATGTTCCATGACGAAAGTGACGGCTAATCGACGTCGTTCAATCGCGATGAGTTGTGTGTCGCGGTAAAAGGTGATGCGTTTTTCATGTTTGGGCAGTAATTGGGTGGCAATCGTTGCGCTGTCATTTTGCCAACGGATTTGGGCGTCAGTGAAACGTGCGTATTTCTCAATGCATGAGATCGAATCAGCGAATGCGATAGGCGTGGTGGTGATCGCTAGCATGAAGGCGAAAATACGGTGCTTTAAATACGGCGTGCTGAGTATCATGGTGAGTTCCCATTTCGCGTTGCTGGTTGTCTTGGCCGTTGTGTCGGCGGTCCAGCGAGCTGAATAAATCATTAGACAGTAAACGATGCCTTGTCTGTTTTATTCTACCGTCTCTCTTAGGGTATATAAGATAGGTCAAAGGTCAGAAGTGTGCCCTTATTAAGCATAAAACGGATACGAGCAGAAGGACTATATGGGCGGTGTATAGGTTGCTAAAGGGAGGAGCCGTCATTGAGGGGCGGGAACGTTAAGCGGTGCCGGCGGTCTATTGTAAACCCTAGAGGGTTTACCTGTGTTGTGTGGAGGGGCGGACGTTTTGCTTCTTTATTATGGATTAAGGCTTGGCGCTTTTTTTGCCAAACTCTTTTTGTAGCGCTTCTGCTTTGTGGAGTAACGCTTCAGAACGCTCAAGCGCGTCTTTAAGGTTTTGTGAGCAACGGAAATTTGCTCGGTTCTGCGGTCTTGAAGTAAGTGTGCTTTCGGGCGGTGTAGCGTCTTTATCACTTACTTTGTGACTATAGCTAATCATATACAATCAACCCTTAAGTAGCATTTCGTAATACCATAGTCCTTATTTAATTTTGTGCAAGCTTATATCTAGTATATTACTACTTATGTAGCATGTGATTCCTGATAGTGAGGGGTGTTTAGTTCACAGAGTGCGCCATATCCTTTTGATGGTCTTTTTAGGTGTAAAGGGTGGGCCGCTGCAATGATGGACCTGTGTTTTGTTTGTGGGCATTATTCCCATAAGGTTTATATAAGCGCAGTAAAACCTAGCTTGGTGGATAGACCTAGAATTTTTAAGCTTCTAGAATGAAACCCAATAATTAGTCGCGTGTTTATTAGGTATGTTTTGATGTTGCGTAACCCTTTATTACTGATAAGTGCTGTTTTCTTTTGCATCATGTTAAGTGCTTGTTCTGAACCTGAAGCGAATCAGGCAAAGAAAAAGCCAGAGCATCTTGTACAGACGGTTTCGGCGCTCAATGCAAGCACGTCGATTGAACGTGAGCGAACGGGCACGCTGCGTGCGCATCAAGATATTCATATTTATAGTCAGGAGGAGGGGCGTATTACCTTTTTACCTTTCTATGAAGGGGATCAGGTTAAGGCGGGCGATGTGGTTGCGCGCCTTGATGATCGCTTGCTTCATGCCCAGTTCAAGCGCGCCCAAGCATTGCGGAGCAAAGCGGAAAAAGATTTAAAACGTATTCGTGGGTTAGCCAAGCGGAAATTGGCGGCCGAGGTCGAATTAACGCGGGTTGAAACTGAGTTAGCCGTCGCGCAAGCGGATGAACAACTCTTGGCTACTCGGTTGGATTACACCCAAATAAAAGCACCGATTGATGGGGTGATTAGCGAGCGTTTAACTGAACAGGGCAATATTGTTGAGCGTTATAACCATCTATTAACGATCTCGGATCAGAGTTCGTTGATTACCGAGTTGAATGTGTCGGCTTTGCTGATTAATAAGCTGCACCTAGGGGATGATGTGTCTATGACGATTGATGCTTTAGCGGGTATTCAAGACCCTGAAGCATCGACAGTTAAAGGGAAAATTACCCGTATCTATCCCACGTTAGATCCGGTTACGCGCACAGGTATTGTTGAGATTGCGTTGTCGCCAGTACCTCAAGGGGCCATGCCGGGGCAGTTAGCGCGGGTTAAGCTAAAAACTCAAGAAGCTATTCGTTTACTTATCCCTTTTTCTGCCTTGAGGCGCTCCTCTAAAGGTGAATATGTTTACATTATTGGTGAGGACAATCGTGCCCATATTCGCTTTGTCGTAAGCGGATTGAAAATTGGTGAACAGATTGAAATCCTGGGCGGGATTGAAGAGGGCGAACGGGTGGTAACCCGAGGCTATACCAATCTACATAATGACACTCAGGTGCGGGTGATTGATGGGGATTCGGCGCCTGTAGAATTCAATGATCATGCTAATTCAGTGGCACCCCATGAAGGTTAATCGCAAAAGTATTGCCAGTTGGTCTATTCGCCATCCGGTTGGCGTAAGTATGATCGCCGCCGCTGTTATCGTGTTAGGCCTGTTTACCTTAAGCCGGTTAGCGATTGATCTGCTGCCCAATATTATTTATCCCGAAGTGCGGGTGCGTATTATTGATAGCGGTGTGCCAGTGTCAGTGATGGAAGATAAAGTGACGCGGCAGTTGGAAGAGCAATTGGCGATCACAGAAGATGCGATCAGTGTGCAATCTAATACGACGCGAGGGCTTTCCACTGTAGATCTGGCGTTCGATTACGGTAAAGATATTGATATCGCATTACGTGATGCCAGTACACGATTAGACCGCGCAAAGCGTTTCCTTCCTGACAGTATCGATCCTCCGGTTATTTTTAAACTCGACCCTGCGCAAATTCCTGTGATGGAGTTCGTTATTAGCTCCCAATACCGTGATGGGGTAGAGCTGCGCCGTTGGGTTGATGATGTGTTTGCTAAATGGTTTCTTAACTTACCGGGCGTGGCGGCCGCAGAAGTGGGTGGGGGGCTAGAAAGAGAGATCCAGATTATCCCTGATCAAAGTCGTTTGGCAGGGTTAGGCCTGAGTTATAACGATGTTATTGATACCTTACAAAGCTCCAATAGTGATGAGCCGATTGGGCGATTACAGATGCCCGCCCATGAGATTACAGGCCGTATTAGTGGCCGTCTGCAAAGCATCGAAGATATAAGGCAGCTCCCCGTGACGCAGCATGCGGGTAACACAGTGTATCTCAGCGATATAGCCGAGGTGCTAGATACCCATGAAGATGAGCGTATCAAAGTACGGGCGGACGGTATTGGCGGTATTAAATTGTCGATCCAGAAGCAGCCGACGGCCAACACAACCTCGGTGGTTGAGGTTGTTCAAACGCGATTGAATTGGCTTAAAGAGCAGAAGATTCTACCGGAAGATGTCAGTGTAACTACGGTGTCTGACCAGTCTGTTTATATTCTTCAATCCTTAAAGAATGCCAGTTTAGCGGCGATTAGCGGTGCGTTACTGGCGATGGCGGTGGTGTATATATTCCTGGGGAACCTGCGTCGTACTTTAATTATTGGTAGTGCGATCCCGATCGCAATTATGTTTACCTGCGTATTGATGGGGTTGGGTGGTTTAACGTTAAACGTGATGACGTTGGGCGGCTTAGCCTTAGGGGTTGGGATGCTGGTTGATAATACTATTGTGATGTTGGAAAACATCTACCGACACCAGTGTGATCATGAGACGCCGGAAGACGCGGCGTCTGATGCTGCCACTGAGGTTAATGGTGCCATTATTGCGTCTACCTCCACCAATTTATCAGCCATATTGCCCTTCCTCTTTGTGGGTGGGTTAACCGGACTGTTATTCCGAGAGCTGATTTTCACTATATCGGCGGCTATTTTTGCCTCCATGATTATTGCGCTGACGCTTGTCCCTGCTTATGCGGCAAAAGTAACCAGTTTGAACACCAACTGGTTGCGCAAAATAGTTGACCAAGGGGTGGAGCGGCTACAGGAATATTATTCGGTGCTTATCTCAAAAGTACTTCATCTACGCTGGCTGACTGTTGTGTTGTTTGTTATCAGTTTAGGGGTCAGTGTGCCGGTATTTATGAGTGGTAAGCAGATCTTTTTGCCGCAGCTGGATGATGGCCGTATTCGGGTGATCGTGTCAGCAGATATTGGTATTTCGTTGGATGAGATGGATGAGAAAACACAACAGATTGAAAACCTGTTTGCGCAACAGCCTGAAATAGATACTGTCTTTACGCTTGTGGGCGGCTCTGTATTTGGGCGAACCCAACGGGAAACGCCTAGTCGCAGTACCATCATTGCCCAGCTTAAACCCCTGTCCGAACGCTCGGCGAGTAGCGATGAGTGGATGGCACGAATGAACAAGCAGATTAGCGATCTTAAATTGGCCGGCTTCAAGGTGAATATGTCTCAGCGAGGTATTCGAGGCATTAGGACCAACCGCGGCGATGATGACTTGAGCTTACGTATTCAGGGAGAGGATAATAAGCAGTTAAAGCTG
>Ga0115005_10003447_pt1 | contig 12624 bp, 13 predicted proteins | sample ArcOceMetagenome_FD_87163 | JGI IMG/M metagenome (GOLD analysis project Ga0115005, IMG submission 87163) | Marine eukaryotic phytoplankton communities from Arctic Ocean - Arctic Ocean - Greenland ARC118M Metagenome | ecosystem: Environmental > Aquatic > Marine > Oceanic | place: Arctic Ocean... | reverse complement strand
TGGATCCTGACACGATCATAAATTGTTTGTTTTCTTTCATGTTCAATTTGATGCCACTAACGAATGATTGCAATTCCTTGGAGCTAGTAGGAGAGAGGACATTTTGAATTTCTCTTCATTATTCATGTCGTCAGTAATCATGGCTGCTGCTGATAATATGTTTCTGTACTATATGCAATGTACTTGATCCGCACTTTCAGTAATACGCGTCTCATTTTTCTCTCAATGCAGTTAATTGGTGCAGCATTTGTAATGAACACTTGGGACTCTCAGCAGTATATGAAAACAATTTTAGCATCAGATGGTATATTGTTGCCATCTTCATATTCCTTCCTTTCTTGATTTCCGTTGTAACTTTACTTTCTGGATGGGATGATTGGTATTCTATTACCGTACTCACTTGGTTCGCGTCGATATTCGCATTCTACCTCTTCTTCACAACGGTCGTCCTTTACTTCGAAATACGTGGAGCTTGGGAATTAATTCCTAATAGAATTGAGGAACTATTTGATCCTGTCAAAGACCTAACTTCGTTCAAACAGTTCCTCGTCGCTTGTCGAAAATTGGCGCATATGAGAATCACACAAAAACTTGCGGCTAAAGAAATAAGTACTCATGCTATTCTTGATGGCACGAACCATGTCCCACCAATTGAAGAGGACTACGATTATTCGACAGCCCAAAAAGATGTGACCTCCTATTGGCCCATATTCAAGGTTGACTAGATGTTGATGTCACTGGTGCGGATGGTTTAATACTCTTGCAGAGCCTAAACGTGAATTTCATTTAGACGAGATTCAAGAAGTTCTACCGTTCATCGCGAGAAAGACGTGGTCTCTAGGAAAAATGCACTTGTACAATAAAAATACTTCTCTTCAGGGTGCTATAGTAGATGGAAAGGCAGCATTAACAGAGTTGCAAATTTACAGCTCGTTTGTGTTCGAGCTTTTGGTATTTGCGATCAAAATCGTTCTCATTGTCACTATCTTTAGCTGGTTGTTAGGTTGGGGCGCCCTTGGAGTATCTATTGTTGTCGTTGTCTATGGAGTGATATACTTCCTGCGGGTGGTGAGAACAAGTCTAGCAACCAGGGTATTACTTCGAAATGATGAAAGCAGAAAGAAAAATGACGACATGGACGACGAAGGAGTTGACAAGCGCCGCAGTCGATTTAGACAATCGGTAATGGCGTTCATAAGCTTTCGGAAATCAGTCAGAAAAGATTATATGAGGAAACGTGAAAACAAAGCGTTTTCCGTTAACAAGGTCATCTATCGAATTGCTGAACCCAGTGAGAAGCTGTGCTGGACAATAATTTGTCTCGAGGTAGCTTGCTTCTACATCTTCCTATCTATTGCCCTGTTCGCTTCGAAAAATATAACTGTGGCGTTGCTCTTTTCAGGTGTTGGGATTGTCACATAGTTCAGAGAACAGTTCAGTCCTTCAATGATTTTGCGAGATCTTGGGTCGCTCGAAACGTTAGAGTCGGATGATTCTGACAGAAATACAGAATGGAGGAAAAAGCATAGAATTTACAAAAGCGCCCGGGAGAAAGGCACAGGAAGCAATACTACATTCTTTCAGCGCGTATTTTCATCGTTCAGTGCTGCCTATTGCTTTATGTGTTTAACGGCGGTTGTGTTGGACACAGGTTCGGGCAGGACATTTGGCTGGAAGTATACATCTGATTTTGAATATCCTGGCTCTGAAGCCATGCAACTGAGTCAAGGAATCCCTCCCCTCGTCAAAGGTGAATCAACCGCTCTGGCTGATATTGCGTTTCTGGCTGGAGCAGGCTCCGAAACGTCAGAAGTGATGGGAGAGTCGCTTCACACCTGGTTTGGTGCCTCATCAAATGTGACTGACCATCAAGATGTTGTTACGCAGTTCAGGGAACGATACGAAAGAATACACTCAGAGAGTGCAGTTGAATACAAATTGATTGAGGTTCCAGATTGAAGATGCCGATGTGGGGATAATCAGTATTCGAGGTACACTGAACTTATGGGATATTTTGACTGATGTGCAATTGTGGGGTGGAGCAGCAGTAGTTCTTCTTGATTTAATCCGATACTTCAAAACATCAATCGCATATCATCATCAATTGAGTCTAGTACTCTTGAAAAAATCTCTTTCTACCGCCAGACTACGGAGTTTGTAAAGCATTTACAAGAATCAAGGATGGACGGCAACTATACCATCACGGGCCACAGCTTGGGCGGCGGACTGGTAATGATCTCAGGAGCACAACTTGGAGTTTCTTCAATTGCTATTTCTGGTGTCAAATGCCCTCATATCACGTGAGACTTTCCACCCTCCCATTTCAGAGCACGCTTTGAATAAATATACTCTCAATATCATTCCAGATCGAGATATTGTCCCCATGATTGACGATCCTACGCAAAATTATCAACGTATCAATTGTGGTGCGCCTGACAACGACCCATTCAATTGTCATCGTAAGTTCATATGTGCATATTTGATAAAAATGTGTGCTACGTGTATTTCATCTCATGTTGCACTTTTGTTGTGTGTATCATTCCAACTAGTTCTGCAAAGATCTGTATGCGAAATCCTATTCACCTGCGGGTCCAATGGTCGCCTTATTCCATGCCATTGTGTTAAGATTTTGGGTACGAAGAACCTATTCCAAGTACAACCTATGGTGGAGAATCTTTCGCAGTCGAGTGCAAAGAAATTTCAATAACGTAGGGGTTTGAAATATGTAGACATGTCTTTTCATCCGAGAGGTCATAAAATGGTTTCACCGACAAGAGGACTTCGGTTATTCCTTTTCTTCTTCGACATTGTGGAAATGACGCCATCATGATCCAGAAAGACCTTTGAGTTGACGAAGAGTGAGCAGACGCACAAGATTTTTGATCCTCTAATAGCTAATAGGTATTTTTTGATGAAAAATGAATGATTTCTTTGTTAACGCCAATCTATACAAATGGACCGGACCCGGTCCGTGTTTCCCTCTGACGCCGCGCGTGCCCACTACCACAGCTTGTGAATGTACTAAGCTTATCTACATATACATTGTTTACTTGATTTTTCATGGCTATGATTTTCCTCAGGATGGGTTCCTCTTCAAATACAGTAGTACAGCTTAAAACCCATCTCCGTAGCTTTCATGGCATTTTCCTTCGCCACTTCTGTTTCATTCATTATTTTTTGCTGCCGAAACTTGGTTTAATATCATGGGTGATGGATTCTCAAATAGACTGCTATCCCTCCCATTTCATCTATTACTAGCCAGTTGGCTCAATCGAGTAATTTAGACGGATTTAATGTTTGACGAGATATCAGATCTTGGTCGAGGGAGGCTTTTCACCTGCCAATCCTCAGAATATGTAATGCATTAATCAATATCCCAGCGACGCACTACCTCATAGAAAGTAGAGAATACTACACGAAAAGCCAACACCCTAACGATAACCCACCTTAAAGCAATTCTATGTATACACAATCGTTTCTTTTTGTAACAACTTAATGCCTTAGCTAGCTGGTACATTTATATTCTACTAGCCAACGGCTTAATGAATCATTCAGTGGTTGCTCTAACATCTGGACGAATTCAAGACCTGCCGAGGCCAGGTCTTTCTCCGAAGGCATATCATCTGCAATATCGTCACCTACTTGATTGGGCACAAAGGCAACAAGTCGGCCACCAACTTTGAGCAACCTATTTTCGTCGCCATTTGCGCGATCTTCTGAAATGCATTTGACAAGATTTATCAATGGCGAATCGACGCAAAATCCAGATTTTTCTCTTATGCCATAAGGTGGGTCTGTAATGATGGCATCAAATGGTTCGTCACCGACTGCTCTTTTTGCTTCTTTTCTCACATCTTCAGCCATGGAATCTCCTCTGATAATCGCAGCCGGAAGAGTCAAATTCCTTGAAGTGAAATCGCTAATAATGTTGTCTCTATTCACTTGCCCGTTATGTGCAATCTCTACTCCAACTGTTTTTATCGAAGGTTCAATCATTGCTGATGCTAATAGAATGGCACAACTTCCACAAAATGGATCAAGGATTCGAAATCCTGGCTTCACTCTGGCGACGTTGCACATGGTGAAAGCTGCAAGAGGACACAAAGGTGTGTTTGTAACACATATCCTCGTTTTGGGAGCAATCGTCGATGTTTTTGCTCCCCTCGACAGTAGTCTGGCTAGAACCTTCTTCCTACACTCTAGACCTTCAAAGAGGTACAAACTCACATCTGCATTCTTCAGATCGACAGGACCAGTGAAGTGGATGAAAAGTTCTCCCATTTGATTGATCGCCTCTCGTTCTTCTTGCATGGGCGACCTCATCTGTTTCCCATATTGCTTTTGCTTTTCAATCTTTGCTTCTCCCCCGTACTGCCTCATTCTCACTCTCCAAGAAGCGTTCGAATTAGATCCATTTTTCATCAAATCGTCAAGGTTCTTGGAGTTGAGCGCATTTTTTGCCAATTCTGGAAAACTTTCGCCCTCTGCAACAATCTCAAACAGTGATCGAATCAAAGCACTTCTTGACACTGCCTGTATCAGACTGTTGTTCCCAAAGTTTGTATCACCATTATCAACATATTGCATTGCATTCTCATATGCATTTTTCTCGTAATCGCTCATACCACTTGCCATTTCGAAATCAGACGAAAGAGCTGCAGTGAAATCAACTTCAGGATCAACCCCAGCTTTGGAATTTTCTTCTAGTACTGATGCAAGAGCGGAAATGAATTCTGCATGTCTTAATCTCATGCTATTCCCGTGTTCTTTTTCTCCCCTCCAATGGATGATTTTTTGCAACCCATTTTCTTCATTTGCATGATGGATCTCTTGTATTGGTTGAGCTGAAGAAAATGTATGCGAGATTGCATTATTCGCGTGGCGAATATAGGAAGCTGTTTGCCATCCTTTGACCCCAAGTGGATTCCACAATGTTAGAAATAGGGTGAGATGAAGTTTGGACATTGAACTATGTAATGACACAATAGTGACTGCTTTCGTAGTCTAACTTTCTCCCTGTCCAACATCCCAACATTGAACATGTTTTCAATCAATGTAGTGGTGTCGCACGCACTCACCTTTTACTAAAAGATAGGGAGTAAATTATTATCCACATATGCCTGGGACTCATTACTATCAGGAGTGTCATTCATTACCGCCTAAAAAACGATATTCAATATTGAAAATTGAATTCTAACCATCACTTTAAAAGCAAAACCCCAATACTATTTAGACGCCTATGGTCCTGAAGGTTATTATGACCACATTCTGTTAAATCTGATCTAATAAAATTGTAACAACCACAGTTCCTTTGCACAAATAAACACAGGAACATATTTTCCTCAATCTCAAAATCGGTCAAGTCCAGAATATTCAGAAATTACTTTTAACGGTACGATATGTGAAGGGTAAATGGCAGTTATGTTTGTAACTCAAAACTCCAGGATACGACGGTAGTACAATAATTGTAGTTCTTGCTCACTCACTCAACCACTCACTCGCAAGCAAGCAAGCAAGCAAGGCAACGCACTTCCTTACCCTTCAAATACTAGAGTTTCCTAATGAAATCCTTTGCTTTTATTATTCTGCTTCTACACAATGCATCTGTAAGAATTTTCTTTGAAATGTCGTTTCTTTCAACTTGTCAATCAATAATGTGAGAGACTAACGAGACTTTTAAAATACAGGCATTCACTCCTTACTCCTGCAATACCAGCATCATAAGGCCATCCTTAGTATCCCTCAACGAGATGAAAAAAATTGCGGAAGGAGTAGAATTTGACACAATTGCTAGGGAATGGAGATGTAAATTCAGTTCTGATGGAGATAAAGCTAGTCTCGTCGCTTGTCAGATGGCTTTAGAAAGCGTCGCTGAGGATCTGCTTCAGGTGGACGGTGTCAAGAGTGTAGAACGTGTTGTTTGTGGAGATTGTCTTGATTTTAAAGTAAGTGAATGGTCCAAGCCTACAGATTAACATTGCTTGATTGCAACCCTCGGTGAATAAGTCTAACCCATACTTGCGTGCAGGTCATCACTTCAGTTGATGCCGATAGGTTTGGCGAATGGAAGAAGGAAAAGTTTGATCCAGAAGAGGATTTTCTTGAAATGGTGGGAGTCATTGATGGCATATCTCAAATTGAGACACAAACTTATACAGTAAGTTCGATTTGATTCTTGGATTTTGGACACATTATTATATAGTATACTCGTCTCGTGTGATCATTTATGTTTGAAATAACTCATCAACACCTATCATCGTATGCCAAATAGAAAATGCCGGTTATGGTAACAGATTTCTTGGATGAAGACTAGAAATAGCAACCATAATTAAAATCACCATCTTCAAATTATATCTCGCGTCTCTCTTGAATTTCTCGCAGTATTGACAACAAATTCCCGTCATCCACTGAAGATTCCGTAATTAAATTCTCAATTTTGTCCAAATTCATATTTCCACCCATATTCTTATACGCACGCAACACAATTTCGTACAACTCCACATCCGGTTTGAAAACTTGCCCCATATTATCTTCTCCATTCTTCTCATAGGCAAGGTATCTTTTCCAACATCGCTCCAAGACATCAACGGCTCTTTGAATGCTATACATGCAACCATATTCCTCAGAAACTCTCACAAACCCTCCAATTGTCTTTTGAAACGATGTCTTCTGAGGGTAAATAGTAACCAAAAAGTCTTGTAGTGACTGGTGTTCTATAGGAAGTTGGTTGGTGTGGAAGTCATGATAATATAGCTCCATCTCTTGCAATAATTTTGAAGATCCGTTTACCATGTCAGTCGCTACTGCCTGTATTTCGTTCTTGCTACTAGATGCTTTCATTGGCTGCTTCATTATTTGATCACTTGTGAGCATTGAAATCACGGCATTATATGAATCATGCAGTGGACGTTCATTGTTTAAAGTAGTTAGGGCCTCTTTACCATTCACAGCCTGCATGCGAGCGGTTATGACTTGTTTAATCATCCCCTTCAGCAAGCCCCTCCCCCTCTTCTGAAAATGGATTAAATCATTAACTCCAAGAGTTGACTCGTTGATTGTGAATAGTTCGAAATAGTTGTGAAGAACTGCTTGATAGCAATGGATCGGAGGTGCAATCTTTATTCCACGTTCATTTAATGATTGAAATTGGAGAAGGAGATCCATTGCACGATCAGTTGCAGTAACAGCCTGTTGCAGGGTCTGACATTCATCTGTATGGGATATTTTCATCCATAAATCAAGCACCGTCTCAAGTTCTTCCGTGAGGAGCATCCGTATTCTACGTTGCACATCGGATGGCAGTTTGAATTGCAAAGCATCATGATTATCGATTTTTGATAGCATTCGCTGAAGCTTTAGTTCCGCTTCTTGAGCAATAGGGTTAAATTTTTCTTCGCTGGCTTCCTCTAAGTCAAACGAAGTGGAACTGGCATCGGTAGAGAGCGATATGTCAGGTTGGTGGGGGTCCAATGATGTTTTCGCAGAGAGAGATTTGTTCACATTGGGGTATTTGGATGCAAATTTCTTTACTTCAAATTCCTGAGGACTGCCGTCTTCATTGTTTACATCATAGAGGTTCCACAATCTTTCGATCTGAGTTTGGTTGATTGATAGCCCTTCTTTAATTTTCATTTTCTCCAGACGATATTGGTTACTGGTACCGGGGCTATTTTGCTGCTGTCTCTGCCTTCTCCTTGCTTGAGATTGGAGACTTCTGCTAATGATGCTTTTGGGCAGTGAAGATGCGTTCATTTTCTTTGCGAGTTGATGCACTAAAGAATTCATAGTTTCTGTTCGTGCGGGGGTTCGTTGACGCGTTGTATTGTATCTAAATGAAATCAGTCGAATGAGGCTTCGTGTTTCGTGTGATAAAATGTTGTTCTAGCTAGTTTTTTTTCAATCTTTCATCTTGCAAATTCTTGCGACCCTTTCACTTTCTTTATTTCTCCTTTACTACTGTATTTCTTTATTTGTAAATTCAACAGGGAGGGGCAATTATGACAACACAACGTCGTCGATATCTTGACACTTTGAAGAGCTTCTCAAAAAGAAGTTTCATTTCAAAGAACGCTAACACTAGAGACTTTGAACCAACAGAACATATCTTTGATCTGACTCCTTTGATCTGGCCTTGTAGCACACTACTGACTACTTCCGAAGTCTCACATCACACATTAAAAGGTATGTGCACAGATGGTACTATACGAACGAAGCATTTAAACAGCTCCAGCAAAGATTGATTCTTCTCACATTTCGACCTGTATTTCCACAAATTCTGAACAGTCAAAAGTACAAACTTGTTGAAAATAATGAGACCACCAACAAACGCATTCCGTGAAGCTTTGAAAGTAACCGCATCAGGTGCTTGCACAGTTCTCCTTTCAACTACTCTTTCCTGCGGACTTGCAATTGCAATCGAAACATCAGCCCATAGGCTTCAGTATAAATTATTTCCTCACTGGTACGACGGGAAAGTAAAATATGCAATGGGATTGCCCCATTTACAACACCAGAAGCTCGACTCTGAGATTGCCGAGGAAGAAAAGAAATTGGCACATGTTGCTACTCCAGTAGTCATTGTAAATTCAAAAGGTGCAGGTGTAGAACAGAATGTTCCACTGTGGAAGGAGGAGGTCATGTTGGCATCGGATAAGTCACAATCCAAGTTCCAGACTTATAGTGAGAAGATTCAAGAAAAAGCTCAAGAGAAAGCTCAATTGATTTCGTCTGAGCGTGTTTCCAAGATGATACTCACTACTGCCATGACTGGTTAGAGAGGCTCAGGAGAGCCGAATGGATACCTCCATTATTGTATTTTAGTTCATTTATATGTATGACACTTGAAGAATCAAATAGAAATAACCCGTGAAGAAGCGGATGATCATAGTTTTAGTTTATTTAGTCAACGTATACAAATATGGTGTAAAGTTTGATTACATGGTTTTATTAGAGGTTGCACTGTTTGCGATGCTTCTTCATTTTCTTTTTCCGTCTTCTCTTTTCCCAAGTTCTTGCGTCACCTTCAAGTTCGAAAGTGATGGATTATCCATCACTTTCAAACAGGAAGGATGAGTGCGGGGCGTTGGCTGCAGCTTTTCTCGTCTCTTGGCACCTCCAATAATTTCCCGCCATTCAGATTTCTAGATTTTCAACTTTTCATTGGCCACAGCCACAGAAACGTTTTTGTCAATTTCCCTCCTTGAAACCCGCAACAACAAACTTCAAACTTGACTCGGGTGCAATCGCTTGGTGCGCGAACAACTGAGAAAAACGAACATTGCACTACCAGGTACATAAATACATAATACACAGACACTTATTTCAATGAGCTCAAGTCAAGCATGGGTGAAGCCTTTCATGGCTGGCGTGGTAGCAACTGCGGCCGTAACACATGTCATCCCAAAGCTCATGAAAATTATCATAAAGCCTCCAACGAAGAAAAGAATGGAATTTCAAAATAATGCCCCTACCTCTTCCAGCGAAGTTGTCATGGATCATCCTAATCTAGACAATCGTATCCTACGCAAAGCAGAAGCAGCTCTTCGTCTTCGGACATCCCGTCTCATTATTGTTGTAGAGAGATGTACAAATGATCATAACTATTCAGCGATCCTGAGAACTGCAGAGGCTCTTGGAGTTGAGCACGTTTACATTATTGCACCTCAAGATCGTAATTCAACCTTGAGAACTAACGGAGACGTTGAAATTGGAGTAGATGCAGTTGGAGATTTCGATAATGCTGAAGTGGACCTATCTGAAGGTGTTAAGCTGCACCGTTCAAACGGTACGAAGGTCAAGAGATACACTGAAGCAGAGGTGGCAGATCGTGCAAATCATCATTTGTTTGCTCAGAGAGCATTGGAGTGGCTCGAAGTCACTGAATTTGACACAACACAGGATTGTATCGACTCTCTTCGGAACGATGGTTACAAAATTTGGTCTACAGATTTGTCGCAAGTTGCAGTGACTCTGGATGAGGTTGGATTAAGAGATGAAGGATGTGAAGGTAATATCATCCCAGAAAGGCTTGCAATTGTTTTTGGTACAGAAGCTGTTGGATGCTCTACTCAGATTTTAGATGCTTCAGATAAGCGAGTATATCTACCACTTCGTGGATTCGCTGATTCTCTGAACTTAAGCGTTGCGACTGCCCTAGTAGTCCATCAACTTTTCATTCTTGACCCAACTTTGGTAGGGGCAATGCCAAAGGAGGAATTGATTGCATTGAGGAGAAAGTGGTACACAAAGCTAGCTACTCAGCGAATTCTCTGTAAAGGTGACAAAACGAAAAGGAAGCGATTGGGTGGGCAAATTAAAGTGCTCGAGGAATTGGAACACAGGCAGAAGTATCCAGAGGCACATTCTCATCCACTTCAAAAAGATCAATTAGAGAAGCTAGCCAAACTCCCAAGTGTCAGAAATGAGCTTCAGCAGCTCGAAGAAGAGGTGTACAAAAAGGCACTTAGTGCAGTAGAAGATTTGGTAATGAATCCTCCCGAACCTATTGGAGATATGAGGCGAGCGGATGAGCATAGGATTACTTACACAGGAAAAAATACAAAGAAGAAAGGGGGAGAGGCCTGGGCCAACATGCCGGCTACTCGATATGTTAAAGTTGAGGTTGATACTGCCTCATTCTTTCGCGATCGTGTAAAGGACACAACTAAAGAATAAGATAATCCTTCTTAACTCAAAATGTCTGTCTTACTGGACAACCTATTCAAGACCTTCGTTACATGCGCATTCTGAATCTTTGGCAAAATTAGGAAAACAAATCAAGGAGGGAAGGGATTCGCGACGGGCGTACTGCACTATAATATCCCCATGTTATTTACTAAAATTTAGAAGCGAATTTAAATAAGAATCATGAAGACAGCATTGTCTTCTTTGATTCTATGTAAGACGCCAATGAAGATTCGATTTTCTGAAATGTAAGACGCTCTGTGGGATCCTCTGACCAACAGCAGCGAACGATAGCTTTCAAAAGGCTAGGCCAGCCAAACGATATCTTTGGTCGGCAGTTGAGCTGGTACACAAACGTAGCATGCTCTTCTTTGCTAAAATAGGAGAATGCCGATTTAAGGGTCATCAACTCCCACACGAGAATAGCAAAAGAAAATGCGTCTCCGGATAAACCATATTTGTCAGACGAATACACCTCTGGAGCCATGTACCTTCGTGTGCCAGCGTTCTTAGTATTCTTGTATACACCACCTCCTATATGAAATGATGGTCTCAGCTCCTTTGCAAGGCCAAAGTCAAATATCTTAACAGCACCTCTTCCCGTATCAACCCCAACGTTATTAGGCTTCAAGTCGCGGAACATGATATTCCTCTCATGAAGGAAAGCCATGGCAGAGCTCACTTGCCTTGCAACTTCAACCCTTTCAAGCCTTCTAATCCGCCATTCCTCTTTGGATTTCTTGGTGGGAAAACGTATCATAATAGAGTCAGCGTGCCAATCTAGAATCTGAAGCCCTAATGATTTATCCATACGTTCAAGGATAAGGCAGAAGTTGGCATCGCCTCGAGTGCCTCCGGTGGAGACGATCTGTATGATGTTAGGATGCGAGAGCTTCGATAGAAATCTAGCTTCTTTTGCAAGGTCTATGATCCCGTTGTATTTCATGTTGCCTGAGATTGATTTTCGAATTTGTTTGACAACGTAGGCCCCAGGTAATGCAGATACAGCGGTAAGGACTGAACTATCTCCATCGCTGCTCGACGTTGCTGACACCAAAAGGTCTGTAGAAATTTTCAAGTTGTGTAAAGCAAGCACATTGCTGAAACCACCTCTTCCTACAAGTTCCCCGACTTCAATAGCTTTAACAGATGGAAAGAGGGAATTAGAGATAGATCAGAGGAGAAGGTTGCTCTTTCAAGCAGAACCCTTTTGACTTACCATCGTCGTCTAGATTTGGGCACTCCTCATCGTCCGAGTCGTCCTCGGTGAATAAGCTCGATCCCTTTTCCATCCTTGTTAACGAGAGCCTACATCGACGCTTTACTCGTTCAGCTATAGAAATATGTCCTTTTGTATCGTCTACCTTCATTTTATTAAACTATTGCTTAGTATGGGAGCTAGCTAGTGCACCAGCAACCAGCAAGTGACATAGATCAAATTGAAATGACTGGATTCGAGGCTCGAGCTTCTGGCTTCTCATATGGGGGGTGGTCGGGCACTTAAAAAAACTGGTGGCTGGTACAAATTGTACAGGGGATTTTATACAGGATGGAGAAACGTCGAAAACACAACACCAGAATATTTTCACATTCTCCGAAAATGGTGCTTTGGTACCATAGCGGGACCGGATATTGAGGTAGACGAGTGGTAGACGAGAAAAAAGGAAGAAAAAGAACGGAGAAATTTCGTTTTGAAGGAACCACGTGACATTTTCTCTGTCTTACCAATTACTAAAAAACGTGGCTTCCAAGAAAAACTGTGTGATGCTAAAAACTAAAAAATAAATACGAGGCGTCAATTTGAACTTAGATTTTATATAAAACACAAACATGCATGCATCAATGGATAAACCTCATTAAACTTTAATATCTTTAACACAAACAGAAACGAACTACAGTTTTTTGTGTAAATGCGATTTCTAACACTTTTTGCAACAGGCC
>Ga0115005_10003446_pt1 | contig 12627 bp, 9 predicted proteins | sample ArcOceMetagenome_FD_87163 | JGI IMG/M metagenome (GOLD analysis project Ga0115005, IMG submission 87163) | Marine eukaryotic phytoplankton communities from Arctic Ocean - Arctic Ocean - Greenland ARC118M Metagenome | ecosystem: Environmental > Aquatic > Marine > Oceanic | place: Arctic Ocean... | reverse complement strand
TGGATGAATACAATGTCTTGGAGGAATTTTGATTTTTCTATGGTTTGGCATTGGAAACAAGGAGGCGATAATATTAACCTTTCTGCTTTATTATTTGATTTGAATCAAACGACTCATGATTTTGATGATTCAGGACTGGATCCAGATGGTATGATGACAAATGGCCTTTACCGACTTTCTCAGTTAGGTTCTAATACAGATCCATATGTGGAAGATGCAGGTTATATTAGATTAAGAGAAATAGGTATTTTCTATCATCTTCCAGCTAACTTGGTTCCTGGTATTGATGATATTTCAATTGGATTTTCTGGAAATAATTTGATTAATATTTTTGATTATAATAGCTATGATCCTGAGGTTTCTAACTTCGGTGCTGGTGGTCTTTCAACAGGTGTAGAGGTAACTCCTTTTCCATCTGCTAAGCGATTTGACTTCCATGTGAAAGCTAGTTTTTAATTTTAAATCTTAAAAAATAAATAAAATGAAATTAATAAAATATATAATTGTAAGTGCGCTGATTTTTTCAGCAATGAGTTGTGAAATTGAAGATCTTCCTAATCCCAATGGATCGAGTATTGAAGGGTTTTCACAAGATGCTTCTAAATCAGAATTACAAACCCTAGTTACGGGGATGGAAGATTTATTACGTCAAGAAATTGGTTTTTACTATGATGTAACCTCTATTGTTGGGCGAGAATATTGGTTCTTTACAGGATCAGATCCTCGATATACTGGAGAAGTTTTGGGGAAAGGGGAAGCAACTTTGGATCGTGCCGGTTTCTATGGATCTCGTCCCTACTTAGGACGATACAAAACGATTAAGAATGCGAATGTAATGATAAATGCGGTAGATAATTCTACTCAAATCACAGCAGAAGAAGCTCAAGGATATCTTGGATATGCTAAAACGATGCAAGCTTATGAATATCATTTAGCTTTGAATCTCCAATATAATAATGGTATCCGTATTGATGTGTCTGATCCTGATAATCTTGGATCATTCCTAGATTATGATCCAGCATTGGTTGCAATTGCTGCATTACTAGAAACAGCTGTAGAGCATCTTGATAAAGCTGGAGCTGCTTTTCCCTTTACGTTATCAAGTGCTATGGATGGATTTGATAATCCTGCAAGTTTTGTGACTTTTAATAGAGCTTTGGCAGCAAGAATTGCTTTGTATCAAGGAAATAAAGGAGCTGCATTAACTTTCTTAGCAAGTTCTTTTATAGATATGAGCGGTGATTTAAATGTCGGGCCTGCTCGTTTTTATTCAACTTCAGGTGGTGATTTTAGTAACAACCTTTTTCGCCAATTGGACCAAGCAGATGCGATTATTGCACATCCAACTTTTGTAAGTGATACGTTAGCAAATGATGCTCGTATCTCGAAAATTGTGGAAAGAACAAGCCCATTGACTTTAGATGGTTTGACCGGAAGCCATGATGTTTTTGTATACAAATTATTGGATGATTTTGTTTCTTATATTCGTAATGAAGAGTTGATTTTAATATTGGCTGAAGCAAATATTGGTACTGATAATGATATGGCGATAACAGCATTAAATGCGGTTCGTCAAGCTAATAATCTAGATGATTATGCAGGAGGTACTTCGGATGCTGAAGTTTTTCAAGAGTTGATGCTTCAAAGAAGATATTCACTTTTTGGAGAAGGCCACCGTTGGGTTGATATGCGTCGTTGGGGATTGTTAGGTGATTTGCCAATAGACCGAGCAGGTGACGATGTTTGGGAGCAAATGCCAAGACCAATTTCTGAGGGATAATATTTTCCAGCTCAAAAAAGTAAAAAGCACCTTGCCAGAATTAACTTGGCGAGGTGCTTTTACTATATAAGGAATGTAACTATGAACTATTAATAAAACCTTCTGGTGTTCACCATCAATCAACAGTTCACCATTACTCTAGTATGCTTTTGCAAAAACAACTCTTCGATTCGAAGGTTTTCCGGTCAAAATACATTTCCCTTCTTCGGCTGTCCAATCATTAGGAATACAACGAATCGTCGCTTTGGTCAATTCTTTAATTTTCTTTTCCGTCTCCACCGTTCCATCCCAATGCGCATAAATGAATCCACCTTTGTTTTCCAAAACATCTTGGAATTCTTCCATCGTATCTACATGTGAAGAATGTTCAGTTCGGTAGTCCAAAGCACGTTGGAAAAGATTATTTTGAATGTCTTCCAATAATTGTTCAACGTGATCAGCAATGCCTTCCAAAGGTTGAGAAGATTTTTCTTTCGTATCTCTTCGAGCAACTTCGACTACTCCGTTTTCCAAATCTCTTTTTCCAATAGCTAATCGAACAGGAATTCCATGCATCTCATATTCAGCAAATTTAAAACCAGGACGTTTCTTTTTGTCTTGATCGTATTTTACCGTAATCCCTTTTGCTTTGAGTGCTGTCATGATTTTTTCAACCGCAGCGTCGATTTCATCATTTGGTTTTGGAATTGGAATAATGACTACTTGAGTCGAAGCCAATTTTGGAGGAACTACCAAACCTTCATCATCTGAGTGAGTCATAATTAATGCTCCCATCAGTCGAGTACTTACTCCCCAAGAAGTTGCCCAAACATATTGTGACTTTTGATTCTCATCCAAAAATTTTACGTCAAATGCTTTTGCAAAATTTTGACCTAAAAAGTGAGAAGTTCCTGCCTGAAGTGCTTTTCCATCTTGCATCAAAGCTTCGATAGTAAAAGTATCTACGGCACCTGCGAATCTTTCGTTTTCAGATTTAAAACCTCGGAGGACAGGCACAGCCATATATTCTTCCGCAAATCTAGCATAAACATCTTGCATCAATTTTGTCTCTGTAATTGCTTCCTCTTGAGTTGCGTGAGCCGTATGACCTTCTTGCCAAAGAAACTCAGCCGTTCGTAAAAATAAACGAGTTCTCATTTCCCAACGAACCACATTACACCATTGATTGATCAATAATGGCAAATCTCGGTACGAGTTAATCCAATCTCGATAAGTATTCCAAATGATGGTTTCAGAAGTTGGTCGAACGATTAATTCTTCTTCCAATTTTGAAGTTGGATCAACAATAACGCCTTCGCCATCTGGATCATTCATCAATCTATGATGGGTGACCACAGCACATTCTTTTGCAAAACCTTCAATGTGTGCAGCTTCTTTACTCAAAAAACTTTTTGGGATAAAAATCGGGAAGTACGCATTTTGATGACCAGTTTCTTTGAACATTTTGTCCAACTGACCTTGCATTTTTTCCCAAATACTAAATCCGTAAGGTTTGATCACCATACATCCTCGGACAGCTGAATTTTGAGCCAAGTTGGCTTTTTTGACAATGTCCAAATACCATTGGGAATAATCTTCTTCTCTACTTGTAATTTCTTTTGCCATGATAAAATTATATATATTTATGTGTACTTGAGTTTAAGTATAAAATGCTTATTTTAGGAGAGGTATTTACTTTTTTTGGAAAAAAGACATATCTCTAAAACAGCGATACTAAAACACATTTTTCTATTTAAAAAAGTTATATGAATTTGAGAAGTGACGTAGAATCGACATTTTCGTCTCAATGAATGTATTTTAACAGCGATTTTAACAGTTTTAACACTCAACTAATTCAACTTTAATACTGTTTTAACTAAAAAAGAGGTGCAAAAGTAATAAATTACGTTCGAACTTGTAAGAGAGTTTCGGTAATTACAATCTTAAAAATTTTTACAATATGAAATCTAATAAATTTTCCCTTTATCTCACAGCAATTTTCCTTTTTGGAATAGTGAGCACATCATTCGCTCAGTACGATGATATCTATTATAATCCAGATACTGATAGTGATTATTATGCTACTTCAAGTTCATCTGATGACGATGACGATGATGAGTACGACGAATATGAAGAGTATTCTGAGGATGATAATTACAATAGTCAAGACGATGATCGTTATAGAGACAATAGAAATAGTGGATATTATTATTCAAGTCGCATCCGTAGATTTAATCGACCTAATCGAGGATTTGGATATTATGATCCTGTATTTGTAGATGCTTATGCTTATGATCAATTCAATCCTTATTATGATCCATTTTTCTCAAGACCATCAATCTACGTTAACGTAGGAAATGGATTTGGAAATAACAGATGGAACAGACAGAATAGATGGAATCGTTTTAATAATAATAGGTTTAATAACAACAACTTCTACGGTGGTTACAGTCCATATTCTTATGGAGGTGGTTACGGAGGTGGTTTCAATAATCCATATAATAGTCAATTTAATAATGCATACTGCCCACCTTCCTATTGGGGAGGAAATGGATTTGCTTCCAATAATATCCAAAATGGAAATGCTCCGACTGCAACTAATACTTATTATGGCTCAAGGAAAGGAGGTAGTGTAAGAGCAACTTCTGGAACAAATACAGGGAGACAGCAATTCTTCGCAAAACCAAATTCGTCAAACAATATCGCAACTACGAGAACAAGAACGACAACAGGTGGAACAACTACGAAAGCAGTTCGCTCGACATCTCGAAGTCAAACTGCTACAACGCGTCCAAGGACTCGAACTAAAGCAACTCGTGGCTCAAGTTCTACACGAAATGGCGCAACGAGATCATCTTCAACAAGAAGTACTAAAACAAGAGGTACTAATCCTCGAAGTAGTACTCGAAGTAGTTCTTCAAGAGGCAGCAGCACTCGAAGTTCATCTCGACCTTCAAGAAGAAGTAGTAGTACCAAAAGTAGTGGATCTAGTAGATCAAGAAGCAGTAGTACTCGAAGTTCTTCACGGAGCTCTTCTAGAAGTAGCGGAACTCGAAGCAGTAGCTCAAGAAGTAGTTCTAAGTCTAAATCTTCAGGTAGCTCTTCTAGAAAAAGAAAAAACTAAGTAACACAGTATTTTTAGAAATACTTTAGAATAAAAGATTGGGTGAGTTTTGTAAAAAATTCACCCATTTCTTTGCCCTAACCTAGCCTAAATCTTTATTTCAAAAACTTTGTTTTATTTTTATGCGAAAATCATCAAGACTAAAGATGAGAGGCAATTCTATTTTCCAAATTAAAAAAGTTAACTCAATGAAAAATATTATTCTATTTATTTTTATATCATTTTCCATGAATATTCATGCGCAAACTATTTCGGATGCATTGCGATATTCTAATTTGGAAGTTGGAGGGACAGCCCGAACGGTAGGAATAGGAGGAGGGATTGGTGCCTTGGGGGCAGACTATTCTGTTTTGAGTACAAATCCTGCAGGTATTGCAGCTTTTCGAACCAATGAATTTGTGATCACGCCTGGAGTGTATAATTCAAAAGTTACTTCTTTGTTGGAGCGAGGAACTGGCAATGAACCGATAGATGAAAGTCTAGCTAAATTCAACTTAGCTAATATTGGAATAATCTTAAATTATCGACCGCAATATTCAAAATGGACTACATTTAATCTTGGAATTGGGTTTAACCGTTTGGCATCTTTTAATCAGGATTTTGTTTTTAGAGGGAAATCTTCAGGCTCCATAGTTCAGCGATTTACAGAACTAGCCAACGATGAAATTTTTGATGAGTTCGAAGGGATTTTAGCAGAGAACGCTTTGGCAATTTATCCTACTTCATTCGACCCCAATGTTTATACGAATGATTTTGAAGATGCACTTACTACTCCCGGTTACGAAATTGAGCGAGAGCAATTTATCCAAACAAGAGGTTCTTACAGCGAGTTAGTTTTTTCTGTCGGAGGTAATTTTGATGAAAAAATAATGGTGGGAGCAACGATTGGTGTTCCATTTATTAACTATGATGAAGAGAAAACTTATGAAGAAAGAGACGTCGATAGTTCAGTAATTTAATTTGATGAACTTCTATTTCAAGAAAATATTTCTACCTCAGGAACTGGAATTAATTTAAAACTTGGATTCATTTATAGAATTAGCCAAATGTTCCGAGTAGGCGCTGCGATTCATACACCAACTGCTTTTAGATTGACTGATAATTTTTCTACACAGTTACGATATGATTATACGGATGGAGGTGGGTCAGCTACAACTACAGAAGATTCTCCTGCAGGAAATTTTGAATATAGGTTAAAAACTCCTTGGAGAGCTATGGCGAATTTTGCGGTTTTGATTAAACGAAAAGGATTTATTTCTGCTGATATAGAATATGTGGATTATTCAGGTTCTGACTTTAATTTGACTTCAAATAGTACCAGCATTGAAGATAGAGATTTTGAAATGGACTTAAATGATCAAGTAAGGAATTCTTTTAAATCTGCTGTAAACCTCAGAATTGGAGGTGAATACGCTCATGAAAACTTAAGATTTAGAGCTGGATATGGGATAAGTGGCACACCTTATGCAGATAGTAATATTACAAATAATGCTTATAGCCTAGGTTTTGGAATTCGCGAAAAAAGCTTTTATATAGATTTTGCTTATAAATATTCCAAAATTAAGGAAGGCTATTTTCCTTATTTATTATCAGAAGGTAGGCAAACAGAAGAGCAACTTATTAGCAATGATGTAGCAAGTACAAGAATTCTTCTGACTGCTGGATTTAAATTTTAATTTAGAATTATTTGAATTTTATTCTTTTTGAAAAAATAATACATAGCATCATTTTTGAATGTTTAAAAATGGTAACTATTCAGCATGGGAGTAAAGTACGGGCGAATTCATTCGCCCATTATTTATTAGGCGAATAAATTCGCCTGTACTTTACTCCCATGCTGAACAGGTACTAAAAATGATGCTATGCTTTCCCCCTCTCAATGCTCAATTTATCAAAAAGGATATTCAACTTTATACAGACTTAGATCCTCCCAACTTAAGTTAAACAAACTTTAGATCAAACCCGATTGAACAAGTTTTCTATGAGAAAATTGATACTAATTTTATCAGTATTTTTATTTGGTTACGCAACATTTAATGGACAAGTAGAAGTGAAGACTTCTGATGTAGGAGCAGGTTATCCAGAAGTAGACGAGCGAAAAATTATCGAAACCAAATGGCGGTACACTTACGCCCTTCATCTCGAATCCAATACCATTTTTCACAAGGCAGAAAAAGATTATGAGTACTTTTTGCATTTCAAGTATGACTATACTTATGATCAATTTTTGAATGGGAAATTTGACAAAGGTGTTTGGAGCCTGAATGGAAGTGATTTGTTTTATAGTTTTAAGCACATCAAAAAATTTGAGATTGCGCAGATTACTAAGAATGTTTTAGTCTTAGAATTTGAGCAACCTAATAGTAAAGGAACTTACCAATACCACTTTGTCAGAGTGGATACGAAGGATGCTCCTTTTATCAAACCTGTCAATGAACTTCCAGACATTTTAGTAGAAGAGCTCGATCCTAAAAAGAATCGAAATCAATGGTGGACTTTTGGGAAAAACAAAAAGAAGAAAAAGAGAAAATGGCGAAGAAGAAAGAGAGATGAACCGAAAGAAAAAGAAACTTACATCAGCATTGAATTAATTGGTGGAGGATATTATGGTGGAATAGATCCCGTGTTGAGAGATTATATTCATATCAAAAGTTCAGGGCGATTGATCAAAGAATTTAAGAGTGTAAACAAAGGTTTGATGGTGACGAAAAAAACTATTTCGAGAGATGAGTTGGAAGCGTTTGCTGAATTTATTATCACTCAAAAGTTTTTTGAAATCAAACGCATGTATGATTGTGAAGATGCCCTGTGTCAAAAGCGAAAAGCGAATAAACCTACTCCAATTCCTTTACGCCTCGCAGTTGCCTATGGTTCCCGAAAAAGAGTAATCACCATAAGTATTTGGGGAAAAGATAAAAACAATATGAGATATGTAAATTACCCAGACTCCATAGATAATATCGTGGAAGCGATTCAAAAAATGGCGCTGCGATTGGAGGAATCATAATTCATAATTTTGTCTTAGAACTTAATTGATGCAAATCATCCATAAAAAAGCTCATTGTGAATACTTCACAATGAGCTTTTTTTTATATTTGATGGAAATTTAGTTGCTACGGCAACTATTTTGATCTTAAGGGATGAGGAATTAAAGAACCCGTCAGGTAGATAGATTATTTATTTCCTCATCCCTAGCTTCAATCATACAATCTAAAATAGATACCATGCATTATTATAGTTTAGGAAAATTTCCCAAAAAGAGACATACTCAATTTCGCAAACCGAATGGTGAGTTGTACAGCGAGCAATTATTTTCTACGGAAGGATTTAGCGATTTGGCTTCTTTGCTCTACCATTGTAATCCACCAACTCAAATTGTACAAGTTGGAGAACCTTACTCGGTTGCGCCAAAATTGATTCATGATAAACAATTAAAACATCGAAGTCTCCATGGTTTTAAAGTAGAGCCAGAGGATGATTATTTGAAAAGTCGGAAACCTGTTTTGGTTAATAATGATTGCAAAATAATTTTGGCCGCACCTCGAAAAAGTATGACTGATTATTACTTCAAAAATGCAGATGCAGACGAAGTAATTTTTGTTCATGAAGGTTCAGGTGTGTTAAAAACGATGTATGGAAATATCACGTTTGGCTACGGAGATTATTTAGTGGTGCCTCGAGGAACGATTTACCAGATGCACTTTGACTCAGAAGATAATCGATTATTTATCGTAGAATCCACTAGCCCAATCATTACTCCAAAACGATATCGAAATAATTTTGGACAATTGATGGAGCATGCGCCTTTTTGCGAAAGAGATATTCGCAAGCCTGAGGTTTTAGAAACGCACGACGAAAAAGGAGATTTTTTAATGTACATCAAAAAGCAAGACAATATTTATCCATATCATTATTTGAGTCATCCATTTGATGTAGTTGGTTGGGATGGCTACGTTTATCCATATGCCTTTTCGATTCATGAGTTTGAACCGATAACGGGGAGAGTGCATCAGCCGCCGCCAGTTCATCAAACTTTTGCAGCGCGTGGATTTGTGATTTGTTCGTTTGTTCCTCGGTTGTATGATTATCATCCAGATGGAATTCCTGCTCCTTACAATCATAGTAATATTGATAGCGATGAAGTGTTGTATTATGTTGATGGAGACTTTATGAGTCGAAATCATGTAGAGCGAGGAATGATAACATTGCATCCAGGAGGAATTCCACACGGGCCACATCCAGGAACTGTTGAGAAAAGTATTGGGAAAAAAGAAACAGGAGAATTAGCGGTGATGGTGGATACTTTTGCCCCACTTCTGATGACGGAATATGCAGCAGGAATTGAAGATGGCGACTATTACAAAAGTTGGCTAAAGTAATCCGTAGCTGGACTTTCCAAGTTCAGAATTTAATTTGACTTGGGAAAGTTCAGCTACAGTTTTATAACTGGCAGGTTTGCCTTTTTTATTTTTTTTTGTAAAAAAAGAGCATGAAAAATATTCTACTTCCATTTTGGTTTATATTATTGACAATCATCAGTTGCGCTCAAGCACTAGGAGATCGACCAAAAGTAAATAGCGAAGAGTTCGATAAAAAAATATCAAAGACGATTAATTTTTCCATTCCAGTCATGGGCGTGGACGAGCTAAAAGAAATGCAAGAAGATGTAATTTTACTCGACGCTCGACCTCAAAGTGAATATGACGTCAGCCACATCAAAGGAGCAAAAAGAATTGGGTTTAGAAATATCGAAGAAGCAGTCCTCGCAGGAATTGACAAAGATGAGCAAATCGTAGTGTATTGTTCCATCGGCTACCGAAGCGAAAAAGTAGGAGAGAAGCTCAAAAAAATGGGCTTTAAAAATGTCTATAATCTCTACGGAAGTATTTTTGAATGGGTCAATCAAGGCAACGAAGTGGTAGATGAAAATGAAAAGGTAACTGAAAAAGTTCACACTTATAACAAGCGCTGGAGCAAATGGGTAGAAGATGGAAAAGCGGAAAAAGTGTGGTAAAATGATTTTTTTAAAAATGTAAATGTATTGTTGTAATTTTTGTGTAAAATAGAAATGTTAAAGTTTAGGAAAAAACCTATATCTCAAAGTCGAGATATAGGTTTTTTTATTAAATTGAAAAAGTTGGTAATGTATTTGATATATAGTAAATAACATACTATAATAAGTTACCGCAAGACAAGGATTTTCCCTCCCACCGATTCAAGTCTTCTAAAAAAATTACACTATGAGAAATTACCTAATGAGCACCATGGCGGTGTTACTAATCTATGCTATTCCAAGTTTTTCACAATGTATTCAAGGCGATTGCCACAATGGCGAGGGGACATGTTTCTATCAGGATGGAAGTATGTACGAAGGAACTTTTTCCAAAGGACTGACCGATGGGTTTGGAGAATGGTGTTTTCCAAATGGGGATAAATATGTTGGAGAATTTAAAAATAATTACCAACATGGATCTGGAATTGTGTATCATGTTGATGGAGAAGAAACTATGGGAGAGTGGATCAACGGCGAATATTTCGGAGTAAAATATGCAGAGGTCGAAGGGTGCATTGAAGGAGATTGTGTCAGCGGACACGGTACTTATATTTACGATGAAGGCAATGCGAAATACACCGGTTACTTCAGAGATGAAATGCCATATGGTCAAGGCGTTTGCCAATATTCCAATCGGGAATTTTATGAAGGACTATGGTTAGAGGGAAGTTTTAATGGCTATGGAACTTTGTACTTATCAGATGGTTCTCCGATTCAAGGGTATTGGAAAGATGGAACATTTACTGGTCAAGAGGAACCAGTAAAAGCTTCCTTTTTACCTGCCGAAGAACCAATTGTGGAGCAAACAATTTCGACTCTTGCAGAGATTAGAAAAAATGCTAAAATAAAAGTTCACGCATTAGTGATCGGAATTTCAACGTATACGCATATGCCTGTGTTGAAATATTCTGATGATGATGCTTATAGAATGTATGCGTTTTTGAAAAGTCCAGAAGGTGGTGCACTTCGAGATGATAATATTCGAATGTTGATCGATGAAGAAGCAACTCGGAAGAATATCAAAAGTGCGATGAATGAATTATTTATGAATGCTGGACCAGACGATTTAGTCTTGATGTACTATAGCGGTCATGGATTAAAAGATTGTTTTTTGCCAATTGATTTTGATCGATATAACAACAAATTATTTCATGATGAAATTAATGAGATCTTAAAACAAAGTCCTGCGAAATATAAATTATGTATCGCTGATGCTTGTCACTCAGGAGGTTTAGCGATGAAAGGTGGAAGCCCTGATACTGAATATTCAGATGAGCAAGTGATCAATACTTACTACAATAATTTAGCTCAATCTGATGCAGGAACAGCTTTGATTCTTTCTTCCAAATTAGAAGAAATTTCTTTGGAGTCAAGTGGATTGCGACAAGGGGTGTTTAGCCACTTTTTGATCAGAGGATTGGAAGGAGAAGCAGATCGGAATATTGATAAAGTTGTAACGGTCACCGAACTTTTCGATTTTATTTCTTCTAATGTAAAAAGCTATACGGATAATCGGCAGTCGCCGGTGATCAAAGGATCCTTTGATCGGTCAATGACGGTAAGTGTAGTTCGGTAAGGTAACACGAATTTACAAGTCGTAAAAAAAGGCGGTAAAAAGTGATTCACTTTTTACCGCCTTTTTCGTAGCGGGACTCTCGAGTCCCGTTCAGATCAATCGTTCAGTTCTAAAAAATAATATCGTATGATTTCGGGACTCGGAGTGTCCCGCTACGATTCGTATTACTTTAGATACGCTGCCGTATTTCTAAAAATCCGTTCCTTAATATTTTCTGTATTCGCTTTTTCAAAACCTCTTCCCGTAATACTTTCAAATAATTCAATGTAGCGATCAGAAACACTTTGCACAAATTCGTCTGGAATTTCAGGCATCGTCTGTCCTTCCAAACCTTGAAAACCATTGTCAATTAACCACTCTCGCACGAATTCTTTTGACAAATGTTTTTGCTTCTCGCCACTCGCTTGTCGCTCTGAAAATCCTTCCGCATAAAAATACCGAGAACTATCCGGCGTATGAATTTCATCAATCAAAATAATTTTCCCATCTTTTTTCCCAAACTCATATTTCGTATCTGCCAAAATCAAACCTTCCGCAGCAGCCATTTCCGTTCCTCTTTGGAAAAGTTCACGAGTATATTTTTCCAACAAAACATAATCCTCTTCGCTGATAATTTCTTGCTTAATAATTTCTTCTCTCGAAATATCTTCATCGTGACCTTCTTCCGCTTTGGTCGCAGGCGTGATAATTGGTGCAGGAAATTTATCATTTTCTTTCATTCCCTCAGGCATCGTCACTCCGCAAAGCACTCGTTCGCCAGAGCGATAAGTTCGCCAAGCATGACCGACACAATATCCTCGAATGACCATTTCAATTTTAAATGGTTCGCAAGCAATTCCAACTGCGACGTTGGCGTCAGGAGTTGCTTCCACCCAATTTGGAACGATGTCACTCGTGGCATTTAAAAAGTGTAAAGCAATCTGATTGAGCACTTGCCCTTTGAACGGAATTGCTCGTGGCAAAACATGATCAAAAGCAGAAATTCGATCAGAAGCGACCATTACTAATTTGTCGTGAATGGTGTACACATCTCTTACTTTTCCTTTATAAAAATTCGTTTGATTTTCGAATTCAAAATTAGTGGCCTTGATGGATTGTTGCTCTAAAGTCATTTT
>Ga0115005_10003445_pt1 | contig 12631 bp, 11 predicted proteins | sample ArcOceMetagenome_FD_87163 | JGI IMG/M metagenome (GOLD analysis project Ga0115005, IMG submission 87163) | Marine eukaryotic phytoplankton communities from Arctic Ocean - Arctic Ocean - Greenland ARC118M Metagenome | ecosystem: Environmental > Aquatic > Marine > Oceanic | place: Arctic Ocean... | reverse complement strand
TTTACTTATTTACTATCTAGCTACCGTCAAACCACGTACACAGTATACATGCATGGATGACAACCAAGTCCCACATTCGGTCCCAACCGAACATGGTATCGGCGGGAGCATCTATACTTGTCAAACATGAGGCATGAGGCGGTGGTACTACTGTACCAACGCTACACACACACAACTCACACACACACAAAATAATCAAGTTGAAAGAGGTTGAGGTGAAGGAACTGACTCGACATGAGAAAAGTTTTGACTTTTTTCGTTGCAGCGTACGCATCACTGGGGAACTCGCAAGCCGATGAAGAGATGCATCCTTTCCATCGTGGCCCTCGATTGCTTGGGGGGAACGGAAACGAAGTGTCACTATACAGCAGAGTAGGTTACATGTGCGATCCAACAGATAATTGCCATCGTAAAATGTCCATTGATCACAATGGTGAGCTGCAGGAATCCGTACCACTAGAAATGTCTCCACTTCAAGGTGGGATTGTCCCTTTTCCAGGGATGGTGTTACATGTCAAAGAAAAGGATGAGAAAGTTATTGAAAACTTTGGTATTGAAAAGAGGGCAGCTGGAGCAGTGAATATATATCATAGGTCATGTTGTAATTCTTACGGAGCATCTGATAGTGAGGAAATAAAAGCAAAACGTTATGAGTTAGTAGAAAGTTTTGGTGGTCAGCTAGGAAGTTCAATTGTGCATAAACATGATTTCGCCTATCGCCCAGTATTTGCTTTGCCACCTGAGTCTCACGAAGAGTGGGAAAAGGGTGGATATTGGTGGGACAATAACATGTTCCGTCACGAAACAGACTATGAACGTAATGGGCATCGAGCTTTCGCTGGTGGCAGCCATGGAGAAGTGTGGAGGGCGAAAAGACGATGTCATCAGATAGTGGTCAATGTGGGGGCAAACAAGGAGGATCACCATTCACGTTATAATGGCCGAAATCGGCAAGCAGTATGTGATACTGAAGAGCAACTGATCATGAAGAGGTTATTAGTCGGTAAATCATACGAGTTGCTAGAGGCAGGTTTGAGAGAGATATACTTTGGTGACATTCTTGCTCGCAATGAAGAACCTACCTCTCTTTTTACATCTTATTTGGATCACTTTTTTCATCAGAGTCCTAGCAACAATTTCAGAGACCTGGAACTCTGGATAGTATTTGTGAATGCAGGACCCTCTCTTCGGTCTCTTATTTATTCTCCTATTGAAAATGAATCATTTGTTATGTACCAGCATTCTGCGTTTTGGATGCAATTGAGGACGGGGGAGCCAATAAAGAAGCACACGGACGCTTCTTATTCCGTTGCTCTACGTGAGATTGTACCTTCAGATAGTGAAGATTTCTTGGACATTAATGATAACGAAGATGAACTAGATCGCAAAGACAGAGAAGAGGCGGACGAAAAGGTTGATGGACAATACGTCTTGAAATCCGTCCTACAGCAGCTCTTTACATCTGCAGCAAAGTTGCATGAGCGAGGAATTGTGCATCGTGATATAAAACCTTCGAACATAATGTGTGACATGAATCAGGGGGTTTCCAACATCTATTGCAGACTGGGAGATTTCTCGTCTGCCTATGATGAATACACATCGGAACATCTTTATTCGCATGGACCTTCGAGGGCCGAGCAAACTGATGAATATGCTCCACCCGAAGCATTATTTAGTGACGATGCGTGGATCCCTTTTGACGAATTGAAACCGGAAAGCTATGACAGTTGGTCTTTAGGGATTGTTATACTTGAACTGCTTCTAGGAACACCACATGTATTTTCTGTAGACAAGAGAACCACTGCTGTTCTCACAAAAACACTTACTGACGAAGGGGCGTCTGACGAAGACATTCGAAGAGCCCTTTATCTTTCAGCCTTGGCTCAATTTTGTATTTATCAACCAACATCCTCTCATGAAAAGAATTGGCCCATGCGGGAAGGGGACCCTCTGTTCAAAGCTGTAAGTGGATCGTCCCAATGCACTGACACAGCTATTCTTCTGAAAAGTGGCTATCTCACCAATGTATGTATTCATATTTGTCATAAAAGTCGATGTCCAAAACAACTTGTGATATGAGAGATTTCCACAGCGCTTTGCGAGCTCGAGATCCACTTGGTATTGGATTCACTGAGGCAATGAACCCATTGCTAGATTTGGTTCTTCGTTTGCTAGCATTCGACCCGAAAGAGAGATTGACTGCTGCTGATGCCCTTCATCACGTTTATTTTTGCGAGATAGATACGGATGATGAATTGAAGGCTCTTGAACCGCAAATGCTTGATCCGAAGCTTGATATGAAGATGGACGGCGTAGAACTTAAAGAGTTCCATTGCCCGTGCGGTCGCACATTTGATAATCTGCAGTCTTGTCAAATGCATGCAAGAAGCCGGAAACATACTAGATTTTGCTCATATGATAGGTCCAATCTACCGAAATGCCTCAACGCCCATTCTATGCTCCCTTCTCATCCAACGTCTGGTAAGTTGTAAGCATATTATTTGCAGCACATTCGCGTTTTTTTTTTGATCCAAAATTGTAAATTTTAACGATTTCTTTCTAGGTTACTGTGATATTCAGGGCAGAAGGCGAACCATTGAAGACTTCCACACCGTTCATTTGCATGACAATCATCAATTTTTTGGAGTATTTGATGGCCACAATTCCAATTTTGCATCAAAATATGCCTCGTCCGCGTTGTATAAAAGGATTGTGAAGCCATTGTCAGATGTGAATGCCAATATCGAGGACGGGCGGGACTGGAAAGCAGAAGTAGATTATGAGATGAAGCAAGCCTTCGACGACCTCCATAATGGATATTTAGAGGCTATGAAACATATTCCAAGTAAATCAATGGCGAAATCTGGTACGACAGCGACTGCTTTATTTGTAACAGAAAAGGCTGTGACTATTGCAAGCGTGGGAGATTCGAGAGCTGTGCTTTCCGTAGGAGCTTCTTTCAACACAACTACAAGTAACATTGATGCGCTCCAATTGACTGTAGATCATGTAGCATCGAATATTCTTGAGAGAGCACGCGTGGAGAGCCTAGGTGGCTTTATTGAAGAACGAGGCGGAACCCCAAGAGTAAACGGTACCTTGGTTCTCACACGGTCAATCGGTGACGCACATCTTGCAGAGTTTTTGTCAAGAACTCCAAATGTAGTTTCCATGACAAAAGAAGAAGTGAAAGTAATATGCCGCCCCCCGTCAACGAGTGTTCATGAAGATGATATGCCCTGCTTCATAATTCTGGCATCGGATGGGTTATGGGATGTTTTTTCGAACCACGAGGCCGTCGAAATGGTGTCGCTGACACTTCGACATCACGGAAAAGCTTGGAAAGAGCGTGGTGCAATGCAAGAGGCAGCTGAAATATTGACGCAAGAAGCTTATGTTCGAGGATCTACTGATAATATTGGCATTTGTGTCGTTGCAGTGATGTAGAAGTTCGTCTCTTTCCAGTCGTCCGACAACGGTTTATATAATTTAACATTCCCCATGGCCTTGTTCGGGGCAGGAACCACGGCCTGTGATGCATTGACTATGCACATGACTATGCTCCGAGAAGTCCCAGGGCAGTTCTCACTAACATGAGCTTTTTACGAGTGTTGCTTTCCGTGTACAGACTCAAACGGATCCGGGTTATCAGTACAGTGCGAAGGTGCTGGGAAGGAGAATTTGTATCACTAATGCGGACTTGCGTGCGGCTACTGCAAGTCACTGGGCAATTTTCATTAACATTGAGGAACTTGCATCTTTCTTGATTTTATTAAAATTACTGCCTGCCTATTTTCAATTTGTAATTGCGACGCATCCCATTATTTGACACAAAATGTTCTGTATTGTCTTCGCATCTTGTTGGGGGAAAAAGTCTCACTGCATTTCGAGCCTTACTGAAACACATCGCCGACCTTAGTCCTAACCCTTTGCAGAAGCTCCGCACTTCTGCATTCTTTGAATTGACACAGACAAGTAGTTTCGCACCATTGGGAAGGTGAAAGGGGAATTAGAATAAAACCAACAATTACCCAGTGTAAAGGCCAGTAACATTTAGTCTTGTGGTTTCGTGATTTCTCAAGAATAAACAGAAACGAAATAAATTGCCAAGTTGTATCGTTCACAACAAGCGGTTTGCAATGTACCTTTCTGTTGTCCAAATAAATATATTGCTGGTTCATCATTCAAAGCGCTTTTGAAAGAGGAATAGGTTTTCTTACATTAGTTAGTAGAACCACTTTTCATCAGTCTGCACGAAGAATCAATCATTTCCCTTGATGAAACATTGCAACCAAGGGCTATTCCACAATAAGTTGTTTAAGAAAGTGTACTGATCTTAGATTGACAACGGCCCAACAACCAACAACTCTCCCCAGAATATTAGTAAATCGTACAAACAAATTGTCCCTTAATCAAACGCCATTTCCTTTGAAGGGATATAGCTCCTACCTACACAGTTATCTCAAATCTGAAATCACGGATCTATTTTAAATGATTCCATTCTCACCATCAAATAATTCATGTAAATGCCCATCTGTGCTAAACGAATTGGCATCAGCCATGACGAGTTCTCTTTCTTTCATCAACCTCTTCTTTCTATTATACTGAACAAACTTTAATAAAATAAGCGCTACAGCCGCAAAAGAAAGGACATATGTGATCATCTTTCCTGTTTTCGGGGATTTTCCTTGCTCCTTTGGAGCAGCTCCATTGACATTTTTGCCATTTGGCAACATTTTGGACAACGAAGGGGCCAGAGATTGACCTTGACTTGGTTGGGAAGTTGTTTTAGCAGCCCCCTTTGCAACTGACGGACTTGCAGATGGTGCCACACTCAGAGTCGTCGATGGTGACACACTCAGAGTTGGGCTTATTGACGGCGCTTGACTTGGATCCGTTCCATCTTCAGCACCTACACCTCCAGTAATGCTGGGACTGTGACTTGGTGATGCGCTTTCTAGGTCTCCTTTTGCAGATGGCCCGACAGAGGGGGCAAGAGAGGGGCTGATACTGGGAGCCTCTGATGCAACATTAGTTTCCTCCATCCTTGCTACTGGAATCTTTTCTCCTCCGAATATGGTAGCGGTAGTCGCCTCGCTGACTTTTCTCAAGCCTTGTTTGTTAGCGAGTGTGTTCTCACCACTGGCATGCGATAAACTCAAAAGTAGAAGGGAGAATTTCTGAATGATTCTCATCCTGATTGATTCAATGTTTGCACTATAACTCTACTTGAGACTTGTGATACTGTAGATGTCGCAATGAACGGACTCTGATATGATGATGAAGTGGTAGTGTAGATTGTTCTTCGTTGTTTCTCGCTAATAACAGTATGATGGATTCTGAAGATCCTGAAAGTTCAAAGTGTTGTGCGTTACCATTGATTGGCGACAAAGCTTTTACTAAATTAGTCATAATGTGTTCCGTCTTTATTGACCGTTGAAGTATCGATATGATGATATTGATACCAAGCTTCGATGAAAAGCGGTGCTTTTATGATTTATGATACGGTACAGTATACAGTACCTCCGACGAAGACCAGGGCCCTCCACCAATACTGTAATTAGTTATTCAAAAGGAGATGCTGCACCGCCGAACTGTGCCTAGTTCAAGACCACCTCAACAAAATAAAATCCACATGGCATCACAGAACCCTAGAAGAGGAAGAACTCTGGGAAATGGCAATGGTTACTTCAAGAAAAAGACTAACAGAATCATGTTGCTCCTCTTGGTTGTGTGGCTCTATTTCATGCTGACTTCGTGGTTCTTTACTCTCGAGGATATTAATACTCCTGCTACAAAACACGCTAATGAAACCAATAAAAGCGGTTATGTTTCTGTTGGTGGTGGAGAGATACTAACTAATTATGTTGTTACGCAAAAGCAAGGGCAAGGGCAGGATGTGAATAGAGGCAATTTAAATTCAGTCAGTATTACAAAGACAAATGATGAAAAAGAAGGATCTCCTGTTGTAGAAAAACGTTTGAAACGTGTGAATGAAAATGAAAATGATCAAATCCAGGTACAGCCGAAGCACCTGGAAAAAGATTTACCGGTAGAGCACGATGATGATCCACCATCTCCCGAGAAAAATAACGACCGAGACGAGGAACCTGAAGCGGAACCTATAGATCCTAGAGATAACACAGACGATGCTGATGCTGATGCTGATGCTGATGCTGATGCTGATGCTGATGCTGATGCTAATACACCAGAAGAAAAAGTCAAATCCGAAAAGGAACAGGCACAGGAACCAGTGAAGGAAACAAAAGAAGTCCATGAAGAAGAACCGAAACATCCTTGGACTCCACCTGATGATGAAGGCTTGGATCCTGATAATCTACCGGTCAATACCACTGGTGCATTTGCGAATTGCACTAATAATTCCCTCACAACTTCACCACCTCACCAGGATCAACACAATATAACGCTATCTTGTCATACTCTCCCCTATCGAATTCCTCAAATATCATCCAGCGAGAAAATTTTTATTGGAGTTTTATCAGCTGCTGGCGGAGATGGTCCCGAGAAAAGACAATCTATCAGGGAGTCCTGGGCTAAAAACCACTCTGTCTACTTTCTAGTCGCTGGTCCATGGACAAGTATTGAGAATGAATACAATGAGCACCGGGATTTGATTTGGCTCGACGAAGACGAAGTTTACAATGGAGAAAAGTCAGTTTTGACGTACAAGACAATGGCTTTCATGAAAATCGTTCATGACCTCTCCACATCTCAAAATTTGGAGATCAAATACGCCTTCAAGACTGACGATGACAGTTTCATCAATGTTGCGTATCTGCACAGGTATCTGCTGGAAATGGAACATGAAGAAGAACTAAACTATTGGGGATGGTGTCAACGGAAGATGTTCAAACCGCTACGAGGCGAAAACGACAAATGGGCAGTGAGTTACAAAACGTATCCTGAACCACGTTACCCCCGGTACTGTCAAGGTGCAGGATTTGCGTTATCATGGAAATTTTTAAGTTGTGCGGCAGGACCTGGAAATCACATTGCTAATTCAAGGTTCATGCCGTTTGAAGATGTTGCCACTGGTTTGATTGGACAGAGGTGTGACATTTTGCCCACCATGGTTGAAGATCCAAGATTGATTCATATGTATAGGACAGACAGGACCGAAGAGAGGGAGAGGGTGAATAAGGGGCTAAAAAAGATTAGTAAAAAGAAGCTGCCCATACCAGACATGGAGGGTAGAATTGTTCAACATCGAATTTACGATTCATGGGATATGAGGGAACATTTTCTCCAAGTTCTTGACCCTGAAGGATACAAGATGAACACTGATATTGAGTGGTACTATAAATAAGAATATGAATGAATCTGAATTATTGTTTATGTACAGGTACAGTGCGTAAAATCAACAGCATTGCATACTATTCAAACACCACAGACGTCCAAAGTCTGTGGTGTGATATCAATACAATTCGTACATGTAATAATTGTGTCTTTGTTTGCTCCCCACTCCTTGCCATTCATTTCATCTACTCTCGAATACCGCATTATTTCTTGCCAAAAAAATGATGCATTGATTTTGAATTTACTGCAGCGGCACGATTCTTCTTCTCAGCAGTGGCTTTCTTCTTCATCTCTGATTTTGAATTTCCTACAGCGGTATGATTCTTTTTCTTTGATGCTGTTGTCTTCGGAATTTTAGAGTTCAATGATATGTGATATGGGTGCGAGAGGACCCTGCTTATGATTCTTTTTCTTTGATGCTGTTGTCTTCGGAATTTTAGAGTTCAATGATATGGCTGCGAGAGGACCCCGCTTACGTCCAACAGCTATTTTCTTGACAGTCCTCGCACTTGAAGTTGCATTCGCAGGAGCAAGATCCGCAGCATGATTGGTGTTCGATGATATGGCTGCGAGAGGACCCCGCTTACATCCAACAGCTATTTTCCTGACAGTCCTCGCACTTGAAGTTGCATAAACCATCAAGTCATTGTTTCTTTGGCTTCTTTCATTGTCCAAAATGCTCTCAATAGAATTCTTGGATGAGATGCCATCATTGAAGTGGACCCACTCGCTCCCGTGACCAGTATCTCGCTATCGGAGTACATCTGCGGTATAATGACCAGATTTGGAGGTATCCCCAATGTGACGAACAACACCTCTGAGTTCGTATGCATCCCCATTCTTTGATGCCTCCTCTGTGAAAGTTTCCAACGAGACAGAATTTTCAGACTGGAAAAAAGAAGTCTCGCTCTTTCGGGGTTTCATCTCCCCATTGTGCATATGGGCGGTGAAATGTTTCAAGTGCACCAGCAGAGCCTTTGGTCTTGACTTGATAGTCATTGTTCGAGTGACAGATTTACCCTCCTCGCACTGTTCGCACAGAAGTTCTCTCATCTCTGGTTGGAAGAACCTCTGGAGACCAACACCAATAGACCATTGATCCTCTACTCCTTCTTGATTTTGATTTGTTCCAACTTCTACTGACAAGTAGCGATGAAATTCTTCTTTGCACCTCGAGTATTTGCAAGAGTTGCAAGTCAAACAGACATCCACGTCAAGACGAAAGTATTTATCGGTTGGGAGCTCCAACTCTGTTTTTTCTCCCTTTGTATCCTTTGCATTTGCAAGTTCGTCGTGAAGGAGGTCAATGAGTTTGGCTAAAAACTCATGAGCATCCTGTTGCTTGTATCCGGCAAACTCGTCAGTCAATATGTCCATTTGATTCTTGAGGATGGAGGGACAAACCGGACCGTCCCTTGTAGCTTCGCCTTGGAGAAGAGGTTGAATCACTCGTACTCTTGAAGCGACGGTGAGGAGCGCATAGCATAATGGCAATGATTTTTGTCATTCTCGATGGTGTTGAGATTGTCATACGTTTCCTCCAGGCTATCTAGGAAGTCGTGAATGCTGAAGAGGATTTGGAGAGAGGAATTAAGATAGCATGTATTTCCAAAATTTGTCAATCCCACATTGTGTGAGTATTGCTTCTTGGAATCGGCGGGGGAGGCACAATAATTCAAAATAAGAAGAAATGCACTATGATTGGAATGATTAATTCAGAGAGACTGACCTCACTGGCCAGTATATAATTACTTTCCCAGCACCCAGCAAACAAAGATGAATGCCTGAGGTGTAGAGTTGGCAGGAGAGATTATTATGCTGACAGATTTTATGATAACATTATGCACTTTTGAGGGGAGCTTTGATCGATTAAAAAAGTTCAAGTTTCCTATTCCTGTAACTACAAACTACCAACCAACAAACTCTTCATTTCGCAAACGTCAAGAATGAAAACACGATCACAAGAAGTGGCAAGCATGATTGAGTAGTCTAGCCAGTATTCGATGTTGAAAATGAAGGGTTTTGCAACACGAAGAAGCAACAATCAACAATGACTGAGAAACTTTACAGGTAAATTCCAAAAACGCGCGTTGTCTTTTTGACGCCGCGCACCGCAGGACCACCAGCAGCCAGCTACTAGCCAGCCACACAACCACCAACCGCCCAAGCAGGCAACATTCACACATACCATTCTAATTCAGATTTCAAAGTCATTTATTTTTCATCCAAGGAGTATTTGTAGCACCCGTGCCTATTCTATTCTTCACAATAATTACCAGTCATGGATGGTGGGAAAATTAGTCATCGCAAAATAAGAAACAGAGATGAGGAGGATGATAGTGATCAGTTCGACAACGACGTGGATCGTATCTTCCACAAAATATCAGTGTTACCGTCCTGTGAGCAATTTCCAGACTTAATGCAACGTTGTCGCCTGATTATCACCCTATGGCATGACACATTTTCCATCGAGAACAAACATTTGTGGAAGAAAATGAAAAGAAATATACCAAAAGAGTTGAATGAAAGTGCATTCATACTCGATGAGATGATTTCTGTCTGCAACATGCTCCCTGATGGAAACGATCCAATCACAATAGTTGATATGTGCAGTGGAGTTGGTTACCTTTCTATGTTTTTGTCGCACCTTCTCCCTGCAGAGAAGGTGGGTAGAATCATACCAATCGACGTTCTGTTTCCTGCGCACAATAATGCTAGCACAACCATTCATTCTACAAAAAAAACAAATGATTCTTTGCAACGAAACGGCAAAATAGAAGAAGAAGTAAGATCTTCATCTCCCGCATGCCACCTATCAGTAGGTCATTTGAGTTCTGAAATACACCCTATACCAATCAAGCCTCGTAGAGCAAATATCAAAAAAGGAAGGGAATTGCGCCAAATATCAAAGTATTGCGTATCATCTGCACCTGGACCAGTGATTATTCTAGGTGTTCATCTCTGTAAAAGCCTGTCAGTCCACACAACTCGTTTATTCACAATGAATAATAATGCGTCGAGATTATATTTGAAACCATGCTGTTTACCAGGAAGAAAAGATCTCAAGAGACGTGAGCCACCATTTTGGAAATTTGAGGGAATGCAAGGGGGAGGATTTGGCGTAAAAACTCTGTACTGCGAAGAGGTCCGTGAAACACCTGAAGCGGTGGTAAATATAGAACCCATAGACGCCCTTTCGCCTAATATAGTACCGGGCCTTGAAAGCGAGAATGTCAAAGAAGATGGACATGTTAAGAAAAACACGAGCCATGGGCTGTTTTCAAAATGGACTGGGCTCTTACGAGACGCTGCCAACAGTGTAGATGGTGTTAGTGCCAATATTCGAATTTGCTCGGTCCAAGCGAATCACTTTCAAAATCAATTCATATTGGCAAAAAGATTAGATTGTGTGTCTGTGGAATGAATCTTGCACTAGTGCAGATGAGTTGAGATGAGATATAATATGCCGAAGAGCAGCCGAGTATCCCGAAATGAAAATCGTTGCCAATCACTGTATTAGGGTTGTAGAATATATTGAATTTGTAAAAATAAAATATTATATCTCATCATCAAAAGCTTAAAAAAACCAAAGATTGTAATGTGTCATTGTTAACTTGAAGAGTCCACAGCCCAGCAATCCTCCTACCATCCAAGAAATTGAATCGCCCATCCTCCATGAAGTGAAGAAGTGTTCGAAACCAAATAAATTTGCAATTGCAGTGACAACGAATGTACTGAATAAAATATCACCACTAGTAAACTCTAGGTCCAGCCACTGTAACATAATTTTGTGTGGTTGTGAAGCACATAGAAATCCAAGAACAGCCGCGGTTGACCCTTTCATGCCACTTACTATCTCGTTCGTGACAGTACTTCCTAATGCATTCGCGATGCCACCAGCAACAATGACTGTAGTGAATGTCAGGGAGGAGAAATGTATCACAGCTGTTTCCTTACTCGACGTCCCTGCAGTTGCAATTCTATCAAATAGTTCAAAGCATGGATACATAAAAAGATTCACGGAAAGAAGGTCACTGTACCACTGCGGCTGATATAAGGTTGACAGCATGGCATTCAATGGATTCTTTAATCCATACGCGGGAGGACAGAGCGTACCATATTTGTAATTGATGTCTAAAAGAAATGATGCGATTTTCAGCATTTGCAACAATCGAAGCGCCACGAAGGGACGATTGCGGGCGCTAAGTTCCATTTCATGACAGAAATTATCGGAAACCCATTCACAAACGGCTGGAGCTCTCCCATAGTATTCGCAAATAGGGTATTCATTCTTTGCGATGCCAATGCCAACACCTTTCGAAGTTTTAGTGAGTGAAAATAGCACATAATCTGAATACCTGCGCTTCATGATCCAGACGGGATATCTTCCCATGAAGCTCGTAAAACTGGATTTTTTCCCAGTCTCATTATTCTTGCGCTGCAAATGAGCAGGATTTGTGAAAAATAGAAGTATGAAAAGAATAGAAATCAAGGAGAGCCTATATATATGGAAGTCCTGAAGCCTTATTCTTCTTGTTGATAGAGCGCCTTGCTCGTTTATGTACCGACGTGGTCTCATGAAAATTGAGTCGTTTTTCCTGACATATATTCAGGAGCAGAGTGCAGAGTGTTACGAGTTCAAAGTAGTTGTGCTTGTTGTATTCTGTATTCTACCGGTACGAGCGAGCTACTTGCTAACAACTTTTAGTATCATAGTATGTACCGGGGGTATCGGGGTATCATGTATCATACATACGAGCTCGCGAGATTGATTTTGACATGTTCAAATATTGTGGAACAATACTCAATCTATACAATATAGATTGAGTGAATAAAAAGTTAAATATGGGTGGAATTTCAGCATGAGACACCGTGGCCGAGCGGTTAAGGCGATCGACTAGAAATCGATTGGGGTTCTCCCGCGTAGGTTCGAGTCCTGCCGGTGTCGTCAGGTTTTGCACGTGATAGTTGAAACAATCTCTCTTGTCCTCTTTCAGTTTTTTTGTTATGGGCTAACAAGCCATACTACTGCTGTATCGCACATTGACCCTCCGACTGGGATTGGTATACTTGTTTTGAAGCTGCTTGCCGGTGTCGATTATTTTTTGTCCAAAGGTACGAGATTACTATATTACAAGGACAGCGCTAAAGATTATTGTGGAAACATTCTTCGCGTACCTTTTGTACACGCGTACCAGATTTTGAAGAATCAAAGTCAGGACATGAAAGAATTTGTTTGCGCAAGGAGTTGCCGAGCACTCCTTCGCATCCAATAACTTCAATGGAGTCACAAGATCCCTTGTTCGAGATTGGG
>Ga0115005_10003444_pt1 | contig 12631 bp, 7 predicted proteins | sample ArcOceMetagenome_FD_87163 | JGI IMG/M metagenome (GOLD analysis project Ga0115005, IMG submission 87163) | Marine eukaryotic phytoplankton communities from Arctic Ocean - Arctic Ocean - Greenland ARC118M Metagenome | ecosystem: Environmental > Aquatic > Marine > Oceanic | place: Arctic Ocean... | reverse complement strand
GGCTTTATCCAGATTGCCGTTATCGGGCCAGCTGTTAAGAGGCGCAAAACGCTGCATGCCGGCACCCGCGCCGCCACGACCATCCGCTGTACGGTATGTACCAGCACTGTGCCACGCCATACGAATAAAGAATGGACCGTAATGGCCGTAATCAGCAGGCCACCAGTCTTGGGAGTCGGTCATAAGCGCGTGTAGGTCTTTGCGCAGGGCCTCTAAATCTAGGCTGTTAAACGCTTTCTTGTAATCAAAATCAGCATCCATCGGATCGGACTTTGCTGAATGCTGATGCAGAATTTTTAAGTTCAACTGATTAGGCCACCAATCGGTGTTACGTTGGCCATCACCTGCGGTGTGATTAAACGGACATTTACCTTGTTCTGCCATGTGAGCCTCACTTATATAAAGTATTTATTGTGTGTATATAGTTTTAGTCTTTAAGAGGTGAGTTGGCTAATTTATTCTGGCTAACAGGGCGATAGCGTCAAGGTATGAGGCCCATGTTTGCTGACCTGTAGCGCAGTAATCGATTATGAAACAAAAGTACAAAGTAGTGCTTTAAATTGATGAGGTTAAATTCATGAAACCTTAACCATCAAATTAGGCTGGCGAGAAACACCCAAAAGACAACCCAGCATTATACCGGCCACTTAATTAAGTCTATTACATTTAAGTTTTTACGCTTGTTTGGCCGCATAAAACAGCTCAGTATTCACACCATGCATGGCCTATTATTAACCTTGTTAATACGGCAAAAAAAACCATGCTTTTTCGCTTAAAAATCATCGAACCGTTAAAGCATTCACACTACAGTGTCTATCATGAGTTGATGCTTTTACTGGAACAATCCTTATCTAAATTCGCTCTTATACACCCTGCCGCTTATCTACTAACATGTGAGCACTAATCAATTAATTTTCATTAATTGTGAATGGTTTAAATGCTTTGGATATCCAAAAGATAAATCTAAACAAACCTTCATTTGTAAACAATAAAAGTGAGAAGCATCATGAGCACCAACAGCCTATTTAAACCCTTTAAAAGCGATAAATTAGAATTAAAAAATCGCATCGTCATGGCGCCCATGACCCGTAACTTTTCACCGGGCAATGTCCCTGGGCAAAACAGCATAGATTACTATCGTCGTCGTGCAGAAGGCGGAGTGGGTTTAATTATCACCGAAGGCACCTGCATTGATCACATTGGCGCAAGCGGTTATCCCAATGTGCCTTACATGCATGGCGAAGCGCGCTTAGCGGGCTGGAAAAAAGTCATTGAAGCGGTACACGCAGCCGGTGGTAAAATTGCCCCACAGTTATGGCACGTTGGCGGCGCACGTAAAGCCGGTGTTATGCCAGAAGGCGATGTACCCGGTTACACCCCTTCAGGTATGTTTGTGGCGGGCAAGAAAAACCGTTATGAAATGACCAAACAAGATATTCAAGATGTGATCGATGGTTTCGCAAAAGGCGCCGCCGATGCAAAAGCCGTTGGCTTTGATGCCATTGAGTTACACGGTGCTCATGGTTATTTAATTGACCAATTCTTTTGGGAAGGCACCAACCAACGTGAAGACGAATACGGCGGCTCCATGGAAAACCGCAGCCGTTTTGCCATCGAGATTATCAAAGCGTGCCGTGAAGCAGTGGGCCCAGATTTCCCGATTATTTTGCGCTGGTCACAATGGAAACAACAAGACTACACCGCCCGCTTAGTAGAAACCCCTGAAGCACTTGAGGCCTTCTTGTTACCATTAAGTGAAGCGGGTGTGGATATTTTCCATTGCTCACAGCGCCGTTTCTGGGAGCCAGAATTTGAAGGCAGTGATTTAAATCTAGCCGGCTGGACACAAAAAATCACCGGCAAGCCTGCAATTACCGTGGGCAGTGTTGGTCTAAATGCTGACTTCATGCCTAAGCCTGGCGAAAGCACCTTCCGTGAAGCGGAAACCGCGAGCCTTGAGCAACTACTGGATCGTATGGATAAAAATGAATTTGACCTAGTAGCTGTGGGACGTGCGTTAATTACCAACCCAGACTGGGTAAACAAGGTACAACAAGATCAAGCGGATCAACTAAAAGCCTTTACCAAAGAAGACTTAATGGCACTGGTTTAATAAGTTGTTCACCACAGGTCTTAGCACCGCAAAGGCCTGTGGTACCCTCAACTTTGCGAATATTTATAACTCATTGGCTTTTCGATACTGACCTTGATAGTCAAACATCCTGTGTTTAATGCGCCAGTAGAACTTTTGTTTTTTGCCGATGACAAAATCCGGGCACGGAAAGACAGCGGATAACTTTAACGCCTGCTCTAACGTCGTCACTTCAAAACTATCTGCCACACCCAACTTAGCAGCAATATTCACACTGATGCGTTTCGCAAAAATGCCATTAAATGCCTTAATCTGATTTGCCTTGCTAAAATCAAATGTTTCGCTTAATTGCGCGCCCTGCTCATCATGGTAAATAATTTTTAACTGACTGGTGCTTACGCCTTTTTCCTGAACGGTTTCTAAACTGACCCCCGAGCAACGAATCACTTTTGAATCTTTAAGTTGCAGGGCTTTTTTTAACATATCATCTGGGTCAACCAACACCTCTTTGCATTCAATACAAGTGCGCGCGGCAATGTCGTTTTCACCACCGCAGTGTGGGCATTCCTTAAACACAAATCGAAAATCACATTGGTGCTCACCATGGGCATCCTTTATCAGCCCTTGGCAACGTCGACCATAATGCTCAATCAAGTCTCCATCGCTATCACAGACACCCCAAAATATATTGGGAAATTCACAACTGGGACAACTCACCTGCACCGGCTGACTTTGATTGTTGGGTTTTTTCTCGCCGACTTCAGGCTGGTATAGATCAAAATCGTTACCGGTATAGTCAATCACTAAGCAATCGTGTTTATTGTCACTTAAGCGTAACCCTCGACCAATAATTTGCTGATACAAGCTCACCGATTGTGTGGGTCGCAATATGGCGATCATATCCACGTGGGGGGCATCAAAGCCAGTGGTGAGTACCGAGACATTTACCAAGAATTTAATGTCTTTTTGCTTAAATCCTCTTATTAGGTGGTCGCGCTCATGACCATCGGTGGCACCAGTAATGAGTGCACTTTGGTCTGCGGGTAAATAACTGAAGATTTCTTTTGCGTGGTCCACCGTGGCGGCAAAAATCATAATGCCTTGGCGATTTTCTCCAAGTTCCAACACCTGTTCAATAATGCCCTTGGTCACCCTGTGGTGTTGACTTAAAAGATGATTCACCTGCGTGACGTTATACTCCCCTGACGCATTTTCTTTCAGACTACTAAAGTCATAGTGCTCGATCGTAGCATCCACCAGCTTAGGCTCCGTTAAATATTTGCGTTTGATTAAATAACGAAGCGGTAACTCATAGATACAATGTTCAAAGGGTCGTGTTTGTTCGCTGCGCACAAAACCACGATAGTGTTTGCGATAAATCCAGCCCATGCCTAAACGATACGGCGTAGCCGTTAGGCCAAGCAGTTTCACCTCTGGATTCACCTGCGTTATTTTTTGGATAATTTTCTGATACTGATTGGTAGAAGACTCGTCTTGCTCATGGGCTTCATGATCTGACGTATCACTAGGCAAATTCACACGATGACACTCATCAATAATAATCAACGAGTAAGCTTCGTTAAAATCATCTAAGTTGCGGGCAGCGGATTGTATACTGGCAAAGGTGACTTGGTGCTGAGTTTGTTTAAGCTTTAATCCGGCAGAATACACACCAGCGGTTAACCCAAGGCTTTCATACTTCAAATGATTTTGCTCTACCAACTCTTTCACATGGGTGAGCACTAGAATTTTGCGCTTAGCCAAGCGGGCAAGCTCAGCAATCACTAAACTTTTGCCTGAGCCAGTTGGCAGTACAATCACCGCCGACTCATTGGTTTTACGAAAATGCGTAAGCGTCGCAGCAACCGCTTCTTGTTGATAATCTCTAAGTTGAAAACCTGCCACGGGTTTAGGGCCTTGCTGTCAATGGGTTGCTGATAATAGCAAAAGAGGTATAAAAGATCGCCTGCGTCCGCTCATAGCAGTTAGCATACCCACTCGGCTAAACTCCGAATTCGCTCAATAATCATTCAACACCGCCACGAATTGCGCGCCGTACTTGTCTAACTTCTTCTGCCCTACTCCACTGATACGAGCAAAGTTTTCTAATGAGCTTGGCTTGCTCTCCAACATATCCTTAAGCGTTGCATCATGAAAAATCATAAACGGTGGAATACCTTGCTCGGTGGCAAGCTGTTTACGACAGGCGCGCAGTGCATCCCACAGGGCAAGGTCGTTATCAGCAATATCCATGGACTTGGTTTTCTTATTGTCACTACCCATACTGCTTTTGGTTTGCATGGTATCCACTCGAAGCATGAGGGATTCTTCACCGCGCAAAATAGCGCGGCTGGTATCACTTAAAAATAACTGACCATAATCGAAATTCACATTTAAATAGCCACGGGCCACAAGCTGGCGAAACACCGAGCGCCACTGGGCTTCGCTTAAATCTTGACCAATGCCAAAAGTCGATACCTTGTTGTGATCGAACTGAGTGATTTTGTCGGTGAGCTTGCCACGTAATACATTAATTAAATGCACCACACCAAAACGCTGATCGGTTCGGTACACACAACTTAATGCTTTGCGCGCGGCCTCGGTGCCATCCCAAGTTTGTACGGGGGTTAAGCAGTTATCGCAATTGCCACAAGGCTCAGCAAGCGCATCACCAAAATAGCCGATTAAGGTTTGACGACGACAGCTGGTTAACTCAGCCAAACCCAGCATGCCGTTTAGCTTTTGTTGCTCGATGCGTTTAAAGTTTTCATTGGCATCACTGCCGGCCATCATTTGCTTGAGCTTAATCACATCTTCTAAACCGTAGGCCATCCACGCAGTGGACGGTTGACCATCCCGCCCTGCCCGGCCGGTTTCTTGGTAATAGGCTTCAATACTCTTGGGTAAATCTAAATGGGCAACAAAGCGCACGTCCGGTTTATCGATGCCCATGCCAAACGCAATGGTAGCCACCATCACAATGCCGTCTTCACGTAAAAAGCGCTCTTGGTTTCGCTGGCGAACGGTTTTATCTAAACCGGCATGATACGGCAGAGCATTCACACCTTGCTCGCTTAACCATTGGGCAGTGGCCTCGACTTTGTTGCGGGACAAGCAATACACCACGCCTGCATGGCCTGAGTGTTCGGCTTGTAAAAAGGTGAGTAGCTGTTTTTTCGGGTTATTTTTTTGCGTAATGCGATATTGAATATTAGGGCGATCAAACCCCGACACAAACACGCGGGCGTTTTCTAACCCTAAGCGCACAATAATTTCTTCACGGGTTTTGGCATCCGCCGTGGCGGTTAACGCAATACGCGGCACCTGTGGAAACACTTGCTGTAAAACACTGAGCTGCAAATAATCACTGCGAAAATCATGCCCCCACTGGCTTACACAATGGGCTTCGTCTATGGCAAATAGTGAAAGCTGACACTGACCAAGCCAATCAAGCGTACGCTGTAACGCCAAACGCTCGGGGGCAATATAAATCATATCCAGCTCGCCTCTTAAAGCTTGCTGCTCCACTTGATAATTGTGATCACTGCCCATGGCTGAGTTCATGCAAGCCGCACGCACGCCTGCTTGCGTCAGGGCGCTCACTTGGTCTTGCATCAAGGCAATCAAAGGAGAGATCACAATACCCACCCCTTCACGCACAAGGGCCGGTATTTGGTAGCACAATGACTTACCGCCACCAGTGGGCATGAGCACAAACACGTCTTCACCATTTAATGCGGCCTCAATCACTTGGTCTTGGGGCGGGCGAAACGCTTGGTAACCAAATACCGTATTTAACACGGTGTAGGCCGTTTGCATCATATAAGGCGCTCTCTTATGGGCCACAAGGCGGGGCGTGGTTCATAACCATGTACAACAAAATCGCCCATATCGACCCACATCAATAAGGTCAAAAATCAGCGAGTGTATAGTGAATAGAGGGAAAGATCTAAACACCTCCCCCTGCACACAGGGCGAATGACTGAGGCGCTTTGCTTAGGCCAATGCAGGATACAAGGATATAGCGCTAAATTATTTATAACCCAAGGTGCTTTATGGTTATAATGCGCCCAATTTTTTAATATCGCCCATTTATAGATGCTTTTATAGGAATTCGAATGGCTTTTTTTGATTTAGAAACCCCTGAAAACAACGAAACAGACAACCTAGTATGGTTAGGTCACCTAAGCCCAGACAGCGACACCATTGGTTCTGCCATTGGCGCAGCTGAGTTATTTGGTGGTGAGCCACGTCGTGCTGGCGAACTCAACAAAGAAACGGCGTTTGTTGTGGATTATTGCGGTGTTGAACTCCCTAAAATGATCACAAAAGTAGAAGGCCAAAAAGTGGGCTTGGTGGATTTCAACCAAAAAACACAGCTACACAAAGACGTGGAGACCAACGACATCGTTGCCATTATCGACCACCACGCTATTCAAGATCAGCCAATTACCTTTAATACTCCGGTATCGGTTGATATTCGTCCTTGGGGCAGCGCGGCGACGATCCTTGCGGATCGCTTCGAAAAAATGGGCAAAGAAATGACCCCAACCACAGCGTGCATGCTATTGGCCGGTATTCTATCAGACACCCTGATTTTTGAATCCCCAACCACGTGCCCACAAGACAAGCCATACGCTGAGAAGCTGGCTAAAATTGCCGGTATCGAAGACCTATACGACTTTGGCCTAAAAATGATGGAAGCCAAATCAGACCTTGCAGACGTATCGACCTACGATGTATTAAAAGGTGACTTCAAGCACTACGAAATTAACGGCAAAAAAGTAGGTTTTGGTGTAGCTGAAACCCTACTGCCACAGCAGCTACTAGACCGCAAAGTGGACTTACTAGAAGAAATGACCGGCGAAAAAGCCAAACAAGGTCTGGATTTCATCTTCTTTGCCATCGTCGACACCAAAACCAAAAACGCACACCTAGTGGTTTATTCAGACGCCGAAGCCGAACTGGCCGCTAAAGCTTATGGCGCCACCACTGAAGACCAACTGATGTACCTACCAGGCTTGATGTCTCGTAAGAGCCAGCTAATGCCAGCGGTACAGACTGTATTGTCAGCGTAAGCTTTAGGCATTCTATTTAAGGGCTTTTACTAAAAAGCCCGCAGATAGTAAAAAGGCGAACCCCCTTGGGTTCGCCTTTTCTATGGTAAAGATGCCAATTGATGCTTGCCTGCTTGCAATTGACCCAGCCTTAATCGACAAGCGTTTAAAAATAACACAAAATAAGTGTTTACATTTTAAACAGCCACACGTACTATCCAGAGCGTTAATTATTCCTATCTAGATTATTTAACTCATTACCTGCGGGTAATTTGTGTTTTGCCTATCCCCTCTCAGTTAGACAGCACTACAAAAACAACAGAGCTAACGTATTGTCCATAATTTCGAGCCGTAAAATAATCTCGAAAATGAATGTCGTAATTTTAAAAAATTCTAACTAACAATATCCAGCTCTTACTTAATCAGCGCCTTTTGCGCACATTAGAAGAGTTTATTTATTATGCCTTATACACATGAAGGTCAGCATTATTCCATCATCTCGCCAATCATCTCGATTGCCGTGAACAAACTAAAAGTCGTTGTGAAGGATCAAAAAGGCTCACAGCTTTTTGAATTTAGCGACCGCAACGAATCGAAAGCCTTTTTAAACTTGCTTTGCCAAGCTTAATTTAGAGTCGTGATTCATAAAAAACCACTTAGGCCACAAGGCGTAAGTGGTTTTTTCGTTTATGGGTTTCAAACTTGTCCTCTTGCCTGCCTTAAACCTACCTATTAGTGTTGGCTGATTTGTCAAGAGCATGTTCCTTATGCTTAACCTCAGTATTGTTTGGCCTATAGCGAAAGATCTATTATCCCCCCGATATCAACCCTTACTCATCCCCCTATATTGCCGTACAATTGACCCTTTGTTTTTATCTATTACCTAATTTAAGAGCAGTACGATGGCCACCAGTAAAACTGCCCCAAAGCCCATAAACACTGACAAAAACGCCGAACACACCCCTATGATGCAGCAATATTTAGGCATCAAGGCAGAGCATGCAAATCAGCTAGTGTTTTATCGTATGGGGGATTTTTACGAGATCTTCTTCGACGATGCTAAAAAGGCTTCGCGCTTGTTGGATATTACCCTTACCGCCCGTGGCAAAAGTGGTGGTAAACCCATCCCTATGGCGGGGATTCCTTACCATGCGGCTGAAGGCTATATCGCCAAATTGGTGAAAATGGGTGAATCCATTGCGGTGGCCGAACAGATCGGAGATCCAGCCACTAGCAAGGGGCCGGTTGAGCGTAAGGTGGTGCGCGTGATCACACCAGGCACCTTGACCGATGAGAGCTTTTTGGATGAGCGCCGCGATAGCTTATTAGTAGCAGTGAGCAGCTTTAAAGATGGCCGCAGCGATAAGGTGGTTCACGGTATTTCGTCACTGGATATCAGCTCTGGCCGTTTCACTGTCATTGAAGTACAAAGTGAAGAAGCCTTATTGGCCGAGATCGAGCGTCTGCGCCCTGCTGAATTACTGCTAAGTGAAGACAAAGAGTATCCTGAAGCCTTAAGCAAACGTGCTGGCTGCCAAACCCTCCCTGCATGGGAGTTTGAATATGAGACCGCATTTCGTTTATTAACCACCCATTTTCAAACCAAAGATTTACACGGCTTTGGTTGCCAAGATTTCAAACAAGCCATTGAAGCCGCCGGTTGTTTGATACATTACGCGCAAGAAACCCAGCGTACGGATTTGCCTCATATTCGCATGTTATTGGTAGAGCAAGCTGACGACGCCATTGTGCTAGATGCTGCCACCCGTAAAAACCTAGAGATCGACGTGAACCTTAACGGTCATACAGATTTCACCCTCGCTTGGGTGTTGGATCGCACGGCCACGGCCATGGGTTCTCGCTTATTACGCCGCTGGTTGAACCGCCCACTGCGTGATCAAAAAACACTAGAGCAACGCCAAACCGCCATTAGTGCCATGATTTCAAGTTATGGCTATGAAGATATTCACAGCGTGCTCAAACAAATTGGTGATATTGAACGTATTTTAAGTCGTGTTGCTCTGCGCAGTGCGCGCCCGCGGGATTTAGCCCGCCTGCGCGATGCGTTAGCGGTATTGCCCGCTTTGCAAAATGCCATGAGCAGCGTGGACGCCGAGCCGGTTGCACAACTGGCTAAACGGATTGCCACTTACCCTGAATTGGTCGAGACCTTACAAAAAGCCGTCATCGAAAACCCGCCTGTGGTCATTCGTGATGGCGGCGTGATAGCCGAAGGTTTTGACAAAGAGCTGGACGAGCTGCGTGGCTTAAGCGAGAACGCTGGCCAGTTCTTAATGGATATCGAAGTGCGCGAAAAAGAACGTACCGGTTTGAGCACATTAAAAGTGGGCTACAACCGAGTGCACGGTTACTACATTGAGATCAGCAAGGCTCAAGCCGCTGAAGCCCCTACTGAATACATTCGCCGCCAGACGTTGAAAAATGCCGAGCGTTTTATTACGCCTGAGCTTAAAGAGTTTGAAGACAAGGCTCTGTCCAGTAAGAGCCGCGCCCTGTCCCGTGAAAAAGCCCTTTATGAAGAACTGGTTGAATCATTGGCGGGTCAATTAGCTGAGCTACAAGACACGGCCAGTGCCATTTGTGAAATCGACGTGTTATCTAACTTGGCCGAGCGCGCCATTACCCAACAGTATGTGCGCCCGCAACTCAGCCAAGAACCTGGGCTGAATATTGAGCAAGGCCGCCACCCTGTGGTGGAAGCCATGATCGAAGACCCGTTTGTGGCCAACGATGTGAACTTCCATGATAAGCGCAACATGCTGATCATTACCGGCCCGAACATGGGCGGTAAATCCACCTACATGCGCCAAGTGGCCCACATTGTATTAATGGCCCACATTGGCAGTTATGTACCGGCTCAGTCGGCGAATATTGGCTTGGTGGATCGTATCTTCACTCGCATGGGTTCCAGCGATGACGTGGCCGGTGGCCGTTCAACCTTCATGGTGGAAATGACCGAAACCGCGAATATTCTGCACAACGCCACCGAGCACAGTTTGGTGCTCATGGATGAAGTGGGTCGCGGTACCAGCACCTTTGATGGCTTGTCTCTAGCATGGGCCTGTGCTGAACACCTTGCCCAGCAAGTGGGTGCTTACACCCTGTTTGCCACTCACTATTTTGAGATGACGCAGCTCAGTGAACACAACCCTGCTGTGGTTAACGTGCATTTAACTGCCACCGAACACAACGACCACATTGTCTTTTTGCACCATGTGGAAGAAGGCCCAGCCAGTCAGAGTTACGGCTTGCAGGTAGCCAAACTGGCCGGTGTCCCCAATCATGTGATTGATCAAGCTAAGTTTAAATTGGGCGCATTAGAGCAAACTCAAATAAACGAAGCGCAGCAACCGGTTAAAACAGTCGCAGCCCCTAAAAGCCAGATTAAAGAACCAGCGGCTTCGCCTGTGCCATCACCGATGCAAAGTGACATGTTTGCTACCTCGCCATCTAAAGTAGAGCTAGCGCTCGAAAGCATGAACCCGGACGAGCTAACCCCAAGGCAAGCCCTTGAGCTACTGTACGAGTTAAAGCAGCAGCTTTGATTCTGCCAGATAACCAAAAAACCGATTAAGGTCATTGCTTTAATCGGTTTTAAAACTATAGAAAAACCCTGTATAAAGGGCGCACGATTTATAAAGCAAGGTTTTAACCTTGCCCCTTGGTCTAAGCATCACTAGAATGTGGGCCAAAATAGATGGCAAGTGACTCTTATTGCCCAAAAGAATTTGATGAGATCGAGAATACACCATGACTTTCGTTGTTACTGAAAACTGTATCAAGTGTAAATACACCGACTGTGTTGAAGTTTGCCCAGTGGATTGTTTTTACGAAGGCCCTAACTTCCTAGTTATCCACCCTGACGAGTGTATCGATTGCGCACTGTGTGAGCCTGAGTGCCCAGCAGAAGCCATCTTCAGCGAAGACGAGTTGCCAGCCGGTCAAGAGCAGTTTATCGAGATCAACGCTGAGCTTGCTGAAGTTTGGCCAAACATCACCGAGATGAAAGACAAACTGCCAGACGCTGAAGAATGGGATGGCGTTGAAGGTAAAGTTGATCAGCTAGAGCGTTGATTTTTAGCGAATGAAAAAAACGGCCTACGGGCCGTTTTTTTATGGGTATTCAAAAACCACAAGCTGCCAGCCTTAGCTATTGAAGAAGAGCACGTGGTTAAAGTCAGCAACTTAATTAAAATTAAAGCTGTAGGGTGGGCATCGCCCACCGTTAAACAGTTGCTTGTCAGGTAATACCTGACTTACAGGTTGTTTATGATTGTCGTGGATTCGTACCAAGATTGAACTTCGAGACGACGAAAAACAGGCCTTATTTCTTATTTTTATGCTTGGGCTTTTTAGGCGCGACTTTTTTCGATTTTGACGCACTCGGCTTTTTCGCTTTATGCGTCGCTTCACCACTTGGCTTGCCTTGTTCTATTTTCTTTTGGCTGCTTTTATTGGTGCGATTTGGGCGCTGTTTTTTGGCCACGCTTTTAATTAAAGCGTCACGGCTACTCACTTCAAAACCCGGTTGGAAAATGCGTTTAATGCGCGCACCAATTAAACGCTCAATATTATCCAACGTACGTTCTTCTTCACGACTCACAAACGAAATGGCTTGGCCTTGATTCCCTGCACGACCTGCACGACCTATACGGTGTACATAATCTTCCGCAAGGTAAGGCAGGTTGAAGTTTAAAACAAACTCTAAACCTTGAATATCCAAACCACGGGCCGCCACTTCGGTGGCGATTAATACTTGAATGTCGCCTGCTTTAAAGTCGGCCAGTGCACGTCTGCGACTGCCTTGGCTTTTATCCCCATGACACACCGCAGCGGTGACCTTGTGCAGTTTTAAATCGGATAATAATCGGTCGGCTTGTTCTTTGGTGCTGGTAAATACCAAGATTTGAAACCAGTTGTGCTGGGTTAATAAATCCATGAACAAGTCAATTTTACTGCGTTCATCAACTGGATAAACCACATGCTGCACGGTATCGGCGGTGGCGTTTTGCTTGGTCACCCGCACTTCTTGGTGATTGTGTAAAATTTTATGGGCCAGCTCATTTACGGCAGGAGAAATCGTGGCGGAGAACAATAAGGTTTGACGTTTTTTGGCAACGTGTTGAAAGATGGTCCCAACCGCATCGATGAAACCCATATCTAACATGCGGTCCGCTTCATCTAGCACCACAAACTCAGCCGATGATAGCTCCACATTACACTGAGTCAGGTGCTCCATTAAGCGCCCAGGGGTGCCAATTAAGATATCCACACCCGCTTTTAATTTACGCTCTTGGCCGCCCATTTTAACGCCACCATAAACAGCGGTGACCGTAAGCGGTAAAAACTGAGCATAAGCGCCAATGGTTTCGGCTAGCTGTTCGGCCAGCTCTCGGGTTGGGGTCAAAATTACCGCACGGGGGCTGGTTGAGTCGTTGGAGCGGGGCTTGTCGATCATTTG
>Ga0115005_10003440_pt1 | contig 12638 bp, 14 predicted proteins | sample ArcOceMetagenome_FD_87163 | JGI IMG/M metagenome (GOLD analysis project Ga0115005, IMG submission 87163) | Marine eukaryotic phytoplankton communities from Arctic Ocean - Arctic Ocean - Greenland ARC118M Metagenome | ecosystem: Environmental > Aquatic > Marine > Oceanic | place: Arctic Ocean... | reverse complement strand
ATATATTTAATTGCGTTTCTTTTTAATTATTTTAAGGAAGGGGTGTCGTCTACGCGACAACATACTCTTACTCTTGAACTGCTAGCTTCATCAAATGCTCCATGAAAAATTGAAGCGAAACGTCATCTGTAAATACGGCAGCACCTGCCCCACCTTCAGTGTTATGCGAAACACTGGGATTTAGCTTCGCCATCAAGAATCTCGCTTCCGACTTGTGCTGATCACAAACAATGTATCTAGGAACGGGGAAACGAGAATCCATAATCATTTGTGCATCAGACTGTGGCGCCTCGAGCAAGCTACGGAAGGCAGCATGCTCCTCCTGGTCATGATACTTTGCCTCTCTCCATGCAGCAATCGTTTCTCCATGGAAAACAACGACGTGGAAAAATGTGTCGAGGAGGAGGATGGTATTCGGCTGTACTGACACAGAGTCCAAAAGTGCCGGCTGAGGGGGTCCATCGAAAGAGTAGGACAAGAGCGTTGGCTGGATCATGACTAAACTATTGGTCGTATTCTCCCGATTCAGAATGTAGCGATAGTATGCAGCCTCGTCGGGACTCGAATTGAAGAGCTGCAAAAACTGTGATCGACGAAGGTGGAACATGAACTGCGGGTACAAGCTGAATTGCGGAGTGAGACGGAATGAGGAGGGATCATCTGGCACATAATCAGCGAATTTGTTACACAGTCGAATCAGACTTCTGTCTACCCAGCGCATGACATCGGCAGCATCTTCACTCTCGGTACGAAAGACTGCAAGACGGGCAGAGAGGACAGCAGCTGCTTCCTGATCGAAACCGAATTTGATGGGTGAAATATCAGGTCCCATGGGCTGATGCTGCCCATTTTGTCCTTGCTGTGCTGCAGGAGGAGCATTCATATTATGCCAAGGACCGCAGAGTGTCGTAGCCCGAAGCCTAGTTTTTCCACTCGAATGCTGATATTTGGTCAAAAACTGGATGTACCGTCTCTTTCCCTCGGGAAGAGCGGTATTTGCAGGAACAGCCACTTCAAAGTAAACTGCAATGGTCGTTCCAGGATCAATTCCACCAATCCCCCATGCATTCGTTCCTCCCTTTCCAATCTCAATATCACTGACATTCGATCCTTGCTTATTCAAGGAAGTAACAGGACCAATTGCACCTTGAATCTTGCATTCACGAGAAGTACAAATTTCCATAGTCGCACCAAACGCCATGGACATCTTTCCCGCATCTCCGGGAGCATCATCCGGAATCCTCTTGAACACTCTCATGAGACTCTCCTTGAACACACTCTGCCCAAAAGAATCTCCCAGAACCATGAGCCCACCGGTAGCTTCCACAAGCTCCTGCATCTCCAACATTCCCACCTGATCCAAACTACACGCAAAAACATCCACCACATGCATGCTCACAGTCTGACTCGAACTCTTTTGCGACGAACTCTTGGAATTATTACCAGCATTCCTCTCATTACCAGCCAATTTGGCATAAAACTCACAAGCGGGTTTATGCATGGCTTCACTCCCCTTGGCCAAATCAGTATGACTCCTCATATCGCTCATTTTGTTCCTCGATACAATAGCTCCAGGACCGGACGTGCACGGTCCACCGGTAAAGAGCATGACTCTCGCTCCACGCCTGGGACAGGCTAGATCAAGAATAGCAGTGGCGACGGAGAGAGCACAGCCTGTACAGCGCGCCGGGCGGCGGTCAGAGGGTACCGGCCACGGATCCTTGGTAAGATCTTCCAAAATGGATTCCATAGCCAAAGAGCAGGTGGAAACTGGGAGAAGAAAGCGGTTGAGTATTTGAGTGCCGGGCGGTACATACCCTGCAGTCATCTGATGTCCTCCTGCCGGTGCCGATCCCATTGAACCAGGAGCCCCAGGCGGTCCAGGGGGAGCCGAGCCCGGTGGTCCCGGAGGAGCCCCGGGAGGATTACCAGGAGCACCTGATCGTTTAGGAGCATTCCTCAATCCGCACCCCAGCAATTCTTGGACTTTACCAGCATCGTACTCCTTGTTCCCGCGCAAGACATAATTTTTTTGCACCCCCTCAAATCCAAGCTCGTGGACCTGCACATTGGTTCCAAACGTGACCAAACCGACCAAACAATCCTCCGGCAAAAGATTCAGAGCCTGGGTAATACTATCCGCCAACTCAGTCAATTCCTCTGCATGACTGCAAATATCCACTACGAAAATAAACACGGGCGATCCAGCGTCCGGAATCCGCGTCGCTGGAAACTCATACTCGCAAGTGGTGAACTGTGGAATGAGCTCAGCGGGTAAATTCTGTTCGCTAATATTGTCAGCGTAATGGGGAGGGAAGTGGTTGCGGGAATTGCAAAAGGGGCAGACCCAGAGCTTGCTTCGAAAGTCTACTTGGCAATAGGGGTTGAGGACGGCATTGCAGGATACGGAGGAGCAGCGGACGGGTTCGTAGGGTAGTGCGGTGGGGGGTGCAGAGGAGGGTGGGAGTTGGGCGAGGGGAGTGTAGAGGGCGCCGATGGGGGCGATGATGCGGGTGGCTTCGAGCCGGGAGCTGGGCCAGGTGTGGAAGGAGAGGCGGACGCCGTGGGTTGCTTCGAGGGCAGTTACGTCCCAGGCTTGTTCTTGCATGGTGTGGTTATAAGTACTTGTCGAGAGTGGTTAAAGCCTGGCTGGACGTTGTTACACTAGTCTAGTTTTAGTGTAGCAGTCAGTAGTACCAGTAGGATCTTTGGTTGTTCATTGCGATGCGATGGTTGTCTTCCAATTGGATCGATGAACGGTTTTAGGGACCAATCCGACCGAAAAGACCAAACAATGCTGCAACGGCTAATTTTGTACAGTAGGGTTGGGAAATCCACTTTGATTTGGCTTTCGCGCGAAGAAATGTTCAATACTGAGCATTTTGAATTTTCTACCTGAGGGACACGAAATGTGAAACCAGCTCGTACTACACAAGTAGAGCCATCGGACAAATCCTACTGTAGTCTAAAATCGCTGTTCTGAACCCGTGTGGGTGTTGGAGATGTGGAAATGTTTTCCCGATTACGAGTAATCATCTTTAAAATAGTACATGGTGTACGAGTAGACTGTTTCTGAATTTGCACGATGAAAAGGGGCCAAATGAACCAACCAGCTACGCAGAAAACCACATAAATGGTAAAACCAACCTGTTCATGAAGTTTGTCATAAATTGTGTGCCCGAAATTTTCGTGTGGACCCTCAGAAGCAATAGGGAAAGCACCATCCTTTGCCTTACTTTTGAAAGCGCTGAAGATATTCCGGGCTTCGAGGACAGCTGCAAACGCGTTGATGAAAGTGATAGTAGCATACTGAATCAAGAGACTCTTTTCAGCCTTCACAGGATCCTGTCCATAAGTTTGAAGACCCCAAATTCCCATGCTAACTAGAGTAACGAACACAGGCAAACAAGAACATATATCTGAACAAGACACTACTATCGTGGAGGAGAGAAGCAGGCAAGGCATGGATACCTTCCACGATGGAAAACCAGAAGAAAGGAACACAGTACGTTTTCCTCCATTTCCTGTTGATGAGAGAGAGAATCATCATTGCAAGAATGGTGATTCCAAGGGACATGTGGACGAGAAGGAAATTGCATGCAGGAGTGCGTATCTTACTGGAGCGGTAACCCTGTGTACGACAAGAATTCACGGAATATTGTTAGCGCTCTACAGCAGGTGCACTTTTAATCATCACTTCTTTGAACTACACGTACAGTACGTGTAGCGAGGAGATTCATGAAATATTCCAACAACACATACCTCGAACCAATGCCCAAAGTTGATACTGAGTTCAATTACACGTTGACTGTAATGAGTATTATCAGCATTGCCCTGCATTGCCGAAACCAATGTAATAGGGCATTTTCAATAGGTTCCAGACCATTAAAAGCATTAGGAATGCGATTACCACCTTTGTTTTAGACATGGTGATAAAGTGTTTTGGGATGAGGTGAATGAATGTTATGACTACTGGACATCATCAAAGATCCTACGTAGCTGGCCGATGATTTATGAATTTTTGTTAAAGCACCCTGTAAATTGTTTCCCAGGCTGATGAGAAAAAAACATGCCAAACTCACTTTGAAAGTAAAAGTTAGCTTCACAAACCCGAGATGGTTACGTATATAGATAGGTGAGAAACTAAACTTTGCCAAAGTACCAGTGAATAAGTGTTGTGCCCACCCACTTTTGCGCATATTCGACCTGAAAGAATACTACGAATGAATATTCGTGAACTGACCCAAAATGTATTGAGAAAGGGTCGAATGAATCAATCACTAGAGTGTAGATATTTCAAAGTTTATTCAAATTCTTTGACTGCTCGAGAACGACAGGTAAAGTTTCAAGATCATGTCAAGCACAGAGACAGAGCTCAAACTGGAATCTGTCATTGGTTTCACCGGTACGTCGTGTAAGGACTTCCTTCTCCATGCCAACATTGTTTCAAACAGCATTCCCCAAAACTAAAACTGATTTTCATTCTCTTCTTTCAGGATCTGTATCGAGTGGGCTTCAATACACTCCATGCGGTCGATGCATTGTTTATCCTCTCGGATCGGTGGTCGTCTTGAAATCCGTCAACTCAAAGAATGTCTTATTCTTTGATGCTGGAATAGATAAGAAGGTATCATGCGTTGCCTTATCTAAAGATGGGAGATACTTGGCCACTGGTCATGAGGCAGAAGGAATGACCAAGGTTGAGGCAATTATATGGGATCTTGAGAGTGCCATTGATCACTGTACTAGTGAGCTTGGTGATGAATCATCGTCTGATAATTGCGCTCGTATACTTCATCGATTGTCCCAACATCATGGTAAGGTGCAATCTCTAGATTTTAGTTATGATGCATCTTACTTGATCACACTTGGTGGTCAAGATGATAACGATTTGGTTGTCTGGGATGTGCAAAATGGTAAAGCAATATGTGGAAGTCCAGCAGCTAATGATACAACCTATTGTGTCAAATGGCTCAACCAGAGGAATGATCGTTTTGTAAGTTGTGGAAATTATCACTTTCGTGTATGGCAAGTGTGCACTGCAACTCCCAAGCTTCATGCCGTCAATGCGAGTATGGGTTCCATCAGGCGCGTTATGAAGTGTCTCGGTATATCGGACGATGATAAATTTGGTTTTGCAGGAAGTAAGACTGGAGAAGTTCTCAAGTTCCGCATCGATAGAGATGAGATCAAGCAATTTGACGAGCCTGATGATTTACAACCTAGTTTAGAGGGTTACAACCAGGAGCGTTTGACAAAGGGAGTAAAGTCACTTACTTGCGTAATTAATCCACTGACGGGAAATACAAATGTAATCGCTGGGGCTGGTAATGGCACCATACAGTTATTGAACCCAAAACTCCAACTCATTCATTCTCATCGCGCGGAGCTCGATGGAGGTGTTACCAGCATATCTTTAGATCCAACCACCTCAAAGACCTTTATTGTAGGTACAGAATTTTCCCAAAGGTATAGCATTGACATTACAACATTTACCCCTGAACTTCGAGGAAGCTGTCATTACGCAGAAATTTTCGATGTGAAGTTCCCCCGTGGTTGCTCGAATCTTTTTGCTACAGCGTCGTATGAGGACATACGGGTATGGGATTCGAAACACATGCAAGAGTTGCTAAGGATTAGAGTCCCAAACATATCATGTCGAGCCATTGATATCACGCCTTCTGGTTCAAGCATTGTATCAGCTTGGTCAGACGGAAAGATACGTTCATTCTTTCCGGAGACTGGCAAGTCAAAATTTGTCATTCCTGACGCTCATCCAGACGAGGTGACTGCACTCACGACCTGCAACGATGATGACACAAAATATGACTGGAGGCTTGTAAGTGGAGGGAAAGAGGGAGGTATTAGAGTCTGGATTGTGACGCAATCGCATCAAAGGTTGTTGCACTCAATGAAGGAACATAGAGGGTCGGTGAATGCCTTGGTCTGTAATAAAGACGGCTCAAAGGTAGTTTCTGCTTCTTCTGATGGAAGCTGTATCGTTTGGGATTTAGACAAGGGCATTCGTATCCACGCTCTGTTTGAAAATACGGTATTCAAAGATATGGTATTCCACCCCGACGAGTCCCAGTACTTGACCTGTGGAACGAATAAACTATCATACTGGGATGCGTATGATGCCGGTGCTATCCGGGTCGTTGATATAGGTGATGCCGCAATGACTTGCTTGGATATTCGGTCCGACGGTGAAATGTTTGTATCAGGAAGCTCAGACAAGAGAGTCGAAATTTGGAATTATGACGAGGGAGTGGTGAATAAAAAAGGGAACGTTCGTCACAGCGGAGTAATCAACAGTGTTGCCCTTTCTCCAGACGAAACGCGCCTGGTTTCAGTTGATACCGAAGGTGGGATTTTCATTTGGCGCATTTCCTAAAGCTAGGAAATAGATTATAATTGTAAGGTCGCTTCGCTCGTAATCGCAGTTCTTGTAATGAAATATTTATTTTATGTACTGTAGAATCAATGCTCATAAATGTTTTTCCACCCCCATTTATGCTTGCATGCGGTCAGTTTTTTCCGTTTAAAAAACCATACATATAACTAGTGTAGCAACGTCGGCATTTGAAGCTTTACCTTCACGGACAATGTCTTCGGCAGCTTTACGGACCGAGTCAAACGTTTTGATGAATTCACCGGAATCATTGCCGATCTTTAGGATTCTCTTTTCAAAGAAAACTTGCTTCAATCGAGTGCCATCTACCAATTTTGCATCTTCAGTACTCCTCATTTTCTCCATTTTGATGCCCCCCCCCGTGACAACAGTGCGTTCAATGGCTTCATTCTTGGTCTTGAATGATTCAATGATATTGCCTTCTGAATCCATCCAGTCATATCTTGACTTTTTAGACTTACACACATTTCTGGACACTTTCTTTTCCTTCTCAGCCTTCATGGCAGCATGAGCAGCGGATGCAGCTGTACTTTCCTTCTCCTTGATAATTTCAGATCACTCCCTTCCGGTTCTATACTGACGCTTATCGGACAACTCAGATCTTTTGGCCAAACGAGTCTCCCCTATTATGTGTGTAACATTTGCCCATGGGATAAGTGATGGAAACCGTACCATCTCTTTTCAAATGGTCTCTCTCATGAATGGCTCATCAATGTATGGACGTGGTTGCTATAGTTTCTTCAAGATATTGGGATCATAGAGTGATGCTAGATACCCGAGGCAGATATCAGGGCTAAACAATTCCTTTACTGAAAGGTTTCGAGCATATTTGGCGGCGTTGGACCTCTTCGTCAAGAGCATCGTTCGAGCCATTGATGTTGGTAAACTTCCTGTCAATAACAAAATCTTAAAAATTAATATACACCATGATACTTCTTAGACTCTTCATTTGCCCTCACCTTCGTACAAAACAAAAACGGCTGGAAACTTTTGAAGCAAGCGCGGGTATTTCTTAAACTTTAATACCCGCTGGTGGAACCACCAGACTCATCGTCAGTACTGGAGCACACTATTTCATTAGCCAAATCTGCCACAGTTCTGTTTGCATTGATTCCTGATATGTTTTCAAGTTTTCTTTCTTCTAGTTGACTTTCCCAAACCACCAAGAATTCGTCGTAAGAAATCTTGTGATCTTGTTTGATATCGACCTCATCAATCACTTGGTCGATGTATTCCTTTGGTACGTCATTTCCAAGAATTTCACGCAGGTTCTAAAATTATTCTGTTAGATGTGCTACATGAAACACGACAATTAAGAATCCGCCAACGTACTCACCTGAAACGAAATGAAACCAGAATCATCACTATCTAACCGGTCAAAGGCTTCAGCGATTCGTTCCTCGGTCACCAAACCAGTCGACTCAATAGTAGCGGCTAAGAACTCGGTATATTTGATAGTCCCAGTTCCATCCAAATCGACGCTTTGGAACAAATATTCAATGTAATCATCGTTGAATCCATACTGCTTCATACTCTCTTTGAAGGGAGGATATGTGATCGTTCCATTTTTGTCATGGTCGTACCTCTTGAATGCCTTTCGTAAAACTCCGATTTCATCGCTTGATGATTTATGCGCAATAACCATCAAACCCAACTTTTGCAGCATTGGATGGTTCGAAAAATTCTCAATAGAATTAGCAACCGCTTCCATGTCAGCATCGGTTGCTGTGCGTACTGACGCATACATCCTCTTATTGAGCCAGATATCCTGTTTTGCTTCTTCTGCGGATGGTCTACTTTCTGGGTCGTATTGAAGCAAGTCGCCGACAAAATTCCTTCCCTGGACTGAGACCTGTGCCCAACGTCTCCCTTTGAAATCATAGTCGCACTGCATAATTTTTTCCAAAATCTCTCGTCTCTTTCTTCCATAAAATGGCATCTGGCTGCTAAGCAGCATGAATGCAAGAACGCCGATAGCCCAAACATCTGCTTTGTTGTTATATTCACCTTCTAGTACTTGAGGAGACATTGTATAAACTGTTCCGACTCCTTCACTCAATTTTTGATCGGGTAAATACTTTTTACTCAGACCAAAATCAATAATTTTGATCTCAGCTTTCGGACGACTATTGCAAAAAAGGATGTTCTCGTATTTGAGGTCCCTATGAACAATACCATGATCATGCATATAGGCGACCGCACTTGTAATACTGCTGACAATTCGCGCTGCTTGATCTTCCGTATAAGGATCGCGTGAATACAAATCACCGCCACTGCATAATTCCAGAACCATGTAAATATTTTTCTTATGATCGTAAGTTTCAATCAAACGCGCGATGTGAGCATGATCCAATTTCCTCATGAGCGCAATTTCATTCTAGATAAGGGTATGTGACCGGAAGAATGTTAGCTTGGTTTCTGATGTCATAGTCGTAATGAAAGATATGCTGTGTTCGCCTTCTGATGTTTCCTTACCTTCAATTCTTTCACGAAACTCAGATCATTGACTCGGCTCAAATGGATCGATTTTAGTGCAAAGTACGGTTCATAATCTCCCTCACTCCGTTTCTCATCCAAAAAAGTATTGATGCGTATGTGATTGGGTTGGTGTCTTGACATGTTTAGGGCAAACTCTTTAATATTATGCATGGATGACCAGAGAGAGTGAGTACTTTGACCAACGTGCTGCGATGCATCTACAGACGAATCTACAGGCAAATATTTTGTCTCCTCGTCGAGCCCAGTGCAACTTTGAAACCATTGACCAATCGTTGGCAATTTACAAATTTTGATTGCAAATGGATGGACATGGTGCATCTCAAGTCTCTTTTCTGTGGATAAGTTTTTTACTCTGGCAGAACCTCCAACGGTATCCTTGCGTTTCTTTACCATTTGCACAGTTCCCTGCAAATGAGATCCAACAGCGATTAAAAAAGGGATAAGAATTGGACATTTAGAAGATTAGAAGATTCAGGTATTCACAAAATCAACCCATCGCTACCACAAGATCTCAAAAGCGCCTTACTTCTACGAGTCAATTGTATTATACATACAGTACACGTACCATTGATCCAGTACCTAGCAATTTCGCAATATCGTAAACTTCATAGGGATCGCGGTTCTTTATTGACCTCATCATGTTCTTGCCAAGTTGGGGAGTGGGAACTGGTGATAGATTTCCTCTGGAAGATGATTGAGAAGAATATATACTATTTATATTTTCATCGAAGTACGGGTCTTCACTATTCTCAACAGCGCTCCTGCTGGAATCAATTAGGCATGTCTTAACAATTGGATTCATGTTTATCCTTCTCACTTTGCATCAATGAGGTAATGAAAAGGCTAATGGAAGTGTAAGAGCGCAATCGTGCGAATATGACAATGCTCAAATCTACTACCGGCAAGTATCTAAAGTTCACTTCGGGCAGCAGTACTTGTACTCTTCGTAGTCTTGGGGCTCACTTAAAAATATTAGGCCGCCGACGCCGAAAGTGTCACAGTTAGTCAGTCAGTAGTGTTCCTCAAAACGGCTTCAAACGTTCCACGTGATTCAAGATCTTTCAAGATCGATCCTTCTTTTGAAAAATCAATCGTGAACAAATTAGGTTCAAAATGAAACTATTTTATTATCGTCTCAATAACAGTATACTTGCAAACGCAATAAATCTAATCCTTTCTTGCCTTCAAAGCAAAGAAAGAGAAGAAATACATTTCAAGTAAAGGGCGAGACAAATCGCTTCGTTCCACCTTGCTACATTGTTCCACCTTGATCTTGCTTCATTCTTCAAAGATCACATCCATCGAGCCTTCGGCATGGTTCTGGGGAGAACGGATTCCTCCTCCGGCCAAGCTGTTTTGGTGGCTGCAGCTGCTGTTCTGTGAACTCTCAATTGCTTCAACCCCTTCTTCGCTGAACAAGAGACGCTGAGTGGATAGGCTGCGAGCCACCTCACCAGAAGCACCAGCAGTACCATGGCTGCGAGACGCACTGCTGGAACGACGACGAATAGACCTATTGGCAGGAGAGCCAGCATTCATAGCCTCTTTGATTTCCTCATACCCCCTCTTCTTGCTGATAGACAAACTGGCCTGCACCCTGCTCACTTGAATTGGAGTTGATGGTTGAGAGCTGGGTTGGAAGTTAGCTACCGTAGGAAGAAAGTATTGGATGGTCCTTTCCGTTTCCGCCAATTTACTTTCCATTACACCATTGTACTCTTTTTCTGGCAGTGATAATATTCTTAGCGGAGCAGTTGGAGTTGCTTGCTAACCCCAAGTTTTTCATGCGATAACGAAACTCTTTGATTTCATCTCTTCCGAGAGAACCAATTGCAGCTTCAAAATCTTCATAACCAACCTCAGCAGCACCAACCATCAAGAACTCGCGAATCTGTTCAAGAGGCATATTTGCAAGGGGTAAGGCATCACCTCGGACATCTGCAACGCCACATCTATCCAAGGATGTTCAACAAAGCAACATGTTCATCAAAGCCATCCTTTTCTGCCTTCGCACGATCTAAGTCAATCACAGCTTCCTGGAAAATTTGATCCCACATGACCACTTTTTGTTTCGAAAGAGTCGCAAGAGTCTTTACAGTGTTGTACTCAGCTTTATGAGCCCGAAACACAGCCTCGCGCTCCTCAAATGCAACCCTGGCTTCCTCTTCATTCTCTCTTTTTGGTCTGCATCCTCAATATGATCGAGTTGATTAGCTTGGATTGACTCACAGCACAACATCTTCGAGTTTACTTCACCTTCCAGAGCCAGAGCTTGGAGCTTCTCTTGCGCGCGGATGCCGTCACGGGCATCGCACTCAGTCAGCCCCTGAAGAGCACCTGCTACCGTAGCGTCAAGCTTCACCTCCTTTCTGATAATCCTATTACCTGCGATGAAGAGTTTCTTGATGTAGTAATGAAGGAACTCAGGAGAAACGGTCTCCTACAAAAGAAGATATCAAAGATCATGGTCTCTTGTACTGGTCATGTCATCCAGAGACAAAGAAAAGATTTGATTATCTTGTAGAATGGGATCCTGAATGCTTGATGACTGGAACAAATAGAGGTTTGCCTTTTGTTCATGCTTTTGTCAAATACAAGATAGGGGCCGAAAAGTTCAACATGTTCCTCAAGGCAGCACTCAAGTAGGTAAGGTTCGTCAGTTGCGGTTGGAAATGGAACATGGAATCCTCACGCCGTGATTTGTTTTTGTGAAAAAAAATTCCACATTTACTCCTCTCACACTAGACTAACTCTCTTCTTCAGTGACAGGAGATGGCTTTCAACTCAATGGGCATGAAAATATAGTATCCATCAAAACACACTATCCGAGCAATGAATGGAAACCACTACCAGGGGCTGATTCAATTCCTAGAGCCATATTACTGATTCACAATCCATTGTATTCTATTCCTTCATACTTTAACTTTCATTATGAGTATCAGAATGGTCTAGCAGGTGAGAAAACTTCCACTATTTTCCCGCTCCAACGAAACTTTTAACTAAACACAACTTTTAGGGCATTCTATCAGAGCACCACTCGAGGAATGGATTTCGTGGAGGAATCAAAATTTTGATCACCAACTCCAGATTTGGCGAAAGCATACCGAATATTGGATGAATACATTCAAAGCCTCGAACCGCTTAGTTATTGCTTATGAACGTCTTACTGATGACGAATTGGGCGCAGAAATGGCCACGAGGATTGCAGAGTTTTTGAATAGAAGCGATGGTGTTACCAGTAGACCATCTGAAAAAATCCCTTGCATTTGGCATACAATTGTGAAATATAAAGACTTGAAATCTCAAAAAAATGTGGATGCACCCCAGCAAGTTGAGGACCAGCAGAGTAAACGTGGTGGACCAAAGTACATTGCACCATATAACCACAATGAATCGAAAGACATGATGAATGTCCTAACCAACCCTCTTGAAAAATACAGAAAGGACGAAGCAATCAATTCCGTTTTGTTTTCATACTAGATGAGGTTGCGAGGAGGGCTGAAGGCCCACCAGAAGATGAAAATACCAAAGTTGAATAAAGCGAGTAACGCACTAATACTGAATAGATACAACATCATTGATGATAAATCATTCAAGGAATACGAACATCCCACAAAGATTAATTGTTCAGACTACACTGAACCAAATGGTTCAATTCAATTATAAATCAGATTTCAAAAAAATTAAGATTCTGGCGAGAGCTTATAAGTTTCTCTCGACTTCACGT
>Ga0115005_10003439_pt1 | contig 12640 bp, 8 predicted proteins | sample ArcOceMetagenome_FD_87163 | JGI IMG/M metagenome (GOLD analysis project Ga0115005, IMG submission 87163) | Marine eukaryotic phytoplankton communities from Arctic Ocean - Arctic Ocean - Greenland ARC118M Metagenome | ecosystem: Environmental > Aquatic > Marine > Oceanic | place: Arctic Ocean... | reverse complement strand
TACCTCGAGCATGGGCATTATCGGTAGCGCAGTAAAATAATGGCGGTGGTGTTTACAAATTCAAAATGTCTGACACTCATTACAAGTCAGTAATAACGTGTAGTGTACAAATTCAAAATGTCTGACACTCATTCATTATCATCTTCAATCTTCAAGGCCATCTTGAAGGCTTGTTGAAGGCATCATCAGCCCCCAGATCGGACTGTGGAGTCTGAAGTCTGAATTCTCATTTGAGTTGAAATGGTGTCCGCGGTGTACACTTCTCAATTCTCAATTTGAAGTTCTTCATAAAAATGACGGTAAAATTTCTCCAACCTTCTTCCCATGAAATTTGAAACAAGTCAAACTTTATTAATACAATCTCTTTATTTATTTATTTTAATATTAAATTAAGTCCGCGCAAGAGTGAGTCATGTTCTTCTCAAGTTTGAAAGTGCAATATTTTTTAATAAATGTATGTTTTATGTTATATATGCTTGGTAATTAATTCGAACTCTGATATATATGCTTGGTAATTAATTCGAACTCTGAAGTGTAAGCCGCTTGATCGAGTAGACAGAAGATTAGCTGGCACAGGAGAGAAAGATTAATCGTCAAATGATGCCCCATCATTTATGAAAATACCAAGCAACATGATATATGTATTCACAATAAAGTTTTACACACCCTATGTAATTTCCTTCGGATAATGCTCCATATGTACATATAGAGGAACCCCCGATGAACCCTTCGGACACTTTGACTGCGTATTGATTAGCGCGTCGCTGAATGGGGCGAGCCCATGTTTGCGGTCCCCACTAGATGACTTTGTTGCACGCCAGGAGCACCAGCAAGGGGGGCGTATGGTGCATACTGTTGCATGTATCTCACATCTTGCTGGACAGGAACCAGGATATGCGCCGAAGGAATGTGCTGCTGTTGTTGATGCTGTGGACTGCCCTGATATACAACACCTTGACTGGCGTGGCCGGGGAAATATCCTTGTTGGGGCAAAGACATAAAGGGCTGCTGCATTTGTGAAGAATAAGGGAAGGCATTCATTCCAGCATTGGGGAAATATGCATTCTCCATAGTCATCATATTCGGGTCTATGCCGTGGGGGTTGTATAGATGAACACCTGCACCAGGGTGCACATTCGAAAGACTGTAAAGTAATTGTTGGTTAGTATGGTCACCTTTCGTCCCATAACGCCCAGCAGCGGATGGAAGGGAAGGCATATTCTTGGAAGAGAACTTTTTATTTGGTTGAATTGTTGGCAATTCCGAATTGTCCGCATCAGACTTATCGGTTGTTTCGGATGCAGTCGTCTTCTCCTTCTGCCGATCTTTTTTTATTGCAGCGGCTGATTGCTTCTTCTTAGGCTGCGGAGCTGGAACCATTTCCAAGCATTGGCGAGGATCGTGTCTCATGAATTTAGGGTGAAAATATGATGACTTTTTATGCCCCATGGTGTGAATGGTAAATTCCCAACGATTCAACCTTCTTGTAAAACTAGTAAACTTGGAAACCTTGAAGTATTTTGGCAAGATGTCTGTTTCAAGCCGTTTCTTGTCACTGATGATGAAGCCACGTCCATGGGGAAGCCATGCTATGATGTCAGGATGCGCATCGGAGTTCAAGATGAACATTAGCTATTGTAAAAATTTAGTAAGAGGAACGTTGAGGTGTTAGAGATTGTGGATTGATTCGGATTGATTCACGTTCAAGCTATGAACAAACACCTTAGACAACATGAACAGTGTACATCACAGCCTGGGAATTGTAAACATAATTAATAGGTAATGCCGGTGATCTCCCCGAGAGTTCCAACTTCTCAGCAATTCTCGTTGCGTGCGTAGCGAGGAAGAGTCATCAATTCCTTCTTCTACAACCATCAACAAACGGAACTACCTCAGTAGAAATAAGCGGCACGCACGACGATAGCTGTCCCCGTAGTGCGGTCATGAACGTATCTTACCTTTTCAGGGAAGTTGGACCTGTGGTGGAAAGACATGATTGAGAATGATTGGTACCGGATGAGAGTGATTTGGGCTTCTTGTTCAGGAAATGAACTGAAAGGTTGTAATCAGTCAAGCTTATGGGATTCCTCGCTACTTACGCAGTCATCTTTTTTCATCCGGGGCCAGGTCGGTCATGGGAGTGGCTGTTCTACAATGCTCCGAAAAGCACTATTTTAGATTAACAAGGATCTACACAATGGTTCCCATTCTGGACTCTGCTAAATTAAGTACGTATTTGAAGAAAAAATAGTGTTGCCAGGACCAAGGCCCACGCCTTGATTTTCGAATCAGTTCTCACTGCGACTACATCGTATCAAAATAACATGATGGTCGATTCATGCTAATTATGAATATTATCCTCCACACCAAAACGAGAGCAAATTTCAAGACTCTCCATGGTGACTTCCCTTGACGACTAAAGAAATTTCTATGTGAAAGTATCTCCTGTCGCTGGCGAACTTGCCGGCGTCAGATAAATAAAACTACATCGGAGGCTCTGTGTCGGCTTCTGTCGGAATGTCGTTTCCGGCAGGATCGTACCGGTACTGGAAATGGAGTGATAGAACGAATCCTAGTAGGTCGAATCGCTGCATCTAGTTTGTAGAACTAATCGGACGGATACATTAAGCTGTACGGTACGTGTACTTGTACTACGGACAGTAGTGTGGGAAGCCGAAACAGTTGTGGAAAACGTGCGAATATTTATGAAATAGTTCAGTATGAATGCTTGTTAAAATATAATTACAGGTCATAACGCAAGAACAAATGATTTGAATGTTATGCTACGGTCGTGGTGTAGCTATATGCGCTGCCTTCTATCAAAACGCTAAAGTTATGCAAGAACAGCGTTCAAAAAGAGTAAAAGCAAACCCATGCTAAAAATGATCCAAGCAAAATAATGCCTACTTCTTTTCCGCTGTTCCGTCGCCAGCACAAGCTTCTCTCTACCCTTATCTACATTTTGCCGACTCTTCACTGTCGAATCTGCAATAACTTGAATCTCCTCTTGCTGTTCTGAAATGAGAGACGAGAATTGGCTCAAGAGTGATGTTATTTGCATCATTTGCGACTCGACCTTGTGGGCAGCATCTAGTTTTGTGTTTTGCACCTGGGCTGTCAGGAATATTTGTTCTTGCTGTAAGATCACTGCTTGATTTTGTTCTGTTTGTACCTGCGATGGCAAATTTTCAATAATTCGCTTCTTGAATGACTCCTTTGAATTCTGAGGTTGAAGAGCATTCCGTTTCTTTTCCATTTGCATTGGCATTTGTCTTGGTTGCTGAGGTGCTGCTTGGAAATTTTCTTCTTGCTTTTTCCGACGCTTTGTGGGAAAGGAAGGCAGAGGCTCCGCCAAAATTCTTCTGAGAACATCGTCACTATCGTCCATTTCATAAGAGGCTTGAAACTCCTCCTCTTCCCTTTCCAGCATATCAAGATATTCTTCGTCGAGCTCAAATGCATGCCCGATTCCATCTGACGGCATGTCCAGCACGCCATCCTTTTCGCCTTCATGATAACAGCATTTCAACGGATCACGGTATAGATCTAATTCTTCCCGATTTCTAACTAATTGCATCGATCGAAAGTCGTCCATGATCTCCCTCAATTCACTCACAAGATGCGATATGATTCCGGTGCGATGCGATCTGACATCCTCCGAAGCAACGCTCATATCTTCAATGGATTGACGCAGAGTATCAATTTGACTTGCAGTGGAAGTCATGAAGGATGCTATAGATGATTCAAATATTGTTACATCATCATCCGACATGGATTGGAAATCCTCTTCTCGAGTAAAAATATCTTGGTACGTGTAGGATTTAGAATTCTTTTCGAGAAGTGAAGCTATTTGTCGGATGGTAGAATAGATCCTTTCAGAATTTTCCATCCAAGCATCAACATTTTTCTCTTCTTCTTTTGTTCCAGCTGCCGGCTCATTGATGAGGTTTATAAAGGCTGAATGCTCCAATCCGGCATCACTGGTGATTTGCTGTGAAGAAGATCGTCGCGGGGCATCAAATGATCCGTAGATAGTATACATTGTGCACATCTCATGAAACTCAGAAGTTGAGTTCATGTAGAAAATGTTGCGTTGCTCGTTTCCTTTAGGAGCCATTGTTGATGTATGGATGGGTAAGTGATGGGTAGACAAAGTTCAAAATGAGTGAATGAGGTGAAATGCCGTTGTTTTGCCATTTGCTATGCTTGCCTCATTGCCCTCATTTTGTGAATGTGAACCATCTTCTGCCTACTTTTTAAAAAAAAGGGAAAAGAGGGGTGCAAATATTCCCTTTCTTCTTGTTTGTTCCCCTTCTGAATGAATCACGAATGATGATGGGTTGGGGCGGAAGTCCTGGTTATTCTACGACTTTTACAAGTACTATAGCCTTTGTTGTTATAAATAAAATGATACACAAAGAAATCAAAATGTGACGATGATGAGCGAGAAACGTTCTAAATTACTAAGACAAAAGTGAAAAAGCATGGAACTTCCTCTTAGGGGTGCAAAGATTCCCTGCCTTGTTTGTTTCCCCCATCCAAACACCCCGCCCGCCAAATCTGGAAAGATGATGCTCTTACGATTTGAGATTTCATTGTTGAGAGAACGAGAACATAACGAGAACACGAGAACACGAGAACACCCCCATAATTACATCGAAGAGCCGAGGGAGGAGAGAACGGTGGAAGCTTCAACGAGTACTACATTCCAGTACAAGCTAAAAATAGATTACGTACCCCATACACCTTAGAATAACATTAAAACATGGAAGATCCTATCACACAAACATATGAACAAGCCAACGCCAAAAAGTTGAATTCGGCACATACAGATCCAATACACTACGATGCCAAGTATTCTTACCGCAAGTCACCCTATCGATTTCTCAATCACCAACATGGAAAAATCGGAACCTTCACAGTCCGTCTCCTGGAAGGGAAAAATCTCAAGCGTAGACATTGGAGCGTACTAGGCCTAGGGCCGATGAAGCATCTTGGTCTGAGTCGAGCCGTTGGAGAAGTCTCGTCTTTTGCTACAATGCGATTGCACTTTCTACCTAGAAGAGAGAAAGACGATCTGATGCCCTTGGATAGGTGCGATGATAGCCTGGATTCTTCCTTTAACATAGCGGATGATCCCAATATCGCCTGGGAAGAGAGTCAATCCCTTGCCTCGGCGGTTACACATTCGACGAGTAGTACATCTGCGTCCGCATCCGCATCTGCGCCCTTTTCGCCTAATGCGAAGATAAAGAAACAAAGTAGTGCCAAACCTGTTAAAAGTTATTATTCCAAAGAGTATCGTTCATCTATTGTGAGATCAAACTCAAATCCATCATGGCCTACAGTACAATCCCCATCAAATGCATCTATCTTTGAAATGGACCTTGGCAAGGGAAGCATGCCTCGCGAAGGTATGGAAATATTTTTAAGGGTTCAAATGAAGGAAGAAGTCAGTGCTGCAGATTCTATTCTCCCTGTCAAAGGCGGAGGAAACGGGATTCTGGGGGAAGCCAAAATCAATTTGACTCCATTGGTACTAAGAGGTTTCGGGAGCGAAGATGCATATGGTTCGGACGAAGTAGATGTTTGGGATGAATGGGTAAATCTACTTCCACCACAAGCAGCATCCAATGCAGGCAACAGATCTGAGGATGAACCGAGCAAAGTAAGAGTTTTGGTTTCCTATGAACCAGCTGGGTTTAGTCCACGTCGTGGAGATATCGTTGCACTGGAGTCATTTGCTCGGCAGCCGTTTGCAACATCTTCATTTAGACCGATACTGACTTCCCTTGCCCCCATGAGGGTGAAGGATGTCAGAGGTGAGCATCTTCATTGCGGATTTGAATTGGCTGTTCAAAGTGGGGATGGAGGTAATAACGGCAAGCATGGTGTGTCGGCGAAAGAAGGAGCTGTACGCTTACACCGAAATGCAGTTTTTGTGATTGAGCGAACAAATGTCATTGATTACGCAGTTGACGTTGCTTTGAAACCAACCGATGTCGTCCTTTCTACCCCTATTGCACGAGACGTTACTCAAACGTTGTCTCCGTACGTCGAGAGTGCAGGTGAGAAACTTTGATGAAATCTAGTATATTTTTGAATTGTGATGTATTACTCATACAGTATATTCTCTTTATTTCTATGTCCGCTACTAGGTGAATTGTTGATGCCGGTCTTTTTAAGTTCAAAATTATTCTTTGAAGCAGCAAAAGTTGGAGGTGGTGCCTTCGCTGTGGGCATGAAAGCTGCTCTCGCTACGGTTGCTGCGAATCAGAACCCAGAGAAAAGAAGAACATCGCGAAGGATTCTTTCAAGCGACGACGAATTCTAATACACTACGTGTACACGTGCACAATTGTTTTTAATTCAATAAACATATTTTTTATGACTGACTGTACTATACTAGTGTAGTCAGCGGGTAAGATGATACTCTGTGTAAAGAAGTACCGTCACTTTTGCATTCCTCGTACGTGTAAAAACAGCCGCGTGTAGGATCTTGAATCATGCGAAACAAATACGAGAGATGATCTTGGCCTCGGCTACTCCTCAGTTATATTTTGCATTCTGTTCAAGCGCAAGTAACAATGCAAGCACGAAGCATATTTCAATTTTGCATCTTTGCTACGAACTTATTAAAATGCGATTCATCGGACGAACAGTGACAAAAGCAAGACTTTGAATAAAGTCAAATTTTGGACGATGCGATGAAGCGAGCGCATATGGTTAGATACGAAAGTTAGATACAATTTCTTATAGTTGTGGATCACTACGTGTACTATTCGTCACAAATACACAGCATAGAATTGTTGCGCCAACTTTGTGTAGGTGCTTTTGTTTTCTTTGTAGAACATGTCATTTTTAATTAATCACAGGTGCGCCATTAGGTATAGTAAGGAGTGGCGTTGTTTCTTCTGATGAATTAGTTTTGTAGTTGTAATTGCACTTGAAGTTTTAAATGCAATTGGTGCCATTGGTATGATTCTGGAAATATCTTTAGAATCAGCATCTTCTTCGGAATGGAGCAACCTTTCTCCATTGAAGAACTTTCTGGAAAAGCAGGGAAAAGTATTCATTTCCTTGATTCTTCAAGATGATGTTTATGACCGTAACGAGACATTTTGAATAGAAGAGGGTCGCCTCGAGTGACAGATCGATGTGGGTGGTCAGTAATTCCAAATCGATAGAAACCATTTGACAACCCATGTTGAATGTGGTCAGCAAATGTTCAAATGCTGTGACTCTTGAACGTGTTGCTATGACCATTTTTAAAGATACGGTAAAAGGAATGAGAAGGTGACCGACCCGACCCAGACGATGCGAAGAAAAGTAACAATCACAATAATGTTGTGACACCGACCGTAACAAAGATTCTTTTATTCAAACACCACGAGTAAAATCCAAAATTTGAAAATGTGGGAATGAAAAATGGTTGAGAAGACAGCGTTTTTATGCATTTTTCGTGCTGGTGATGGGGCGTGAACCTCCACTTTCTCATAACGCTTCCCCTCCTCCATGTTTTCACCCCTTTTATCTCTCGTCCAACCCAGGTCGCAAGCTCACAAGCAAGCGAAGCTCCTAAAATGTTATGGCGCGACGTCTGATTTTCCTAAGGTACAGTATGTAGGCTCTCTTTTTGTGTTCGTTTTGTGTTCGCATGTTGTCACAATACAAAGCAAGTACAACAAGAAATCGCAAGATCCTGGTACTTTCTCAAAACAAATGATTACGCTCCCATCAATCCTAACTCCATTGTTGCTTATCATTTCATCACACGCTGCGTCTTCCTCAGCTTTCTTGCCCACATCCAAAGTTTTTTGTCAGAAACGAAACATGAATCTTCACATGGCAAACAAGTTCCAATTCTCCATTGATAGAGGTGGTACATTCACTGACATTCACTGCATTCTCCCAGATGGGAAAGAAGTCGTTCGCAAACTGCTTTCCGAAGACCCTGACAATTACCCTGACGCGCCAACCGAGGGGATCCGTCGTGTCCTAAAGGAATTCGATAAGGAAAACGATGGCAAATATAACCGTGGGGACAAAGTGTTCACGGGCAGGATTGGCTCCATTCGCATGGGAACTACAGTCGCCACTAATGCTCTATTGGAACGCAAAGGTGAAAGGATGGGATTACTCATTACGAAAGGGTTCAAAGATTTGCTCAAAATTGGTAACCAGAGCAGGCAGGATATTTTTGATTTGACTTGTGCCATGCCAGGTTTGCTGTATGAGGACGTCAAGGAGGTTGACGAGAGAGTAATGCTATCCGAATTCTTTGATGAGACAATTGATGGGAACATCGAAGAATATAAAAATTCGAATATGGATGTGCTCGGATCTCCAATGGCTGGTTATGGGAGTAGGATTAAAGGTGTGACGGGCGAAACTGTAATCGATCTAAAGAAACCTGATTTGGAGAAAGTCAGGGCTCAATTGGAAGAGTTCCGCGCCAATGGTGTGAAGAGCGTAGCTATTGTGTTTGCCCATTCTTACACTTACGATGAGCACGAAAAGTTGGTTGGTGAAGTTGCGAAGGATATGGATTGCTTTACTGAGATTAGTATGAGTTCCAAGGTTATGCCAATGGTGAAGCTGGTCAATCGAGGTCATACTGCTTGTGCAGCTGCCTACTTGACGCCAAAGATAACAACCTATCTCTCTAGTTTTCGTGAGGGATTTGATGAAGAATTGGACAAAGTTATGTTGACATTCATGAAGAGTGACGGAGGTTTGACGCCAGTCAATGATTTCGGTGGCCACCAAGCTATATTGAGTGGTCCCGCTGGAGGCGTTATCGGATATGCAAAAACAGCTTTTCGCAAATTTTCAGACGACGAAGATGATACCATCATGCCAGTTATTGGGTTTGACATGGGTGGTACAAGCACAGATGTGAGTCGGTACGATGGATCTTTGGAGCTTGTATTTGAAACAACTACAGCAGGGATATCTATTCAGGCACCTCAGCTTGATATCAACACAGTTGCAGCTGGCGGTGGAAGTCGCCTCTTCCTGAGAGCGGGGATGTTTTATGTAGGTCCAGAGTCAGCTGGGGCGCACCCTGGTCCTGTATGCTACAGGAAATCTGGTCATCTTGCTGTCACGGATGCAAATCTTGTTCTTGGTGAGTGAATAATGTGGGATAGACCTATTTAGGAAATTTGTACTTTTGATCTCATTGTTCTCATATTCCTCTAAATTGTTTGTTTTGGTAATCAGGGCGTGTTCTGCCACAATATTTCCCATCTATCTTTGGTCCTGAAGAGGATCAGCCTCTTGATTTGGACGGAGCAAGAGATGCATTTGCTGATTTGTGTTCAATGGAAGAAGGAAAGACTTACAAATTGGAGGAGTTAGCATATGGGTTTTTAAAAGTGGCTAATGAGGCCATGTGTCGACCAATTCGTAACCTTACGCAAATGAAAGGATTTGATATAACCACACATAGACTGGCTTGTTTTGGTGGAGCTGGGCCTCAACATGCGTGTGCTATCGCGAAAGCTTTGGGGATGTCTAAAGTGTTTGTACACCGCTATGGGGGAATTCTCTCTGCATACGGTCTGTCAATGGCCGACGCAGTCAACGAAGAGCAGGAGCCTGCTGCAGGTGTATATGAATACTGTGACCAAGCTAAGAAACAGAATGATCCTTCCGCGACCATTAGAGAAGAGCGATTGGCGCATCTATCCGATAAGGCAATGAATAAATTAATCAGCCAGGGGTATGCAAAAGATCAGATCAAAGTCGAGAGATACGTCAATCTACGATATGAAGGCACTGATAATGCAGTTATGATTGAAGATCCCGGGCACAGTCCAGAGGGGAATCATTTACCTTATGCAGACGCTTTTAGAGCTCACTACAGGCGAGAATTTGGATTTGACCTCGAAGGGCGAGATATTTTGATTGATGACTATCGTGTTCGTGCTGTTGTCGCTGGTAAGAATCCTGATGCATGCACACCAGTCCCTGACCTTGGTGCACCTGAACCAATGGACAAGCAGAAGGCATATTTCGAAAATGGTTGGGAGGAAGTTAATGTTTACAACATCGATCATCTTAAACCAGGTCACGAAATTGTCGGACCAGCAATAGTTGTGCAAAGTATCAGCACTATCATCCTTGAGATTGGGTGCACTGCGAAAGTTACCTCAGACGGCGACTTGGATATTGATGTCGTAACGAACGATGTAAGGGATGATGAAGAGGTGTCAACAAACAAGGAGGTAGTAGAGGACCCAGTTCAGCTGTCTATTTTTTCTCATCGTTTCATGGGTGTTGCAGAACAAATGGGCCGAACATTGCAAAGAACAGCTATTTCTGTGAATATGAAGGAGCGTTTAGACTTTTCTTGTGCCCTCTTCACTGCTGATGGTGGATTGGTGAGTTTTAAAGGATCTGTTTTATCACATATTTTACTTGAATTATCGTTCGTCTAATTCATTAATTTGAACACAGGTTGCCAATGCTCCACATATCCCAGTTCATTTAGGCGCAATGCAAAGCGCTGTGAAATTCCAAGTTGAATATTGGAACAGCGAGGGCAGGGAAGGACTGAAAGAAGGAGACGTGTTAGTATCGAATCATCCTCAAAAAGCAGGAGGATCGCATTTGCCTGATATTACAGTCATTACACCCGTCTTCCTTAATGGTGACATTATTTTCTTCCTTGCGAGCCGCGGTCATCACGCAGATATCGGGGGGATATCACCTGGATCTATGCCTCCTCATAGTACGTGTCTGGAGGATGAAGGAGCCATGATTATTGGATTTAAACTCGTCCGCGATGGCAAATTCCAGGAAGAAGGCATCACAGAAATTCTCCAATCTCCTGGAAAGATACCTGGTAATACTGGTACACGTAACTTGAACGATAATCTCAGTGACTTGCGAGCACAGGTAGCAGCTAATAATTCTGGTACCCGCCTACTCCTAGAGCTAGTTAGTGAATATGGGTTACGTACAGTTGACGCGTATATGTATTTTATTCAGCACAATGCTGAGCTTTCTGTTAGAAATATGTTGAAGGATTTTGCGAAGGAACATGGAACAAGATCCACAGCTATAGATTTTATGGATGACGGGACACCTATCAAGCTTGTTGTCGACATTGACCCAGAAACCGGTAGCGCCAACTTTGATTTCACTGGAACTGGACCCCAAGTTCTCGGAAATCACAATGCTCCACCCGCGGTAACTTATTCTGCAGTAATTTATTCCCTTCGATCTCTTGTCGGTCAAGACATCCCTCTGAACCAAGGATGCCTTGCACCAATTACGTTCGTCATTCCAAAGCATTCTCTCTTAAATCCATCTGACGAGGCAGGAGTTGTCGGAGGAAATGTCCTCACAAGTCAACGTGTGGTTGACGTTGTTCTAAAAGCATTCAAGGCATGTGCAGCAAGTCAAGGATGCATGAACAATTTGACATTTGGAGATGAAAAATTTGGGTACTATGAAACTATCGCTGGAGGGGCGGGAGCTGGTGCGACGTGGGATGGAAGAAGCGGTGTTCATACTCACTGTACAAACACGCGTATTACTGATCCAGAGATATTGGAAAGAAGGTATCCAGTTCTACTTCGAGAGTTTTCTCTCAGAAAAGGCAGTGGAGGGGCAGGCAAACACAGGGGCGGTGATGGCGTTATTCGTGAGATTGAGCCTCTCCGTCCGTTGGTCATGAGTATCTTGAGTGAACGTCGAACTTTGCAGCCGTATGGAATGGCAGGAGGAGAGCCTGGACAATGTGGACTCAATTTACTCGTGAGGAAGAATGGTCTCACAGTGAACATTGGCAGCAAACGCAGCACAACTATTGATGCGAGAGACCGTCTTCGCATAGAGACTCCAGGTGCAGGAGGCTATGGTGAGGCAAAGGAATGAATAGACCTGTTTTGTATTCAGAGGAGGAGCCTTTTAACTTAGATGCATTATATTTATTGATTGTTCATCGTTTCTATGATACCGTCATCACTGCAACTTTGTTTGATTACAGTTTCTTGTTTGAATGATGTGACTTTTTTTAAGCAAAAGTGAGTACCCAATTATTTTCAGATTACATACCTTCAATTTTCTTCAAAGCGAATAGAAAGTTCAAGGTGCAGGAGGCTATGGTGAGGCAAAGGAGTGAATAGACATGTTTGATGTCTAGAGGAGGAGCCTTTGTAATGTAATGTAATTTATTTCAATTAAAATGTAAGGCTATCGACTGATATTTTATATTGCCTTCCGGGTCTAATGATTTGGAAGGTAAAAAAGAAAATTTGTTTTCGGTTATTTGTCCTTTGGTAGCCACGAGTAGAAATTCCTGATATCTTGTCCATGGGTTCTCTCTTTTTGGTATTTGTTGAAGTTGTATATCGCTTGTATCGCTGTGCACCATTTTCTCATTCGTCCATTTGGTTCATTTATTCTTTCCAGTTTAGATGTTGTGAAGAAGTGTGCGTCCTCTTGTTTGAATAGTTCTTGTTTCTCATACCATTCTGATACTTGCTGTTGTAGATTATTGCGTTCTTTGTAGTACTCTTCTTGTTCTTTCTCTTTGTGTAGATGGTTGTTTCTTATCTGCCATGAATTGAGGCTATAGTACACGACTTGCTTTATTACTTTTGCTGCCCACCACTGTCCTGAGAAT